>Ga0315902_10009172_pt1 | contig 13268 bp, 14 predicted proteins | sample LakEriMetagenome_9_FD_203523 | JGI IMG/M metagenome (GOLD analysis project Ga0315902, IMG submission 203523) | Freshwater fungal communities from buoy surface, Lake Erie, Ohio, United States - Buoy 12 MA117 | ecosystem: Environmental > Aquatic > Freshwater > Lake > Lake biofilm | place: USA... | reverse complement strand
GAGTCATGTCCGATGCAGCGGCGATAATGTGCATGCATTTCGCTTCGCACCTCTTCCTTTAATTCACGCGGATGTGGGAAGATACGTAATTTGTAATGGGGATTCTGCTTCACAATGTTGCCAAGCATACCGAGGATGGCTTCTTCCGCATCGCCGATTCGCCCGCCGTAATCCGATTGTTTTTCTGCTTTACGCAACCACTCACCATGGCTGTAAAAACCGAGAGTGCCGGCTTCATCCCACGAGTGGTTATCCTTGTACTTGTTGTAGTACATGTGCGCCTTTTCAGGCGGCCAAAGATGGTACTTCCCAATGCGAATGGTGGAGTAGAATTTTTTGATTTCTTCGAAATGATAGGGCGTACTCAGCGCAAGGTGATCGGCAAGAAGAATTTTATGATGCGTGGCGAGCGGACCGGATGATGGTATCTTGAATACACCGATTTGATTTTCTCGAAAAAGCAGATACATAAAATTGCTGTCTACTTCGTATGGGAGAAAATCGTACACCATGTGTACACGATTGCGTTTTGCGTATTGCAAGAGAAATGCTATCTCCGGTATCTCGGCAATGGTAAGCGCAAGCGTGCTTCGATATGAATTGAATACACAGCGAAATGCCTGCTTAATGGCGAAGGGTAGCCAGGTAAATACTACAGCAGCCTTGCCATAATCACCGAGCGACATGTGGTCGCGGTCGAAATAAGTATGAATGGAGGTTTGTCCGGATTGAGAGATGTAGCGGATAATATCCTCCGAGTTTTTACTGCTACTTACAATGATTGCGCGTGCCTCACGATCGATGGTTTTCTTGCCCTTTCCGGTTGCGAGAATTCGGCGCAGAGTTCGAACCAACAATCGAAACCCAATCAAGCGGTCATACCGATCTGAATCCAGCAAACGATAGCTTGGATACTCAAACAAGCATACCGCAGCTAAATATTCCTGGGTGTTTTTTTCGCCGTGTGTCCACGCGTGTTCAACTTCTTTATATGTACGAATGACGCTTCTCAGCTCATTTGTCATAGCCCAAAACTTTCCGGATGCGTTCGAATTCGAATGCAGTGTTTTTGATTTCCATCAGATCATTCATGTCCATGCTACCCAAGTGCGCCTTCTCAGTTTCGTATTGAAACGATTTGCGCAGGGTAAAGTGTTTTTCCAGGTACTGTGCTCCATGGGCGGCAGCGAACAATGCTCCTGCGTTTCCGAGTGTGTGATCACTAATTCCATGGAAAATGGATTTGCTGAAATCGGGCATCGAAAACTCATCAACACGGGTAGGATATTTCACTACGCAATAGAGATAGATCGCATGGTCATGCTTTTCAATTTCATCAGGGTTCGTGTCGGATGGAATACTCACGAACGTTGGCTTCTTATGACTCATAATGGCTGCAGTGAGTTCGGGAAACTCCTTGTGCATGCGCGCAGCTACTTTCAAATAGGGTAAATCAAGCTCCAAACACCAATCGAGTCTGTCCATGGTAAAAGGTGTGGCAAACAACGGGATACCAATCGTATTGGCATAATCACGCAGTCGCTTCAAGCCATCCTTGCTGAGTTCAAGATAGGCGCGCTCCGCACCGAATTGAGTTGCTGTGTAGAGTTGAACTTTTATTGCATCAGCTCCTGCGAGTTTACTCTGAAGAATCATCTGCTCGGCTACCGCAAGGCTACCGCCATGTTGAGGGAAAATCTCTGAAATGACAAACATAATTGGATAAGGTTTGATTGAAGTTGGTCAAAAGTAAGGGAATTCAAGTAAAACGGATGAATGTGTAATTGCATGATTCATCGGTGTTGCGAACGTGTATCTTTACCCTCATAATCTGAACCTTCATCTAGTATGTCAAACGACATTAAAATAAAAACACTCGCCTCTGAAAAGGAGCTGAACGGTCGGGCCAGAGCGGCACACGCACTTCGCAATTGTCCCATACCGGATAACGAAATCGTTGCCAATGCAGGACTTTTTCTGAAAAGGCAGGAACTAACCAAGCACCTGTTTTTTGCAGACTTGTACCAAAAGCATATTCTTCCTGTTCACGGTGTGATGATGGAGTTTGGAGTACGATGGGGTCAAAATCTCGTTACGCTGAGCAATCTGCGCGGACTTCTTGAACCATTCAACCACAATCGGAAATTGATCGGCTTCGATACATTCGAAGGATTTCCGGTGCTTTCAGGGAAAGATGGCGAGCATGAAATCATTGCGAGCGGTTCATTGTCGGTTACAGAAGGATATGAAAATTATCTTCAGGAATTGTTGGATTTTCACGAAGGAGAGAGTCCGCTAAGTCATATAAAAAAGACTTCTTTGCGCAAGGGTAACGCAATTGTTGAGCTCGAAAAATACCTTCACGAGCATCCTGAAACCATCATCTCTTTTGCGTGGTTCGATATGACGTTGTATGAGCCCACATTTAAGTGTCTGGAGCTTATCAAGCCATATATCACCAAAGGAACGGTCATCGGATTTGACGAACTCAACGATAAGGAATTTCCGGGCGAAACAGTGGCCGTGCGCGAAGCCCTCGGCTTAAGCAATGTGCGTATCGAGCGCAACCGTTTCAGCGGAGCGCAATCGTATGTGGTAATTGAATAATCGCATGCATCCGCACCAGGAAAGAATAGGCACGTGTAATTTTTGTGGATCTGAAGATTTTCGGGTGCTGCATCATTATGAGAAGGATTTCTATCCGCATGCTGCCTACAACACATTTCCATGGGACGGAAACCATCATGCTGAGTTGACCATCGGCAAGTGCGGCAAGTGTGGCTTGGTATATCAAAATCCACGTTTCAAGGCTGAGCATTTAGGGGAAGTATACACCGTGATGGATGCGCACCCCATCGATTTGGAGAAGACCGTTGCATCGCACAAGTTCAAGCCCCTTGTTGATCTAATACAGAAAAACTGTCCACCCGCGAAGAATAGCGAATCAGTAAGTATTGATATCGGTACGCGCTACGGATTGTTACCGGAAGTATTGCGACGCGAAGGATTCAACGCTTATGGTGTTGAGTTCAACGGCTCGTGTGTAGAAGCGGCTCGCGTAAGCGGATTCAAACAGGTTTTTCAAGGAACGATCGAAAGTATTCCGGCGCTGATGAAGCAACAAGCGCTGAATAGGTTGCACCTGATTACCATGACGGACGTGATTGAGCATTTGCTCGATCCGATGGGCGATTTACAATTGCTTGCGAACTGCCAGCAATCGGGCGACCACATGGTTATTCAGACTATTGATGTTTCATCTTGGGGACATAAAATTTTCGGGAAGTGGTGGTATCATTTTCATGCTCAGCATACCTATTACTTCGATATTCCCATGCTGCGCGCGTATTACAATCGCATTGGCTATGATGTGGTCGATGTATTGAAGGTGAAGTCCATTCACAACCTGTCATTGCTACCTTCGGTTTGGAAGGCATTCAACAAGCACAAGGCAAATCGTCAAGCTGCAATAAAGGGCGATGTCCCTGCTGAAAAGCTATGGTATGCTGCCGATAAACCTACACTCTACGACATCATCACAATCGTAGCTCGTAAGCGTTAAGCATCAAATTTTTTCGAGATCTTCCAGGGTATGCACGTCGATATTTGGTGCAACCACGAAACCGCAGTGTGCACTCAGAAATTCATTGAAAAGTGCATGAAAGCGAACCATGCGAAATGCTGCGTTCTGCACGCCGTTACTATCCGTACTCATTACTTCCCACAGGTTGTGCTGCGTCATGAGGTCATATCCTGCTTTCAATTGCAAGGACGAGAGTTGAGGTGAATTTGCTTGCGCAACAATCACGATATCATCGCGGTCGAGTGTGCCCACCTTGGCATCAAGTGCGGCCTGACGAATGGCTACAATTTTAGGTGTGTGATCATCGGCAAGTTCTGTCGGACGTACCAATGGGATGGCTCCGAGTTCTTCGGAAACCTTCAGTATTTCAGCGTCATCACTGCTCACATAAATGGAATCGATGAATGAACATTTCTTGCATGCATCGATAGTATAACCCACTAGGGGTTTGCCATTGAAAGGGTAGATATTTTTCTTGGGAAGTCGCTTAGATCCGCCGCGAGCCGGAATGATTACTATGGTTCTCATAATTGATTGAGCATGTCGTTCACAATTACTTCTGCTCCGTTCGATGCTATTTCGTGCTGGTTCATCATACTCTTAATCATGTTGTATTCATGGTTGAGAAATGAGGGCAAGTAATTACCCAAGCCCGATTCGAACGTTTGCATCGAAATGAAGGACCCTAAATGTTGTTTTTTCAGCATTAGGATATTCTCGTTCATTTCAGGATTCATCGCCTCTCCAATCAGCAGCATAGGAGTGCGCAAGCCGATGCATTCAGAAATTGTATTAAATCCGGCTCTGCCAATTACCAAATCCATATTGGCCACATAATCGACCATCAGAGCATTCTGTGGTATATGCCTAACATTGGATTGATCTGTTTCAAATTTGGAGGAAACGAAGAAAAGAAAGTCATCCAATTCTGCAACGCTGATAAGTGCTTTTCGAATCGATTCACTTAAAACGCCCGCGCCGCTATCCATGATAAGCACTTTGAATTTGCCTCCTTCATCTACTTCCTTGTGATCGATTTTACTGTGCAAAATCAACGGAACTTCCAGCGCCTTGCCCTTATAGTGATGAATAATCTCCTCGGGGGTGAATGGCGGAAAGTATAAGCGTGTTGCCTGATCTGCCATGCTCATGAAATGCCGAATCACGTCGGTATGTACCGGTGGCGGGTAGAGCTTCGAAAAGAACCAGTCCCAAGTGAAATGAGCAACCCCGAAGGTTTTGACACCCATTTGTTTCCCCAAAGGAAACGCTTCATACACGAAATCGCTCAGTAGCGCATCGTATTTAAAATTGTCTCGTTCCTCTTCAATAAACCGATTGGATTGTTCGATATAGCGTTCATAACGATGGGCAATCTTCACCAAATCGGGTGACCCATTGGGTTGTTTGTCCCACTGAATATTGTTGAATCGTTTGATGAGCGTTGCACCGGGGATGTACTGACCGGCGGCTTCGCTGTGTGTTTGCGTTTGCAGCGTAAGCTTTAAATCGGGAACCGATTCGCGCAGCACTTCAACCACTGCACGCTGGCGCACAATATGGCCGAAGCCTTCATCCGATAGAAATACTTTGAAATGCATGAAACGGGTTAACGCTAGTCACAAATGTAGTCAGTTCTCACGCCTTCAATCTTATGTTGCTCTGAACTTCCTTCAATTCCTGAAGCCCACCCTGAAGATGCATGATGTGAAGTTCGGGTCTCATCATGTTCAGGTAGCGCGCTGCGATGTAAGATTGATGGCCATGGTCGCAATACAATAGAATCGCACAATCATCTTGAATTGAATGACCCCAATCTTTTACTTCATAAGCAGGCAAGCAACTTCCACCTATGTTGAATTCGGAGTGCTCATGTGGCTGGCGAACATCAATAAGAATAAGCGGGCTTTTTTGCGATAGCATTCGTTGGAGTTCAGCAGCACCAATGCCCTTGATGCTTCCGGTAGCGTCGCTTATTGGATGGGTCGTCTGAAGTTGAAATTGATAGATTGAAAAATTGGAGGCGTCTACTCTTGCCATTTTCCCATCGAGAGAGCAACGACCAAATGCTAGGAATTCCAAGATTCCTTGTGCCATCATACTGCCTACGATACCCGCTATGGGGCCCATGATTCCGTCTTCAGCGCAGGAAGCAATTCTTCCCTCAGCGGGCACATGCGGATATAAGTCGCAATAGCCAATTTGCGCGGAGGCATGAAAAAGCGAGAGAACACCCTCAGACCGATGTATAGCGCCAAACATAATGGGTGTATTCGCTTGCTTTGCGGCTGCATCAATAGCGTAGCGTGCCTCGAAATTATCGGTGCAGTCTGCGATTAGATCCACATCCGCCAACATGGTCGAAATACTTTCCTTTTGAACGCGCAAATCCAGCGACAATACCTCAAGTCCCGGATACTGTTGTTGTAATATTTGGGCAGCCGTTTGGGATTTGCTTTTCCCGCAATCCGACATGCCAAAAAGCAGTTGGCGGTGAAGATTCGAAGCTTCAATCACGTCAAAGTCGATAAGGGTGAGTTTACCCACACCGGCGGCTGCCAGGTACTGAGACACAGGATTGCCCAGGCCTCCCAGTCCGATGACCATCACATGCGCTTGTTTTAAGCGAACCTGATGCTTTTCCTCAAATCCGGGCAATAGCAACTGTCTGTGATAGAGGCGCTTTTCTTCGTCTGTTAATTCCATGGTTAACGGAACAATTCAATTGGACCGCAAAGTACTTGCAGCGAGCAAGAGTAGGAATTCTTTTCTTTTCAGTGAACTACTAAGTACCGGCTTTTATTTTAGTAGGCTGAAAAACAGCGTGTTATGTCCATGTTTGGGGCGTTCAGAAAAAAAACTTGGCAATCCCTCAAAAAAACATACTTTTGCCCCGTTTTAAACCATTTAATACCTATAAAACATGTCAGACGTAGCAAAGAAAGTGACCGCCATCATCGTTGACAAACTTGGCGTTGAAGAGGCAGAAGTTACCCGCGAGGCAAGCTTCACCAACGATTTGGGTGCGGACTCTTTGGATACCGTGGAACTCATCATGGAATTCGAAAAGGAATTCAACATTGCCATTCCGGACGATCAGGCCGAGAAAATCGCAACCGTTGGTCAGGCAATCGACTATATCGAAGGTCACGCGAAGTAATTCACGTTTAAATACTATTAGTTATGCAGCTCAAGAGGGTAGTTATTACAGGTCTTGGAGCGCTGACGCCACTGGGCAATAATCTCAACGATTATTGGAACGGTCTTGTCAATGGGGTAAGCGGGGCAAACCTGATTACCCGTTTTGACGCGTCTAAATTCAAGACCCAATTCGCTTGCGAACTGAAGAACTTCAACATCGAGGATCATATCGATCGTAAAGAAGCTCGCCGTATGGATCCTTATACCCACTATGCTCTTGTAGTGGCGAAGGAGGCTATACACGACGCGGGTATGGACCTCGAGAAAATAAACAAGGATCGTGTAGGTGTTATATGGGGATCCGGTATCGGAGGTCTCCTTACATTCCAAGAGGAATGTGTGGCCTATGCGAAGGGAGATGGAACTCCTCGATTCAACCCGTTTTTTATTCCTAAGATGATTGCAGATATAGCTTCAGGGCATATCTCCATCAATTATGGTTTCAGAGGTCCAAACTACACGACCACTTCCGCATGTGCGTCTTCCAACAATGCCATGATTGATGCATTCAATTACATTCGATTGGGCAAGTCAGATATCATCGTAACAGGTGGTTCGGAAGCCGCGGTGACAGAGGCCGGTGTAGGCGGATTCAACGCTTGCAAAGCACTTTCTGAGAACAACGAGAACTACCAAACAGCTTCTCGTCCGTTCGATGTTACACGCGACGGTTTTGTGCTGGGCGAAGGCGCCGGTTGTTTGATTCTCGAAGAATACGAGCACGCCAAAGCACGCGGCGCGAAAATCTATTGTGAAGTGATGGGTGGTGGTTTGAGTGCAGATGCTTACCACATCACGGCACCTCACCCGGAAGGCTTGGGAGCTAAACTCGTAATGGGTCACGCTCTTGAAGATGCAGGTATGAAGCCCGAAGACATTGACTATATCAACGTTCACGGAACTTCAACACCTCTCGGCGACGTTCAGGAGGCACGAGCTATCCAAAGTGTTTTCGGAGAGCATGCATACAAGGTGAACATCTCTAGCACGAAATCAATGACGGGTCACTTATTGGGTGCGGCAGGTGCTATTGAAGCAATCGCCTCCATCATGGCGATCAAGCACGGTATTGTTCCACCCACCATCAATTTCGTTAATCCTGATCCTGAGCTCGATCCAAAACTGAATTTCACGTTCAACAAGGCTCAGCACCGCACAGTGAATGTAGCCATGAGCAACACGTTTGGTTTTGGTGGACATAATACTTCAGCGATTTTCAGAAAGTTGGAATGAGTTGGTTCGTATCGCTGTTTAAGCGGAAAAAAGTAAACCGAGAAATACAGGCCTTCGTTAAGAGGGCCTTTGGTTTTTCTCCGAGTGACACTTCTGTATACGAACAAGCATTGCGTCACAGTTCTGCAGCCACTAAGATTCGTCCGGGTTTGAAGAACAGTAACGAACGCCTGGAGTTTTTGGGAGATGCAATCATCGACTCTGTAGTTGCACATTATCTGTACACCAAGTATCCCATGCTGCCTGAGGGTGAGCTTACGAAAATGAAGAGTAAGGTGGTACGCAGGGAAAACCTCAACACAATCGGTTATACCCTCCGAATTCACGAGCTCTTGCATCTCAATCTGGGTAAGCAGGACATGCACGATTCGATTGTGGGCAATGCGCTCGAGGCAGTTGTCGGAGCGTTGTATCTCGATCGCGGCTTCAATACCACCCGCGATATTGTGTTGAGATTGTTGAAGCAGCATGGATTGGATACCCGAGTGCATGACGACGTGGACTACAAAAGCAAGCTCCACGAATGGTGTCAGAAGAACAAGCGCACTCTTCAATTCAAAGTGATTGCGCACCGCAATGAAGGCGGAGCCAGCTATTACAAAATAGCTCTCCTCATCGACGATGAGGAATATGGAGTTGGTGACGGCGGTGCTAAAAAATCAGCCGAGCAGAAGGCTGCCAAGAAGGCCTGCGAGCGAATATTCGATTCGAAATAATCATCGTTGTTTTTACTGCCAATTGGTTTCTATTCCGCGTTAATTTGCGGAAAATTTCCTCTGCTATGTATACCCGATTTCAAGAACACCTCGCCGCCGAATTGAAAGCAATTGAAGAGGCAGGACTCTATAAGCGCGAACGTATCATAACCACTCCTCAGGGTGCTGTAATTAAAACGTCTGATGGAAATGAGGTACTCAATTTCTGCGCTAATAACTACCTTGGTCTCTCTTCTCATCCGCTCGTGTTGGAAGCTGCAAAGCGCGCTATTGATACGCACGGATTTGGAATGAGCAGTGTGCGATTCATTTGCGGAACGCAGGATATTCATAAAGAACTCGAGCAGAAAATTGCAGATTTTCTGCATACCGAAGATACCATACTCTATGCTGCTGCTTTCGACGCAAACGGTGGTGTTTTCGAACCTTTGTTGAATGAACAGGATGCCATCATCAGCGATTCGTTGAACCATGCGTCAATCATCGACGGTGTGCGATTGTGCAAGGCCATGCGCTACCGTTACAACAACAATGATATGGCCGATTTGGAAAAGCAGTTGCAAGACGCTACAGCAGCTGGCGCGCGATTCAAGTTAATTGTGACCGATGGCGTTTTCTCAATGGATGGCTATGTAGCGCAATTGGACAAAATTTGTGATTTGGCAGATAAGTATGACGCCATGGTGATGGTGGATGAGTGCCACGCTACCGGATTCATTGGTAAAACCGGCCGCGGCACCATTGAGTTGAAGAATGTATTGGGCAGAGTGGATATCATTACCGGAACCTTGGGTAAAGCACTGGGAGGTGCAATGGGTGGTTTCACAACGGGCCGCAAAGAAATTATCGAACTATTGCGTCAACGTTCACGTCCATACCTCTTTTCAAACTCACTTGCTCCGAGCATCGTGGGAGCAAGCATTGCCGTATTCGACTTGTTGAGCAGCACAACGGAATTGCGCGATAAACTGGAGAGCAACATTCATCAGTTTAAGACCGGAATTAAGGCCGCGGGTTTTGATATCAAAGACGGCGATTCTGCCATTGTTCCGGTAATGCTGTACGATGCTAAGTTGTCGCAGGTATTCGCTGATAAGCTGCTTCAGGAAGGGATTTATGTCATCGGATTTTTCTTTCCGGTTGTTCCCAAGGAGCAGGCCCGTATACGCGTTCAATTGTCGGCGGCACATGAACCGGAGCACATTGAAAAGGCCATTGCAGCATTCACGAAAGTTGGAAAGGAGCTCGGAGTCATTCAATAGTGGCCGATAATGCTATTACGCGCGCCGCAAGAGGAAACGGCAATCATTCGGATAGTTGGACAAGGGTTGGCAGGCAGCTCCCTGGCTCTGCGATTGCATGAGTTGGGGTACAAGGTGCACTTGTACGACAACGGCTACCTAACATCATCGAGCAAGATTGCTGCGGGCATGTGGAATCCACTATCCTTTGTAAACCTCAAGCGCTCTTGGATGGTCGACCGTCTGCTGCCGGAAATGGCAGCGACCTACACCCGACTCGAACAGCTTTTGGATTGCTCATTTTATCACCCTAAAGCGTTACTGCGTATTTTTCCTGATGCAGGTTCGGCCAATAGTTGGGAGGAGAAATCGATTCATCCGGAAGTTGCTCCCTACATGGAATCCGAAGTTCCTGCCGATGCTGAGACCCATTTTTTCCTACCGCATGGAGGCGGTGTCGTGAAAGGGGCGGGTTGGCTCGATTTACCCGCATTCCTCGAAGCGACACGTTCCTTTTTTCAAGCTCGGCAAGCATTTCATGAATTGGAAATAGGTACTGCTCACATGACGGAGTGGCTGGCACAGGGCGATTATGTGATACAGTGCACAGGGTGGAAACCGATGGCGGATAGCCTTTGGAGTGAAGTACCCATTCATACGAATAAGGGCCAGGTCTTCACGTTGAAGGTGGATGGGCTCACAAACGAATACCTATCGAACTTTGGTAGATTCATGATTCCGTTGGGAGACGGCTTGTTCCGCACCGGATCAACATACGAGCACGGAGCGTTGGACATGCTTCCATCGGATGTTGCCAATGAAATTTTGGAAGATGTAGGCAACGCTGTTCGTCACTCCTTTGAAGTGGTCAACCACCAAGCGGGATTTCGCCCAACAACCATCGATCGACAGCCAATTGTTGGCATGCATGACATACATGCTCGTTTGGGCATTCTCAATGGATTCGGTTCACGTGGGGTGATGTTGGTGCCGTTTTTTGTTCAGCACTTCATTGAGCATCTCACAACCGGAGCACCTCTAATGAAAGAAGTGAATTGGAAGCGCTTCGAGGAACGGAGGAAGCGCTCCCAATAAAGCGATTACTTCGCGGCACCACCGGCAGCCGGTGCGCCTTTTAAGCTTGCTATATCGCGATCAAAGAAGTAAAGAGCCCCTTTATCATTGCCAATCAAGTTGAGCTGATCGAGGATATGATGCGCCAATGTTTCTTCTTCTATTTGCTCGCTAACATACCACTGCATGAAATTATGCGTGGTGTAGTCTTTCTCGCGCAAGCATACATCGACTACGTTATTGATGGCTGCTGTCACATTGTGCTCATGTGAAAGAAGGAGGTCGAAAATGGTTTTCAAATTCTTGAAGTCCTTGTCGGGTTGGCTTACACTAGGTATGATGGCCTTACCGCCGCGGTCATTCACAAACTTAATCAGCTTCAACATGTGCATACGCTCCTCGTCGCTGTGTGCATACAGGAAGGCGCTAGCACCGGGATATCCATTGATTTCGGCCCAAGATGCCATGGCCAGGTAAGCGTGTGAACTGTCCGCTTCCACTTTAATCTGATCGTTCAGTGCTTTTTCTACTTTCTTGTTGAGCATGTTGGTTATTTTTTGAAAAACAAATGTAACGACGTTTGGTTTCAATCAGGGTCGCATTCATTCCATGATTAATCATCAACACGGGGTGGTTCATTATCGGGACAGGTTCGCCATGAATAGCCGCAAACCCATCAATAGCTTTGGTGTTTCATGGTTTTTCGAGCAAGAAAATACGGACTCATATTTTGCTGGTGCACGGTATGGCTGCTGGGAGCATGGGAGGTTTCAGCGCAAACCATTCCCGATGACAACACAGTGGCAATTATTCGTGCCAACTATTTGTATCAGTTCGCCAACAACAGCGACTGGCCCGCTGAGCGCAAGAAGGGGCCGTTTGTTGTGGGAATCGTTGGAAACAACGATGTGTTCGATGTCATGGTTTCCAAGTATGCCTCCAAGCCCATAGGTAGCCAACTACTCAGTGTGGTCGGGGCAAATGAGTTGGCATCAGCACCGAATGTGCACGTGTTGTTTGTCGATCGCTCGAAGAAGGCTGAAATAGCAAAGTATGTAAAGGAGTACAAGGGGAAGGGAACGCTGGTGGTAACCAATTGGGAGGGCGCACTTGCGCAGGGTGCGCACGTTAATTTTCTCTCGATAGATGGGTCGATTCGTTTTGAAATGAATAAGACGGGAATGCAGGAAGCTGCTATTACACCCGGTGTAAAAATCGTACAATGGGCAATCCAATGATTTTACTGAAACATATCATCGTCGGCGTGGCAATCCTGTTCTGTGTCAACGGATGGTCGCAGCAACTTGTTATTACCAACGAAGCGGCCAAGCTTTGCCAGCAAATGAAACTGGATGCAGCGTTGGAAAAAAGCAATGCGTCGTTGGCCGATAAAACAGAATCTACCGATGCCTATGCTTGGTACGTGAATGGCTTTATTTTAAAGGAGATTTACAAGGATCGTGAGTATGGATTGCGGAACAGTCGCTATCGCGAAGATGCTGTGAAGTCGTTTGCCCGCTCCATGGAATTGAAGAATGCAGAACAGCATCTTGCCATGACACGGCTGGCGCTCAAATACCTTGCATCCACCTATTACAACGATGCATTGCAAGCAGCACAATCGATTGCGGATGATGGTGAACAAGAAGCCAACCGATTGTTTGAAGCATTCGAAAAATGGATGCCCATGGCAGAGCCGGGAGTTTCGATGACGGGTTACAGAAAGGAGTTCACGAAATCCATCGGTCAACGGTATTTCAGCTTGTGGCAGAGGGATACGGATATCCCCGATTACAGGGACAAGGCAATCGCTCAATACGAAAAGATTTTGAAGTATGATTCCGCTGATGTGGATGCATACTACAACCTATCCGTAATTCACTACAACCAGGCTGTTTTCATGTACCGAAAAATCAACCATGAAACCGATTTGTTCGATATGATGACCATTCAGGAATCGGCCGCAAAACTCATTCGTGAAGAGGCGCTTCCTCTGATGGACAAGGCCTATGCGCTTGCTCCGGAAAAAGGGGAGATCGTAAAAGGCAAGATTATTTTACACAGGGCCCTCGATCATGAGAAGGATGTTGAGTACTTCAAATCGGAGGTAGCACGCCTGATACGCGAGGGAAAAATTACCGCCGATCCTAAGAAATAAAGAAATTGAAAGTAAGACCTTCCATATCGAACAAACTGAGGTTTGGTTTTGGTCTTTACATT
>Ga0315902_10009168_pt1 | contig 13273 bp, 11 predicted proteins | sample LakEriMetagenome_9_FD_203523 | JGI IMG/M metagenome (GOLD analysis project Ga0315902, IMG submission 203523) | Freshwater fungal communities from buoy surface, Lake Erie, Ohio, United States - Buoy 12 MA117 | ecosystem: Environmental > Aquatic > Freshwater > Lake > Lake biofilm | place: USA... | reverse complement strand
AACTCCACCCCTGACACCAAACCGAGCAGTTCCGAGTTATGCGGAAGGCGTCGCAGGTGGCCGGAACCGGCACGTACCCAGTGCCCCCCGAATCCACCGGCCGCTATCCTTAAAGGTTACCCGGGGTTTCATCCCGGTCCGGATCCCTCAGCAAGGCATACCGTTGCATCTCAGTCACATCCGCAACTTCTGCATCGTCGCGCACATCGATCACGGCAAGTCCACGTTGGCGGACCGCCTGATCGAAAAAACGGGCACCCTGCAGAAGCGCGAAATGAAGTCGCAGGTGCTCGACACGCTCGACCTCGAGCGCGAACGCGGCATCACGATCAAGCTGAACGCCGTGCGCATGAGCTATACCGCGGGCGACGGACAGGCGTACGAGCTCAACCTCATCGACACCCCGGGCCACGTGGACTTCACGTACGAGGTGTCGCGCTCACTGGCCGCCTGCGAGGGCGCCATCCTCGTGGTGGACGCGTCGCAGGGCATTCAGGCGCAGACGCTGTCCAACCTCTTTCTGGCCATGGACGCGGGGCTTGAAATCATCCCCGTGCTCAACAAGATCGACCTGCCTGGCGCCGAGCCGGAGCGTCGCCGGCAGGAAGTGGTCGATCTGATCGGCTGCCTGCCCGAAGACGTCCTCTGCGTGAGCGGCAAGGAAGGCACCGGCGTGCCCGAGCTCCTCGAGGAGATCGTGAAGCGCGTGCCGCCGCCGACGGGCGACTTGGGCGGCCCGCTGCGCGCGCTCATCTTCGACTCGTACTACGACAAGTACCGGGGCGCCATTCCGAGCATCCGCGTGGTCGACGGCGAGATCCGCAAGGGGATGAAGATCACCTTCGGCGTGTCCGACAACGTGTACGAAGTCGCCGAAGTGGGCTACCTGCAGCTGCGGCAGGTGCCGACCGACGTGCTGCGCGCCGGCGAAGTGGGCTACGTGCTCGCCGCGGTACGCTCGGTGCGCGAAACGCGCGCCGGCGACACGATCTTCGACAAGGACAACCGCGCCGCGGAAGCGCTGCCCGGCTATCAGGAAGTGAAGTCGTTCGTGTTCGCGGGCATCTATCCCACCGACACGACGCAGTACGAGACGCTGCGTGACGCGCTCGAGAAGATGAAGCTCAACGACGCGTCGCTGCAGTACGAGCCGGAAACCTCCACGGCCCTCGGCTTCGGCTTCCGCTGCGGCTTCCTCGGTCTCCTGCACATGGAAATCGTGCAGGAGCGACTCGAGCGCGAGTACGACCTCGATCTCGTGACCACGGTGCCGAGCGTGGAGTACCACGTGACCAAGACGGACGGCACGGAGCTGCTCGTCGAGAACCCGGCGCTCATGCCGCCGGCGGTCGTGATCGACGACGTGCAGGAGCCGTACGTCCGCGCGCGCATCATGTGCCCGGCCGAGTACATCGGGCCGATCATGACGCTCGGCATGGAGCGGCGCGGCATCTACAAGAACACGCGCTTCCTGGACACCGTGCGCGTGGAGCTCGACTGGGAGTTTCCGCTCGGCGAGATCATTCTCGACTTCTTCGACAAGATGAAGACGGTGAGCCGCGGCTACGCCTCGCTCGACTACGAGATGCTCGAGTACCGCTCGAGCGACCTCGTCCGCCTCGATATGCTGATCAACGGCGACGCGATCGACGCGTTCTCCGTGATCGTGCACAAGGACAAGGCGTACGAGTGGGGGCGCAAGGTGGCCGAGAAGCTCAAGGAGCTCATCCCGCGGCAGCTCTTCGAGGTGGCGATCCAGGCCACGATCGGCCAGAAGGTGATCGCGCGCGAGACCGTGAAGCCGCTCCGCAAGGACGTGTTGGCCAAGTGCTACGGCGGTGACATCAGCCGGAAGCGCAAGCTCCTCGAGAAGCAGAAGGAAGGCAAGAAGCGCATGAAGCAGGTGGGCAGCGTGGAAATCCCGCAGGAAGCCTTCCTCGCGGTACTGCAGGTGGACTGACACGGCGTGATCTCCGCCGTGCTGCAGACGTCCTTTCTGGGGGACATGGTCCTCACGACCCCGCTGATCGAGCGGCTGGCGCGTGAGGGCCGCGTGCATGTGGTGGCCACCCCGGCGAACGCCGCGCTGCTGGCCAACCATCCAGCGGTGGCGCAGGTGCTCGTGTACGACAAGCGGGGGGCTGATCGCGGACTCGGGGGGCTGCTCCGGGTGGCGCGCGCCCTGCGACGCACCGGGGCGCAGCGCGCCCTCCTGGCCCAAGGCTCCTGGCGTACCGCCGCCCTGGCCCGCCTCGCCGGCATTCCGGAGCGCATCGGGTTCGAGACCTCGGCCGGTCGCCCCTTCTACACGCGGCGCATCCCGTACCGCCGCGACCTCCATCACGCGGCCCGGCTCTGGCAGCTGGCCAACGCCCCCGGAGATGCCGCCGCCCCGCCCCGGGCCGCCATGCGTCCCGCGCTCTTCCCGGGAGCGCCGGAAGGCGCGGCGGTGGACACCCTGCTCGCGGCTGCCGGGATGGCGCGCGGAGGGCCGCTGATCGCCTTGGCCCCCGGCAGTGCGTGGGCCACCAAGCGCTGGCCCTACTTCCCCGCACTCGCCATGGCGCTGCTGGGACGCCTGCCGGAGACCGCACGGCTCGTGATCGTGGGGGCGGCGGCGGATCGTCCCCTGGCGGATGCCATCCGCACCGCGGCCGCCACCCGCAGCCTGGAGGACCGGATCGTGGATGCCACGGGCCAGCTCCCGCTGCTCGCATCGGCGGCGTTGATCGGCCGGTGCGCCGTGCTGGTGTCGAATGATTCCGCCCCGGTCCATCTGGCCTCCGCGATGGGCACGCCCACCGTGGCGCTCTTCGGGCCCACGACGCCCGCTCTGGGCTTCGGCCCGTTGGCCCCACGCGCGCTCGCACTGGACGAGTCGACGCTTCCCTGTCGCCCCTGCCACGCCCATGGCCCTGCCTCCTGTCCGCTCGTCCACTGGCGGTGCATGCGCCAGCTCGACGTGACCCGGGTGGCCGAGGCCGTGCTGGCGGCGTGCCCCGGGTCCGACCACTGACGCCAACCGTTATTTTGCCCGCATGACCACGTCCGCCACCAACCGCTTCGTCATCGGGGTCGACCTCGGGGGCACCAACATCGTGGTGTCCGCCATGTCGGCAGACGGCTCCCGTCTCTTCGGGGCGCACACCGAGCCCACGCGGGCGGCCGAGGGAGCCGACGCCGTGCTCGCCCGGATGGCCCGCATGGTGAATGAGACCGTCTCGCAGGTGCTGCGCGAGGCCGAGGTGGGGCGGGAGGCCATTCTGGGGATCGGGCTCGGGGCCCCCGGCACGGTGGACCGCGACCATGGCCTCGTGCTCGACGCCCCCAACCTGGACTGGCACAACTTCCCGCTGGCGGAGCGCATGACCGCGATGACCGGGCTCCCGGTCAAGATCGACAACGATGCCAACTGCGCCACGTACGGCGAGTGGTGGCTCGGGGCCGCGCGCGGCGGACGCAATGTGATCGGCATCACGATCGGCACCGGCGTCGGGGGCGGCATCATCATCGACCGCCAGGTCTACCACGGCTCCACCGATGCGGCGGGGGAGATCGGGCATATCACGATCGACCTCAATGGCCGACGCTGCGGCTGCGGGAACTACGGCTGCCTCGAGGCGTACGCGTCGGGGACGGCCATCGCGCTCCGTGCGCGCGAGGCGCTGCACAACGATGAAACGTCGATCCTCCCCTCGCTGGTGGGGGGAGACGTGTCACGCATCACGGCCGCCGTGGTCTATCAGGCCGCCGGCGAGGGCGATGCGCTGGCCCTCGAGATCGTGCGCGACACGGCGAAGTACCTTGGCGCCGGACTCGCCAATCTGCTCAATGTCTTCAATCCGGACATCGTGGTGGTGGCGGGTGGCGTGACCCACGCCGGAGACTTCCTCTTCGGGCCGCTCCGGACGGAGGTTCGGCGCCGCGCCTTCCGCAGCGTCTCCGACGCCTGTCGCATTGTCCCGGGCACGCTGCCGGGCACCGCCGGGGTGGTGGGGGCGGTGGCCTCGTTCATCGCCCAGACCACCGGCCATCCGCCGGCCTGAGCGGTCGGCGACTCGCACCATGGCGGCCAAGCGGCGCGTCGGCGTCATCGGGTCCTTCGTCTGGGATGTCCTGCACGGGCGGGACGGGCGCAGCGTGGCGGTGGAGGAGTGGGGCGGCATCACCTACTCGCTCTCCGCGCTGGATGCGGCCCTGACCGACGAGTGGGAGATCGTGCCGCTCGCGATGGTCGGCAACGACCTCGTGGAACGGGCGCAGCTCTACTGCCACACGCTGCGCCACATGGCACCGGACGCGCAGCTGATCGGGGTGCCCTACCCCAACAACCGCGTGGAGCTGCGTTACCTCGACGACGAGCGCCGGAGCGAACATCTCACGGGCGGCGTGCCGGGGTGGCAGTGGCTCGGCCTCAAGCCGGTCCTCGAGGCAGCGCGCCTGGACGCGCTCTACGTCAACCTGCTGAGCGGGTGGGAGCTGGACCTCGAGACGGCCCAGCTGATCCGGGCCCACTTCGCCGGGCCCATCTACTGCGACCTGCACATGCTCATCATGGCCGTGCAGGCAGACGGACTGCGGGTCCCGCGGCCGCTCCCGAACGTGGCCGAGTGGTGTGGCTGCTTCGACGTGCTGCAGGTGAATGAAGACGAGCTGGCGATGATGGCGCCCGACGCGATGGCGTTGGCGGCGACCGCCATGGCGGCAGGGACCTCGCTCCTCTGCGTCACGCTGGGGAAGCGGGGGGCGGCCTACGTGGCGGCTCCCGGCTTCGAGCGGCTGGCGGATCTGCCGCCACGACGGGCTCGCGCCGCCAGGCTTTCCACCGCACCGCGGGGAGGCGCCGGGGCGCTCGGTCCGGTCCGCAGTGGCCTCGTACCAGCCGTCCCCGCCCGCATCGACGGGCCCGGGGATCCCACCGGGTGCGGAGACGTGTGGGGGGCCACCCATTTCTCCCGTCTCCTCGCGGGTGATAACTTGCCCGAGGCGTTGGCCGCCGCCAATCGGGCCGCCTCGCGCAACGTCGAACATCGCGGAGCCACCGGGCTCGCGACCTTCCTCCGCGGAGAGCTGCACACCACGTGACCACCGTCATCAGCGTGCCGCCGTCACTCGACGAGCACACCGTGGAGCAGCTGTTCGAGCAGCTCGCCCCCGTGCCCGAGGGGACGAAGCTGCTGCTCGACGCCCGCCATGTGCGCTGGGCATCGCCCTACGGGCTGACCGCCCTGCTCTGCGTGGCCCAGTCGCGTACCGATCGGCCCGGATTCGCCGTGCCGGAGGCTTCGGAAACGGTTTCGTACTGGGCGCGCGCGGGCTTCTTCCGGCACGCCGCCGAGTGGTTCGAACTCCACGGGCAGGTCCCCCGCGCGCGCGAGGCGCACGAAAGCGACGTCCTCCTCGAGATCACGCCGATCACGCAGAGTGGCGACGTGCACGCCGTGGTCGGCCGCATCCAGCAGAAGGCCGCGGAGATCCTGCACGGACAGCTCAACCTCGAGACGGCGGTGACCGGCGCCTTCGGCATGACGCTTAGCGAGGCGTGCCAGAACATCGTCGAGCACGCGGGGCTGGGGGGGTGGGTCGGAGTCCAGACCTACAAGTACGCCCGGCGGTTGGGCCGTCGCGTGGTGGTCATCGCCGTCTGTGATGCGGGCGTCGGTTTCCGCCGCTCGCTCGAGTCGGCGCCCGGGCACCGGCAGACCGACCGCTGGGATGATGCCACGGCGCTCGAGGACGCCGTGCTGCGGGCCGTCAGCCGCTTCCGCCATGGCGACGCCGGCCGCGGGCAGGGGCTCGCGGGGATCCGCCGATTTGTGGGACGCTGGAGCGGCAAGCTGACCGTGCGCAGCGGGACCGCCCGCCTGGCCATCACGCCGGCGTGGGACGAAGACGTGCCCATGACCGAAGGGCTGGCCGCCTTCCCGGGCGCCCAGATGCAGATCGTGATCCCGGAGCGGCTGGAGGGTGACGCCTCCGTGCGTCCGCGCGGCGCAGCGGCGAGCCCCGCGCGGGGGCGAGCGGCGCGATGACCGTGCCAACGGCAATGCACATCGATCTCGGCCACGTGCTGCGTGGGACCGTATGCGAGCTCTACTCGAATCTCGTGACACGCCCGACGGGGGTGGCCGTTCGCACCGCGATCGAGCGCCAGGTGCGTGAAGCCGAGGGGCCCGTGGTGACCACCATCGACTTCTCGCAGGTGCAGCTCCTGGATTTTTCCTGCGCCGACGAGATCGTCGCGAAGCTGCTCCTGCTCGCCCAGCGGGACGACGCCCCCGTCGGATTCCTCACCTTCCGGGGGCTGCAGGACGGGCACCTCGATCCCATCGAAACCGTCCTCGAGCGCCATGCGCTGGCGCTGGTCTCGTGGCATGAAGGGGAAGCCGAGCTGTTCGGGGCGGTCACCGAGGCCGAGCGGCGGTGCTGGGAGGCCGTGCGACGGCATGGCCCGGTCACCGTGATGCAACTCGCCCAGCACCTCGAGTCGTCGGCTACCGCCTTGACCCGTGAGCTGTCACAGCTCGTCCAGCGACGCCTGATCATGGAGCGGGAGTCGTGGTACAGCGTCCCGGGCGCCGTTGGAGAATCCCCGCGGCGGCCCCGGAGCGTCTCATGATTCCCAGGAAGCGCCGTTCGGCCGAAAGCGCCCCCCCGGGCACGAGCAAGCTGGGGATGTTCAGCGGCTTTGCGCCGCCGCTGCGTGTGGAAGGGTTCATCGCCACGCGGCGCGGCGATCCGGAGCGCGGCCCGCTCGTACGCATGCGCCCGGACGACGCCCTCATTCGGCTCCTCGAGCCGGGGGCCCTGGTGCGTGTGGTCTCCGAGCGCCGCTCGGAACTGGCCGAGCTGCAGCTCGACGAGAGCCTCCCGCGTGGTGGCGTCGTCTTGCGCGATGTCGCGGGCGCCTTGCCGTCGGACATCGTCCGCGTGCTGCGAGTGGATCCGGAGCGGACGGCGCATGCGTGAGGCGCTGGCCGACCATCTTGCCGAGCGGGAAGGCACCGAGGCGGCCGTGCTGGTTCACAGTGACCGGCTGGCGCTCGCCTGCACCCTGCTGGCCGTCCTCCAGCCCGGCGACCACCTCCTCGTCAGCCGCTGGCTGCGCCCGGCCACGTGGGAGGTCTTTGCGAACGAGGCCGTGCGACTCGGGTATGACGTCCAGTTCATCGACCCGCTCGAGACGAGAAGCTGGCGACAGGCGCTGCGTCCCACCACGCGGCTGCTGTTCGTGGAGGCGCCGGTGCTGGCCACCACGCGCCTCGTGGACCTGCGCCCGCTCCATGCGCTCAGTCAGGAGGCGGGGCTGGCGTTCATGATCGACGCCACCGGCGCCTCCCCGGCCGGATTTTCTCCGGTCGCCCATGGGGCGGACCTCGTGCTCCATGATGCCGCCGGCCTCCTCGACCCCGAGGGCGATGGCGCGGTGGGGGTGGTCTGCGGCGCCGAGTCGGTGGTGGAGGAGATCACGGCCCGCCGTGACGCGCTGGGCGCTGCGCCGCACCCGCTCGCCGTGGCCCGCCTGGAGCGGGGCCTGGCCACCCTCGACCTCCGCGTGGCCAGGCAGGCGGCATCGGCCGCGTGGTTGGCGGAGGCCACCCCATCCCTCCCCCGGGTCCGCTCCGTATACTACCCCGGATCACCGACCCATCCGGATCAGGCCGTCGCCCACGGGCTGCTGCCGCACGGGGGGACCCGGCTCCTGCTCGAGTTCGACGACGAGGACGCGGTGGATCGACTCTGCACGATGTTCCCGGCCCCGGGGGAAGCGCCGGGCACCGATACGACCATGGCGCCGGTTCCCGGCGCGGCGCAGGTCACGCTGGCCGTCGGGCTGGAACCGGTCGAGGCCCTGCTGGCCTCGATAGCGCGCGCGCTCGCCTGACCAGGGATCCCATGGCGGGCATCGTTCGCGTCTCCGATGTGAGCAAGGAGTACCCGAGGTCGGGGTTCGCCCTGCGCGACGTGACCTTCGAACTCCAGAAGGGAGAGTTCGCGTTTCTGGTGGGCCATTCGGGCGCCGGCAAGAGCACCCTGCTCCGGCTCCTTTCCATGGCGGAACGCCCCACCACCGGCGATGTCCGCATCTCGGGCTTCAGCAGCGCCAGCATCCGGGACCGGGAGATCCCGCTCCTGCGGCGCCGGCTGGGGATCATCTTCCAGGACTATCGCCTCCTCCCCGACCGCACGGCGGCGCAGAATGTGGCCTTCGTCCTGGAGGTCACCGGCACCTCGGCGGCCGTCATCGGCCCGCGAGTGACGAAGCTGCTCACGCAGGTGGGGCTGGGCGACCGGCTCGACGCCTATCCGCACGAACTCTCCGGCGGCGAACAGCAGCGGGTGGCCATTGCCCGGGCGCTGGCCAATGAACCATTCCTGCTGTTGGCCGACGAGCCCACGGGCAACCTCGATGACCGGGCCACGCACGCCATCTACCTGCTGCTGCGCGAGATCAATGCGCGCGGCACGGCCGTCCTGATGGCCACCCATGACGTGGCCATGATCCTCCGCGCGGGGCATCGCTTCCTCGAGCTGAGCAAGGGGGAGCTGGTGTACGACGGGACCGATCTGGCGCGCCTGCAGGCCGACATGCGGGGGAAGCGGTGAGCCTCGCCCTCCGAGAGGTCCACCTCGCCTTCCGTCGGGCACCGCTGCTCGGTGTCCTCGGCGTGGTCACCATCGCGTTCTCGCTGTTCGCCTTCGGCCTCTTCGGGCTGGTCACGCTGAACGTGCGGAACGCCCTGCGCGAAGTGGAGGACCGGGTGGAGATCCGGGCCTTCCTGCATGAGGGGGTCAGCGACGACGAAGCCCGGGCCCTGCTGCGCTCGATGGCCGCGATTCCCGCCGTGGCCGAAGTGGGCTATGTGTCTCCCGACTCCGCACTCCAGCGGGCGCGCAGCGAGCTGCAGGAGTTTCGCGACGTGATGGACGGGGCCTTCCTCCCGGGCTCCGTCGAGCTGCGCCTGCGCGAGGGGCAGCGGGATCCCGCCTCGGTGGCGGCCGTCTCGAAGCGGCTCGAGGGGTTCCCGATCGTCGAGGAAGTGCGCTACGGGCGGGAGTGGGTGGAGAAGCTGTACCGGTTGCAGGAGATCGCGGCCGTCGCCGGGTCGGCACTCGGCGGGGTCTTTGCGCTGGTGGCCGTGATCATCATCGGCTCCACCATCCGGGTGTCCATCCTCGCGCGTACCCGCGAGATCGAGATCATGCGTCTGGTGGGCGCCACGAACGGCTTCGTGCGCCGCCCCTACCTGCTCGACGGCGTCATCAAGGGGCTCCTCGGCGGGATCGCCGCGGTGGGGCTCACCTGGACCGTGCAGCAGCTCGTGAACGGCATGCTCATGTCCACGCACTTCTTCGACGGTGGTCAGATTGCTGGCGGCATTGCAGCCGGTGGCCTGCTGGGACTGGTCGTGAGCTGGCTCTCCGTCGAGCGCCACCTCAAGAGCGTGTGGCGGGACTGACGATGCGGGCGGTGTGGCCCCGCCGCGCCCCGGCCTCCCCTGTTGCCCGCCTGCTGAGTCGCCTCTCCGGGATTGCCCTGCTGGCGTGGAGCGGCCCCATGACGGCGCAGCCCCCGCAGCCTCCGGCCGGCGCCCCGACGACGCAGCCCCCCAGTGCCGAGCAGCGCATTCGCCAGCAGCAGGATGAGCTGGATCGCCTGCGCCGGGAGCGTCGGGAGCTGGAAGAACGGATGAACGCATTCCAGCGCAGCGCCCGATCGATCGCCGACGAGGTGAACAACATCGAGGCGCAGCGGAGCACCACGCAGCAGCTCGTCGACGCCCTCGATCGCCAGCTGGAGACCATCAACGAGGAAGTGATCCAGGCCGGCAGCGGACTCATCCGGGCCGAACAGGAGTTGCAGACCAAGCGGACGGTCCTGCAGCGCCGCATGATCGAGATCTACAAGCGGGGCAGCCTGTACGATGTGGAGGCGATGCTGTCCGCGCAGTCGTTCGCCGGGCTGGTGGCCCGCTACCGGTATCTGCACGAACTGGCGCTGCGCGATCGGGGGCTCGTGCGTCGCGTCGAGGGCCTCCGCGACGAGATCGTCGACCAGCGGCTGCGCCTGACGCAGCTGCAGAATGACGTGAGCCGCAACCGGCGGGAAAAGGACGAGGAAGCCCGACGCCTGGCCGATCTCGAGTCGCGTCGACAGCGCAACCTCACCGCCGTCCAGCAGAGCGCGCTGCAGATGCGCCAACGGATCCAGCAGCTGACCCGGGACGAATCGCGCATCGCGAATGCGATTGCCACCATCGAGACGGCCCGGCGGCGCGCGGAGGCGTCACCGAACGCGCGGCCCTCCGCCCCTTCGTCCCTGCTCACCAGCGATCTGGGTCGACTAGAGTGGCCGGTGGACGGCACGGTGCTCTACCGATTCGGGCGCGTGGTGAATCCCAACAACACCACCACCCGCTGGAACGGCATGGGGATCGGGGCAGCGGTCGGCACGCCGGTGCGGGCCGTTGCGGCCGGGTCCGTGGTGCTCACCGACAACCTCGGGACCTACGGCCCCACGGTGATTGTACAGCACGGCGGCGGCGACTACTCCGTCTACGGGTCGCTGGCCCGCATCGACGTACGCTTCGGCCAGACCGTGGGCAAGGGCGCCATCATCGGCACCGTCGGCGCCACGGACCCGGAGCTGCCCCCCCATCTGCACTTCGAGATTCGACCGCAGGGGCGCGCGATCGACCCCCTCAGCTGGCTCCGTCAACAACGATGAGCCCCCGAAAGCCCGCCGCCCCGAAGGCCCCGGCCATCGACGCCCCCATCGCGAACGATGCCGGTGATCCGACGCACGACCGGGCCCCGCTCGGCGCGCACGTCTCCATCGCCGGCGGCACGTGGGAAGCCGCAGCGCGCGCGCGGGAGATCTCGGCCACCGGGGCCCAACTCTTCACCAAGCAAGCCAACCGCTGGGCGGAGCGCGAGATCTCGGACGAGGAAGCGGAGCGCTTCCGGGCGGCGATGGCGGCCACGTCGGTGCGGTGGATGTGCGCGCACGACTCCTACCTGATCAACCTCGCGTCGCCGGATCCCGCCCTTCGCGCCCAGTCGCTCGCCAGCTTCAGGGCCGAGCTGCGGCGCTGCCACGCGCTGGGACTTGATGCGTTGGTCTCCCACCCCGGCAACTTCATGGACGTCCGGGCGGACGGCTTGCTGCGCAATGCCGACGCCATTGCCGACGCGCTCGAGGCGGAACCCGGGCCCACGCGCCTGCTGATGGAACTCACGGCCGGTCAGGGGACCGTACTCGGCTCCACGTTCGAGGAAATGGCGGCGCTGCTCGATCGCCTGCCGTCGACGGTCCGCTCACGGGTCGGCGTCTGCCTCGACACCGCCCACGTGTGGGCCGCGGGCTACGATCTCGTGGCAGCCTACGACGACGTATGGGCCGCCTTCGACCGCACGCTGGGCCGCGCCGCCCTCGGGTGCCTGCACCTCAACGATTCCAAGGCGGCGCGTGGGTCACACCTCGATCGCCATCAACTGATTGGCGAGGGAACCATTGGTGCCGACGTCTTCCGGCGGATAATGCGAGATCCGACGCTGGCCGAGGTCCCCAAGATCCTCGAAACGCCCAAAGGGGATGACCCGGCGGTGGCCGACAGCCGGATGCTCCGTCTGCTGCGTGGGTTTGCCGCGTCGGCCACCCAACCGACCCCGGAGGCCGTGAAAACATCGTGAAACAGCGGATCCCGGCGTCCGGCGCTTGAGTGGGGGGTCGGGCGAGGTCATGTTTCAACGATCTGCGGCCCTGCCCACCGGGCGCTGACTATCCAAGGGTTTTCAGGCGGCATCCAGGGACGCGCTCCGGCGGCGCCCTGTTGCCGCTCTCCGTTTTCATGGAGCCATGAAGCATGACGAAAGCAAATGGAGCCGCCGCACCCGTTCGGCAGAATGCGGACGGCCTGGCGGCGCAGGGGGTCACCCCGTCCGGTGCGGTCCACTGGAATCTCGTGGCCCCGGAGCTCATTGAAGCCGCCATCCGGCGTGGTGAGGGGACGCTGGCCGACATGGGCCCCTTCGTCGCCGTGACCTCGCCCCATACGGGCCGGTCCCCGAACGACAAGTTCGTGGTGCAGGAGCCGTCCAGCGAGGCGGATGTCGATTGGGGGAAGGTGAACCAGCCGATCAGTCCGGCCCACTGGGCCCGCCTCAAGGCCGACGTCCAGGCGTATCTGGGCGGTCTCCCGGAGCTGTTCGTCCAGGACCTCTACTGCGGAGCCGACCCGTCCACGCGCCTGAGCGTCCGCTACATCCTGCCGAACGCGTGGCATGGCGCCTTCGTGCGGAACATGTTCATCCGGCCGCCCCTCGAGGAGCTGGCCGCCTTCGCCCCGAACTTCACGGTCTTCCACGCCCCCGAATATCAGGCGGACCCGGCGGTGCACGGTACGCGCACCGGGACGTTCATCGTGCTCAACCTGGCGGAGCGGGCCATCCTGATCGGCGGGACGCGTTACGCCGGTGAGCTCAAGAAGGCGATGTTCACGGTAATGAACTACCTGCTCCCCAAGCAGGGCGTCCTGTCGATGCATTGCTCGGCCAACATCGGGGAAGCCGGGGACACGGCCCTGTTCTTCGGGCTCTCGGGAACGGGCAAGACCACCCTGTCGGCCGATCCGACCCGCGGCCTCATCGGGGACGACGAGCACGGCTGGTCGGCCGACGGCACCTTCAACTTCGAGGGCGGCTGCTACGCCAAGGTGATCAACCTCTCCCCCGAGGGGGAGCCGGACATTTACCGCACGACCCAGCTGTTCGGGACGATTCTCGAGAACGTCGTGCTCAACGAGCCGACGCGTACGGTGGACTTCGCCAACCAGTCGATCACCGAGAACACGCGGGCCTCCTATCCGCTGCCGTACATCCGGAATCATGTCCCCAGCGGGCGTGGTGGCCACCCGAAGCACGTGGTGTTTCTCACCGCCGACGCGTTTGGTGTGCTTCCCCCGATTGCCAGGCTCACCGCTGAGCAGGCGATGTACTACTTCCTCTCCGGCTACACGGCGAAGGTGGCCGGTACGGAGCGCGGCGTGACGGAGCCGCAGGCCACCTTCTCGGCTTGCTTCGGCGCGGTCTTCCTCGTCTGGCACCCGACCAAGTACGCCGAGATGCTCGGGTCCCTGCTCCGCATGCACGGATCACAGGTATGGCTGGTGAACACCGGGTGGAGTGGTGGCGCATATGGCGTCGGCGCCCGGATGAAGCTGTCATACACCCGGTCCATGATCCACGCCGCACTCGATGGCCGCCTGGCCTC
>Ga0315902_10009165_pt1 | contig 13276 bp, 3 predicted proteins | sample LakEriMetagenome_9_FD_203523 | JGI IMG/M metagenome (GOLD analysis project Ga0315902, IMG submission 203523) | Freshwater fungal communities from buoy surface, Lake Erie, Ohio, United States - Buoy 12 MA117 | ecosystem: Environmental > Aquatic > Freshwater > Lake > Lake biofilm | place: USA... | reverse complement strand
ATGGCTACCCCACTAAGGTTTTCATCGCGCTGCGAAATGAGAATTTCAGATGGATTACTCACTTCACGCAGTCCGCCACTTTGCATTTCATAAATGCCAATTTCACTGGTACTTCCAAATCGGTTTTTGGTAGTGCGTAAAATGCGGTACACATGATGACGATCGCCTTCAAATTGCAACACGGTATCCACCATATGTTCCAGCAATTTTGGTCCTGCCAGTGTACCGTCTTTAGTGATATGGCCAATCAGAAAAACAGGTGTTCCGGTTTCTTTGGCAAAGCGAATCATATCACCGGCTGTTTCTTTTATTTGCGAAATACTTCCGGGTGTTGAGTCAATCAGTTCGGATTGCAAAGTTTGTATCGAATCAATGATGACAATATCGGGTTCCAGTTCCTGTAATGCTTTGCCGATACGCTGTGTCGAAATTTCGGTAAATAAATAGCACTCTTTATTTTTAAAGGGTAATCGCTCGGCCCGCATTTTTATTTGCGTATCACTTTCCTCACCACTAATGTATAGCACTTTTTTATCGGTAAACTGTAGCGCAATTTGCAGCATGAGTGTTGATTTACCAATGCCGGGTTCGCCACCAATGAGTATAACGCTTCCGGGTACTATGCCACCACCCAGCACGCGCGAAAGTTCAATGTCTTTTACCGGATAGCGTTGCTCACTTCCTTTTTCTACCTCATCTATCAATACAGGTTTTAATGTGCGCCCTTGAGGGTTTTCTTTTTTCCATGTCTTCTGAAAAGTATTTTTTTCTTTCTGTATTACTTCTTCTACGTATGTATTCCACTCGTTACATGATGGGCATTTCCCAATCCACTTGGGAGAAGATGCTCCGCAATTCTTGCAAAAAAAGGTTGTCTGCGTTTTTGCCATGCAACGAATATAAAAAGAAAAGGCTTCCGAATGGGAAGCCTTTTCAAAGATTAACTGTAGGTTAGTGCTTAATCAGTTTCAACACCTGACTTTCGTTACCTGCATGAATGGTTACCAAATAGATACCCGCATCCAAGGTGTTCACTTCGTTGAGTACAAATGTGTTAAGACCTTCTACGGTATTCATACGTGTAGTGTATACAATTTTTCCGTTGATATCGGCTACCTGAATAGAAGCGTTGGTTTCTACAGTGAAAAACTCAACAGTAGTAGTAGCCGTAGCCGGATTAGGATACATGCTTACCTGCTGCATACTTTTGTCGGAGCGGGTTAACACAGCAACATTGGAATAGCTGATAGTGCCATCAATATCTTGCTGGCGTAAGCGGTAGTATAGTTTCGCAGCTGTACCAAATGCGTTAACATCTGTATAAACGTACTCAGCCGTAACATTACTGTTTCCTTTGCCCTCTACAAAATTGATTGTACTGAAATGAATTCCATCCAATGAACGTTCAATAAAGAAGCCATAGTTGTTTATCTCAGAAGCGGTTTTCCAATTCAATATCACATCAGCATTGAATGCACGAGCAGTAAATGCAGTGAGAGAAACGGGAAGAGGATTTACAGCCACATCGGTTAACGTGTAAATACCGCCTTCTGTAAATCCGGTGGCTGTAACGAAACCCGTGTTGCCTAACACAGATGAACTGGTGTATCTGAACCAGTTGGTCGATGGCCCTGAGTAACGTGCGATTTGCATATTATTTACAGAACTGATATTTCGTAAATTGGCTGAATCCTGCATCAAAGTCAGGTCATACGTGTAACCCGAACCACCAGTTGGTTGCAGTTCATAGTAGCCATTAATAAAGCTACTTCCTGTTGGTGTATTAGACGGATTTGCACCTGAATAGTAAAATGCAGATACTGCTGAAGGCAGCGTACCGGTATTGCCCCATTTGGCTTTAGCTATCATTCGGGATGCAAAGAAGAACTGAGTGCTGTCATTTGCGGTAGGTACTTTATCTGCAAATGCTGCAGGTGGTGTAGATAATGGCGTAAATTCAACCGAACCGATATCGGTAGCTCCGCTTAAGATAGAAGTAGAACGCACGCCCGATGCATTGTTAAAATCACCGGAAATATTCGTTATTCTAATACCCTTACCATTTACATACCATGCATTTGCTGATGTATTTACTATTCCAAGGTTGCCATTTGTTACATCAGTAAATAATGAACCAGGAGCTACAGCTGTTGTTAGTTCAGCCCAGTTCGTATTATATGTACCGGGATAGAATGTGTTCAATGCATTCCAGCTGTTTGATATGCCGGCAGGTAGTTCTGCAAGCCTTGCGGTATCATTGACAAAGAACATGTTGTAATTAATATTAGCACCACTAACTCCAACATTGCTTGTAGATGAAACACCAAAATTAAATCCTGTGCCGGATGTAGTACGTATATTGTAAACGAGATTGTTTCTGAAATTGATAGTTGCAGAGCTACTACGATGAAAAGCAGTTGAATGATTAGCACCTGCTGCAGTTTGACCATTGATAAAGAAACTATTGTATGCATAGGTATTAGTACCTGTTGTACCATCAAAAATGCCATATACACGTGATTGGTTTAAAGCAGAATCTCCTAATGAAATTTGATTATTGGCAACGATTGCATTGGTAGCTGAAATCAAATGAATTCCCATCACTTCCGGAGCACTTGTACCTGTACCTGTACCCACAGCACCAATATTTCTGATTCTATTTTGTGTGATGATTGGATTGGTTGATGCGCCACCATTGTACATAATACCTGATACTACATAAGCAGCAGTTCCGGTATTTATATTTTGGATATTGCGAATAGTGTTTCCGGTTATTGTGATGTTAGTAGGTGCCGAGGTAACAACAATTGCGCCTACTCGAAAACTTGATGTGGTTATTCCTGTATTATTTCCGGTAATGGTATGTATTGTATTGTTTCTAATACTTAAAGGATTTGGTGCTGTAGACGTGATAGTAATACCTGCGTTTCTGTCGCCAGAAGCTCTATAGTAAGCCATATTACTTATCAGGTTATTCTCTACAATAACTGACGATCCTCCGTTGATAGTGATTGCACCATTATCAAAATTGTTTTTGATGGTATCATACGGCATCATGTTACCCCCAATCGTGTTGCCAGCAATCGTTAAATTCCCATTTGCTACACGTATACCAAAAAACGAACTTGCACCAGTTCCACTGATAGCCATGTTAGATATGATATTATTGTTAATGGTAATTGGGAATGTATTGGTAACAGTTGTGGCAAGCGAAATAGCCACCAGTGAACTGGAAGTCTGGAATGCCGGTCCGCTTCGATCACTTGCGGCACCACCAATAGAGTTGTTATTTATACTATGTCCTGACCCTCCATCAATTTGCAATACAACCATTGCAGCGTTTCGAGTAAGCACTTGGTAAACTTTATTATTTGTGATTCTCCAGAAATCTCCTGCAGTTGTGCTTAGGTTCACACCGTTGAATCCGAAGTTTACGAGTTCATTGTTATCGAATGTATTGAAGTCATTTGAAAGTACACCTTGAGAGAACATGCAGGTATTTGGCATGCCGGTAGGGGTAATATTTCCTATCGTGTCTCTAAAAAGACAGCCAATTACAGCGTTTGAATCGTTTCCTGTGCCGCCCACTTTTGTTGAACTCTGGAAGTTCAGCATACCTACTGTATTGTTAACCCCTTCGATAATACAATTGGCAATGGTATCATTATCGGCATCTTCCAATAGATTTAAAGTTGAACCATTTAATGTACGATTCATAAACCGCAAGTATCTACCAAGACCGCTGAAGCTACCATCAATTCTTACCCTATCTGCACCGCTCAATCTGATAAGACCTGTAGCTGCTACTGAGCCCGTAATATTTCTTACCACAGCAGCACTTGGTTCTATACGAATGGTATATCCACCCGCACCCGTTTCGATGGTTTCATTCAATCCAACCAATCCGGTTTCTTCAATATCACTGGTAATTTGTATAGTGATATTACCTCCTACAATACTTGAATTGATGTAGCTGAATATGCCCCCGTTTCCGGTTAGTGTTGTAAAAGTTTGTCCTGTACCTACACTAAACGTACCACTAATCACCGAAATGATTTTATAAGAATTAAAATTAGGAAGCACCGTAATTGTATTCACATCTATTCCTACAACACCGCCCGGATTTGAGCCCATATTGCCAGCAAATGTGGAATCCTGTGCAACAATAAAGTAATAAACGGAATCATCTCCGGTTACACCTCCCATCAGTGAATTGTTAATAGTAAATGTCCAATTGCTGTTTGTGGCTGTTCCTGAATTAAGGACTCCGGCAGTTGATTGAACTGTACCCGCAGCAAATTTCTTAAAGTAAATACGTGGCACCAGAGTACCTGTCATGTAAATACCGGTTGCATCTGTGATAGTAGCTGTTATAGTACGGTTTGTTGTCAATTGTGTATTTGAGGCTACGGTATACGTAATTGCGGGTGGTGCCAAATCCAATGGAATAAAATTACCTGCATCTGCACCCATATCAATAGGGGTTAGAGAACTTCTGGTCTGACCATCAAAGTCAACATCAGTTCCTATACCTGTCACTGCAATACCTGTAGCCTCAAGCGCTGTGGGCGTAGTGGTATTGATTCTGAGATTCACACTATTTATATCGCCATTCGGATTCAATAGTCCGGGATTGCCATAAATGGAGTTTGCATCCTCTGCTGCCCCGCCTCTCCATGCTGAAATATTTGCAAATACTGTTGTTCCTACTCGACCGATTGAATCAGCATACAACAAATTGTAGTTGCTGTTCAATGTTGTGTTATTGTTGATTTGCAAAGCAAAATGACCGGCACTGCCGGGTGAAGCATTGGTACGCACATTGCTGAATATGTTATTTTGAATATCATCCGTTCCGGTACCACTGCGTTCAAACGCAAATGAGTTGCTCGTACTGGTGATGACATTATTTCCTCCTATGTAAACCGTGTTAAAGTATATATTGCTATTGCCTGAGTTTTTAGTGATACCTCTAAATACACAACCGGTAGTAATTGAATTACCTGATGTGTCGATCCCCATCCGAATCATGTTATTGTTCACGTTGGTAGTTCCCGCGGCTATGTCAATACCGGTTATTACTGCTAATGGGTTATTGGCCCATACCAGTTGTGTATGAATGCTGTTACGTAACAAATTATTTCCCAAAGCTGCAGGTGTAGAGTAGAAAATACCTGTATTCTGTACAGCTACAGCTGTGTTGGTAGTTGTTAAATGCAAACCGCTTATAGTATTTTGTCTTACATCAAATGTTCCCACTGTTCCGGAAACAACAAGACCTCCTATAGCAGTATTCAATCCAGTTGCTGTGCTGAGTGCAGCTGAATACAAATTGCGAATAGTGTTATTGGTAACAGTAAACGTTCCTGTAACAGTTGGATTAACAAGAATACCGCGTGTTGCAGTAACGTGTGTACCAGCTACCGAATGGAAATTAAAAATATTTGCGATTGTATTATTGAATATAGAGTGAACAGGTGTACCGGCTGAAGGGTTATTGAATATTCCAGACACACGTTGTTGTAAAGTGCCGGAAGTTGCAGAGGAGTAAACCCGTATGCTTCCTGTTAAAGAAGCGGTATCTCCAATCAAATTATTAAATACGTTTATGTTTGTTCCAGTAAATACATTTATTCCGAAAAACTCCGGTGTTGTGGTAGTCGTTGTTCCAAACAAATCATAACCACTGATGATATTGTTGGCTATATTATACGTATTACCTGTTCCGCCTCCGGTTCTGATACCCATGGCACCTCCGGTGGTTGTCGATGATAAATTTACCGTAATGGAACCATTGGTGGTGCGTGACCCAATTATATTTCCTGTGATTGTTCCAACATCCACATTCCCATTTACTACATTAATTCCTAGAAAAGCAATAGATGAAGTGCTGGCACTTGTATAATTGATATTGGTTATTGTATTCCCCTGAACCGATGTGGGCGCACCCAAGCCTACCGAAATATCGTATGCATTAAATGTATGAGTGAATGCGCCATTCATTTCGTAGTTGCCTGTACCCGATACATTGTTTCCACCAACAAAATTGTTATTGATGACAAAACCACTTGCACTTGTGAGGTTGGCTACGTTTGGTGTAATCCAAAGTACACGATGAACCGGACCGGCCGTAAATGCTCTAGGAGCTGTCTGGAAAAATTTGTTTCCACGAATTTTCCATTCACTATTATTTGCTCCTACATAAATTGCTGCACTGGCAACTGTTGGACTGAAAAAGTTATAAATATTACAGCTGTCAATGATGTTGTTATCATTATTGGCAATAACAGTTGTTGCACTTCCAATAGATGAAATGGAACTTACAGGTAGGTTTGCACCATCTTCACGGATATCGCAAAACTTAATGGTGTTGAAATCATTTCCATTCGCAAAAGTGGTAGTGCCAAAATTAATTACACCTGCACCTGCGCTGCCTAATGCAGTCGTATTGCCACCCCTAACATCAGCATAAAAAATAGTATTGCTATCTGCATCGTTGATAAATCGAATGGTTGGAGCCAATAGATTTGTATTACGAATAATTAAATTGTTTCCACTGGTAAATCCACCCGTTCCTCCTTGGCGTCCATCAATTATATAATGCGAACCATTGTTAATATCGAATGTTGCTACTCCGCTATTGCCTGATATGCTTGCTGAAATACCTGTAGCTGGTCTAATAGTAACGGTATTGGTTGTTGATGCATTGGCATATGAATTAAGCACAATAGGGAAAATTTCACCTGTTAGCGTATCATAACTCAAATCCTGCAGTACAAATGTTACAGGTCCACTCACTCCAAGCTGCCTTAGTGTAGAGATAGCTTGTGTGAGGGTTGGAAAGGTCTGACCGCTACCCACATTGTAAACTCCACTAAGAGGGGCCTGAATGGTTAGCGATGCTGCAGGACTTGACACCACAGGTGCATATTGTATGCCCGATACGGTAATACTGTCATAAACGGCATCAACAATATTGTTTGGCAAAGCAGTTCCGCTAATACTATACGTTAACCAGAAATAATTTATGCCTGTATTCAAAATTCTTGAGCCATTGATGTAAAATGTGCCTGAAGGTGTATTTACAGAACCGAAAAATGTGTTGGTATTGAATACAGAGTCGGGGCCTGTGAAAAATAGACGAGCCTGCGTAATGTCAGCATTTGTAGATGTTCCTGAAGTATTGAATTTAAATGAAGTTGCAGACAATGCATTACCGCCTTTAGTTGTGTAAACAGGAATTCTCATGACTACATTGTTTACTGATCCGATAGGTACAATACCTGGTAATTGGGTTGCAGTGGTTGAATCGAAAACCATTTGATTGATTGGCTGTGAAAGCAAATCTTCTTCCCATGCTCCTAAATCGGGCAATCCGCCAGTACCGGAATAGCCTGTAAAACCCGCTCTTACAGTTCCAGCTATGTCAGCACCAATTCCCGGTATAAGAATGCCGCCAGATTCTGCAAAGGTTGGAATTGTGGGGTTTATCTTCAGGAATGACGTGCTGCTTCCCAGAATACTAACAAATGAAATATTTTCGGTTTGTGAGGCCGAGTCACGCGGCAAAACGCGAGTTTTATACGCTGCTAAGGTTTGGTCAGCATTTGTGCCGTCATAAAATATAAGATTGGTGGCAGATGGTGTGCCTGCATAAAATAGGTTGTTGTTCGAACTATTGTCATAGTTATTCAAAGCCGTTCCACTTCTATGGTAAGCTACGGTGCGACCTGTTCCTACAGCGGTAGAGTTATTTACTAAAATATTATTTCTTAAAATAAGATTGGCCGTTGTAGCTGTTGCATTTACAGTGTGAAAAAGAGCAGCAGTACCAAATGCTGATCCTGTAGACGTTGCATTTAAATGCACGGTGTTATAAGAAACACTTATATTCACCAAGCTACTGGTACTTGTTATATTAATGCCACGAATTGAAGGAGCTGTAGTTGGTGTAGCAGTAGTTGTATTTGGTGCACGTAGGTCAGCAATTAAATTATTGGTGATAAAGGCAGTTCCCGAAGAAACCGTTCCCATAATAATTCCTGATACAATTGCGGAAGTGCCGGTTGAGAAAACATTGTAAATCCTATTTTGAGCAACGTTATGTGTGCTGATAGTTGTATTTATTGCAGCAACCGTGGATCCAGTTGTGCTGATATTATGAAGTGTATTTCTAAGTATTTGCTTCGTTCCTGCTCCTGAAATTGAATATATCCCATATGTGATACCCGTTCCAGAGTGGTTGATATTGTTTATTAAATTATTGTTGTAGCTTTCATTATTGGGACTACCAATATTGTAAATTCCGTAAAGCACCCCTGTGCCGGTAGTCTTTTGACATGAAAGGTTAAAGATAGTATTGCTATCCACAACTATTGTACCGGTTGAAGCTTGTATACCATACATGGTTGAAGTAGTGCCGGTTCCTGTAATACTTAGGTTACTGATGGTATTTCTTCTAATAGTTGTGGTAGAGGTTCCATTAGTGCCTCCGCCCTGGAAAATCCCGATTGTTGTACCCCCTGTTATACCATTTCGTGTGATGTTGTTTACTGTATTACCTGTAAAATTATTTACAGGAGTAGAACCTGTATAATTAATACCATGAATTGTTTTTGTTCCTGTTCCTGTTGTATTTAATGTTGTACGTGTAATAATATTGTCATTGACATTTAGGGATATCGTTGGTGCAGTAGTTACTCCAATATTGTGGTGTATGCCAGTTCCGTTGACTCCGTCTAGAATTACAGAGTCAATAATATTATTCGATATGTTAAGATTACCACACGCAAGTTGATTTAGTATACATTGGGTAGTTCCTGTACCCGAATAGCGGAAACCATAAATGTAGTTTCCTCTAACGTTTACATTCGTAGCAGCGGTATTTAGCCATATAGCTGTAAATGCAGCTGTTGAAGCCGATGTATTCACACAGTTAAGAAACTGGTTACTATCCAGGTTAATTGTATTACCGTTTGCGCCCGTTGTAGCCATTTCCACGTTTAAACACCAGTTAATTGCAGTTGTATTCGTGCCTGATGTAATGGTAATAGTATTGCGTTTTACATTGCAACTGGCTCCCGCTGAAGAGTTGAATAGCCAGATACCTCTGTTTGATCCGTTATGATTAATGCCTGTTCCGGTGTTATTATTAATTAGGTTGTTCAAAATATTAAAAGACCATTGATTCGTTATCAGCATGGCTCCACAGGCCGAACCGGCTCCTGTACCACCGCCAAAATTGATAATAGTATTTCCGGTTGAAGGACTTACCCCTCCAATCTCATTATTCAGATCAGCGAGTGAATATGGACTTGGTGCTGCAAACCCCGAAAGTAAAATACCGAAATTGCAGTTTTGTATCGTATTACTGTAAATGCGATTAGTAGAACTGGCACCTGAAACTGATGTTACAGTAATTCCTGTGTTCACAGTAGTGCGGTTTGCATTGACAAATTCAATACCTATAGAGCCAGATGCATTCAGGCGTGGACCAGCTGGCGCTGAGGTAACATTATCACGGTTTAAGGTGATAGTACAATTTTGAATAGTATTGTTGTTACAGCCATTATCACCGTTTACTTAATAAAAACCATACCCCACTTCCATCATAGACGTAGGATTTGTGTTACCGGTGGCTTCGGCCAGATTTATGCCGTTAAGTGTTACAAAATCACTTCCCCAAAATGCCCACATCACATCAATGGAATCCGTAGAAGTTGATAGCTTTGTTCCGGTAAACGCAGTAATTGTCGGGTTAGCTCCGGTTCCACTTCGTTGAAAAATAATAGGGTTTGCTGCAGTTCCCGTTGCCGTCATTACAATTCCGGCTGTTAGCGTTTCGGTTTAACCGGCAGCTACATTTATGATGACACCACCCGTACCTACTCCATTGGCATTAAGCGCAGAGACAGCTGCAGATATACTCGAATAATCGCCAGGTATGGCTTTTGTACCCGTTAACGGCTGCGGCCAGCCGGTGAAGAAAATAAGGCTAAAAAAGATGAACAAAATTCCTTTTTGTAGGCATTGTAAATTGTATTTCATGATTTACGTGTTTTGATGGTATGCAATATGTTCCAAGTATACCAAAATAGGAAGTCGTAACCGACCCGCATTTCCTTTTTAGGATAAAAAATGACATATAGTTAAAATAAAGATACTTAACGGTTATTTACTGCAGCTAACCCTTGTAATAACGGGATATGCTGAGAGCACTTTCTGCTAGATATAATGTCAAAAACCGATACGAATAGTACTTGTTGTGCGTATATCGGTTAAAAATTTTCTATAAACTAACTGTTACTATTTGCTTATTTGCCAACTGAAATTGAATACCATAGAATTCATAAAAGCCCCTGTAAGCGATGAACTCGCTTTGTTCGAGAAGCATTTTCGCGAGGCTATGCGCAGCAAAGTTCCACTGCTGGATACTATCATGACCTATATTGTAAAGCGCAAGGGCAAGCAGATTCGGCCGTTGTTTGTTTTTCTATCGGCTAAACTTTTTGCCGAAATAAATCCATCGACACATCGAGCTGCCAGCCTTGTTGAATTGTTGCATACGGCTACATTGGTGCATGATGATGTAGTAGACGACAGCAATGAACGCAGGGGTTTCTTCAGCATAAATGCGCTTTGGAAAAATAAAATTGCAGTACTCGTGGGTGATTATCTGCTATCGCGTGGGCTATTACTTTCGGTAAAAAACAAGGACTACCATTTGCTGGAAATTGTGACAAAGGCTGTGGAGGAAATGAGCGAAGGCGAATTGCTGCAGATAGAAAAAACACGCAACCTCAACCTCTCCGAAGAGATCTATTTCGATATTATACGCAAAAAAACAGCATCGTTGATTGCCAGCTGCTGTGCAGTTGGTGCTGCATCAGCCGGGACCGACATTGAAACAGTTGAAAAAATGAGGCTGTTTGGCGAGAAAGTAGGTATAGCATTTCAGATGAAAGATGATTTGCTCGACTATGGCGATGAGGATATTGGTAAGCCAACCGGCATTGATTTGAAGGAAAAGAAGCTCACCCTACCTATTATTTACACATTAAATCATGCCGATAAGGCTACCCGAAGCCGAATAATCAATACCATTAAAAACCACAGCAACGATAAAGCACGAGTGCGTGAGGTGATTGATTATGTAAACAGGCACGATGGCATTGCGTATACACGAGCTACGATGACTAGAATAAAAAATGAAGCCTTGCAGATTTTAAATGAAATAAACACAAGTGAGCATAGGGCTAATCTGGCTGCCTTGGTTGAATATGTTATTCAGCGAAAGAACTAACGAATTACCTTTAACTCAACTCTTCGGTTGGCACTGTGCTTATCTTCATCGCATTCCACTCCATCCACGCATTCATTCAATGGCATCGATTCACCAAAACCACGTGCCAAGATGCGGGATGCAGGCACACCTTTGGAAAGTAAGTATGCACGGGCTACATCGGCCCGCTGAATGGACAATCGCTTATTGTATTCGGTTGTTCCGCGTGTATCGGTATGTGCAGATATCTCTAATCTGATGGTGCTCCCCTGCCTTATAAACGCAGCAGCTGAGTCGAGTATTGGGAGCATTTCGGGCAATAACGTAGCCTTATTAAATTCAAAATTCACATTGTTAAATACCAGGTTGAGCATTACATCATCGTTGTCTGTTCGAATGGGGTCATCAAAAACGGCATCGGTCAACTCTTGCTGAATTTTGCGGGGTGGAAGCGGTTTAGCGTATGCTTCTACATTAATTTTACCTGTATTAGTATCACTTTTGGTATTCGTTTGAACAGGTGCAATTGGTTTGGGGGCTACGGCTAACGCTGATGGTACTTGTGGCAATGGAATCAATTTATCAGGCAAAGGAGGCATCTCGACCTTTTGTTCTGTCTTAAGAATACTTGAAGCTATCTCTACTTTACGTATGCTGTCAAATCGCCTCATGTCTTCACCCAACAAAATGGGCAAACGTTCAGGATACTCTCTGAAAAAATAAACTTCGTCATCGCCTTCATCATTTCCTCTGTTCGAGCATATGTAGCCGGTTGTGCCGTCACCGTAAGACATATACGTAATATCATCCCGAAATGAATTATAAGGCCTTCCCATATTTTTAGGTGTTGAGGGCAGTCCGCTTGCCATAATTCGAGCCGAGTAAATATCAAACCCTCCATATCCGTTTAAGCCCTTTGATGAAAAGTAAAATGTTCCCTTGAATGTAAATGGAAAAATATCATGCTCTTCTGTATTGACAGATGCTCCCAGATTAATAGGCGATGACCACTTGCCGGTACGTTTATCTTTTTTCACAGCGTATAAATCAAATCCACCGGAACCACCCGGCATATCAGATGAAAAATAAAGTATATTCCCGTCTGCAGAGATATGCGGATGGGTACAGTTATACGATTTGTTGTTGAAAGGCAATTCTATCAATCTTCCCAACTTTCCTTCCGACACTTTTACTTCGTAAATTTTTAAATTTATAATGCCTTTACGAGTTGCATCTTCAAATTCTTTTATCACCTTCCCATCCTTTACTACAGCGGCATTAGCAGTAAAGTACATAGTTGCATTGTCAGCCGTAAACGAAGGTGACCCCTCATGACTGATGAATTGTATGCTGTCGAACAAAGGGGAAGACAATGGTATGAAGTGTAGCGAATCAACACGTTGCGCAAAATCCAGATCGAAGATATTCATCAAATTGATAGCGGGTTTGCGTCTGCCGTGCGCATATACTATACCATTTTTGTACATCGAATAACCTAAAGACTGACCTGAAATATCCAGATTAGTTCTGGAAACGTATACAGGTTTTATAAGTGTATCATTGGTAGCTGCCCAATTAACGGAACGTAAATGAAAGTTACCGTATGGGTCCATCCCATCTGTAAGTTTATTGTAGCGTTTAAACTGCTCTCGAGCTTCATCATACTTCCCGTTAAACTTCAGCATTATGCCGTATTCCAGAACCAAATCGGGACGTGGCTCCTTGGAATACATGGCCAGAAGACGCTGGTAATATTCTTCGGCCTGTGTGTATTGAAACGAATACTGGCATGATTTGGCCAGCTGAAGCAATACATACATCTCAGTCTTGGCATTAAGGTTCATGCTCAATGCATCTTCATAATGTACTATCGCGTCTTTAAAGAAGAAGGTCTCGTAAAATTTATCGGCTTTATCAATGGTTTTTTTCTGTGCAAAAGCCAATTGAACACATACGATGAGTAACCCTGTAAATACCGGCTTAATATGCCTCATA
>Ga0315902_10009164_pt1 | contig 13277 bp, 13 predicted proteins | sample LakEriMetagenome_9_FD_203523 | JGI IMG/M metagenome (GOLD analysis project Ga0315902, IMG submission 203523) | Freshwater fungal communities from buoy surface, Lake Erie, Ohio, United States - Buoy 12 MA117 | ecosystem: Environmental > Aquatic > Freshwater > Lake > Lake biofilm | place: USA... | reverse complement strand
ATCATCGGTATCCCATTGCCGTTCTTCAGCTACGGCGGATCATCGCTGATGGGATTCACGCTGCTGCTGTTCATCCTGCTTCGTCTGGATGCAGAGCGGTTGAATATTCTTCGCTGAGAAAAGGGCCTGATTACCGCGCCTTGCGCAGGTTATCGCGAATCTCTTTCATGAACTCCGATGGAAACACGAAGTCATTGAGTTCCTGATTATCGGTGTTGAGCACCTGCTGTTTGTCTCCCGTCCACCAGAGTTGTCCGGTGTGCACGAAGTTGATCCGGTCACCGATTTCAATAACCGAGTTCATGTCATGGCTTACGACAATAGTGGTGATGTTATTCTCGAGGGTGATCTCTCGGATCAGGTTGTCAATCACAATGGAGGTGGCGGGATCGAGGCCGGAATTCGGTTCATCCACAAACAGGTACTTCGGGTTCATGGCGATGGCCCGCGCAATGCCTACGCGCTTTTTCATACCACCTGAAAGCTCACTGGGATAAAGGTGGCCTTTGCCGCTGAGGTTCACGCGGTCAAGGCAAAAGGCAGCCCGCTTGGCCATATCACCCTTTGTCATGGTGGCAAACATCTGCAGCGGGAAGAGCACGTTTTCCTCCACGGTAAGCGAGTCAAACAGCGCCGACCCCTGAAAAAGCATGCCCACTTCCTGAAGAATGGTTTTGCGCTCGGCGCGGGACATTGCCGTGAAGTTTCTCCCGTCAAAAAAAGCCTCTCCTGTATCTACGGGAATCAAACCCACGATGCACTTGGTGAGCACGCTCTTACCCGATCCACTCCGCCCGATGATGAAATTCACCTGTCCTGCCTCAAAGCGCGTAGTGATATCACGGAGCACAGAATTGCCCGAGAATGCTTTCGATATGCCGCGGACTTCTATCACAGGAGCATTATCTGAGTAAGCATGTAATTGCAGATCATGATGAGAATGATGCTGTACACCACCGCGCGGGTGCTGCTCTGTCCGACCTCCAGTGCGCCGCCGCGGGTATAGTAACCGTGATAAGAAGACACACTGGTGATGATGAATGCAAAGAAGAGCGTCTTCAACAGAGTATAGGTCACGTCGAACGTATCGAAGTAGTACTGCAAGCCGTACCTGAAGTCCGTGAGTGAAATAGATCCGGAAGCAGTGCCCACAGCAGCACCGGCAGTAATACCCAGAGTCATGGAAATCATAACCAAAAAGGGAAAGATGAACACCGCGGCCACGATCTTGGGGAAAATCAGGTATCCTGCGGAGTTGACGCCCATGATATCCAGCGCGTCAATCTGCTCCGTAATGCGCATGGTGCCTATTTCCGAAGCGATGTTACTGCCCACCTTTCCGGAGAGAATCAGGCAGACGATGGTGGATGAAAACTCCAGAATCATAGTCTGACGCGTGGTGAATCCGATGGTCCATTTTGGAATCCATCCGCTGTCGATGTTCGCGGCTGTCTGGAGGGTTACTACTGCTCCCATGAACAGGGAAAGCAATGCCACGATGCCCAGAGATTGAACCCCGAGCTTGTAGGTCTCGGCAATGATGAGGCGCCAGTAGACCTTTCCGCGCTCCGGACGGGAAAAGGCCATCCGCATCAAAATGGCGTATTGTCCTATGCTTCTATAAAGTCCGCTCATGAGCCACAAACTTACAGTATCCACCGATGACCCTTGCAGGCTGCCTGGCAATAGAAACCACCATCCAATCGTGAAGAACCTGTCGTGTATTGCCCGTGCTCTGCTAATTTTGTAGGAAATCACACCCGGATGAAGCGCATTACACTTATTCTGCTTGCCGCATTGCTGGCGGGGGCTTCCCTTTCAGGATGCACATCAACACGCAGAAAAAACCGGTGCAATACCTGTCCGGTGTGGAAAGATTCCGTTCACATACCCCGATGAGCATTCGCGGAGCATCCACCGATCTGGAGGGCATACTCCACCGCTTTGTGCCTGAAAAGGCGCTGGGCGAGGTGTGCACAATGCTTCGCGAACATCCGCACCATTTGGAAATCACTCCGGGGCGTTCTTCTAAATACGGCGACTTCAGTATTGATCACCCGTCAGGCCGGCCGCGCATTTCGGTCAACGGCAACCTGAATCCGTATTCTTTTCTCATCACACTCACCCATGAGTTGGCCCATCTGCTGACATGGAAGCAATACAAGGATTCCGTGAAGCCTCATGGTGCGGAGTGGAAAAATGCGTTCAGGCAAACCCTTGGTCCTTTTCTCAACAAGGACATTTTTCCTCCGGATGTGGAGCGCGCGGTGATGCGCTATCTGCACAATCCTGCGGCGAGCACGTGTTCGGATACCCACCTGGCTTCTGTGCTGTCGCGCTACGACCGGAATTCGAATCCCGATGTGAAACTCATTTCTGAAATTCCCATTCACACGCGCTTTGTGTACGGCCGGGATCAGCGCGTGTTTGTAAAGGGAGAGCAATTGCGCAAGCGCTACCAGTGCCGCTGTGAGCGCACGAAGGCGATTTATCTCTTCAGTCCGATTGCGAAGATTAAAGTGCTGAATTAATCAGAACTGCCAGCGCAACTGCACGGTGAAATCGTTCCGGCTGTTGCCTGCAATCTCATTATTCCCGCTGGAAATCACTTTGCGGTCCGTATAGAACCACTGCCCCCAGCGCAGCCACAAATCCATGCCCTTCACCAGGTCGAGTTTGGACATCAGGTAAATGCGCGAACCGGTGCCGGAGTATGCCGGAATAGAAAATGCATAGAGCACATCTGATTCGTAGGCATAGATCCGCGTATTCCAGGAATCTGTGCTGAACAAGGCATAGCGGGCGTTGAGTGAAATGCGCGAACCCATTTTCTTCCACACCACATCCTGGTAAAACAGGAAGCCGTCTTCGCGAGGCTCGTTCTCTTTGGTGAAATAGGTCCACTCTGCGCGGGTCCTGAACTGCAGGTTCTCATGCACTTTGTATACAGCGTGCAGGCGTATATTCTCCACCCTGCGGTCTACGGGAAAAGTAATCGGTGCGTCCTCCGGTGAACCGTTTTCCTGGGTATTGCGCACACGATAGCGAAGGATGAATTCGTGCTTTTTGTCCGGTTTGTAGTTGAGCTGCACAAAGTGATCGGTGAAATCGCCCGGCGCATCTACCCGAAAACGAAACCATGGAAAGCGCACATGGTCGGAATACATCGAGAGTGTCCATCCTTTTCCAAGTGTAGCCTGTGCGCCGAGAAATATCCCGGACTCGCCCTGCGGACTGAGCACATTGCCTTCCACAAAAGCATTGGCGTACATGACCTGATAGTCGTATGAAATCCTTCGGTGCAATGCAGACACGGAGATACGCGGATGCAACGCGGCGACTAAGCCATTAATCATGGCTGTACCACCGTTATTGCTGCGTGCGAATTCACCGAAGAAATTCACATTGCGCCATACCTTCTGATAATCCACTCCCACGTTGATCAACTCCCTTCCGCTGAAGCGGAACAACTGGTAAAAATTATCCCGCTGTAGCACAGGAGAAGAATAAGTCAGGCGCGAACCTGTAACGCCCATCTGAAATGTTCCTTTTGAAAATTTCAGATTGCCGGCCATCACTTCTTCAGTGAGTGAATTGCGGTTGGCGATTTCTGATTGTGTGCGGTGCAAGCCTGAAATATTGATGCTTGAAATAGCGATGCCGTCATCCACTGCAAGCGTATCATCAATAGCAATCTGGCTTGCAGAAAGCATTTTACGGGAGTACATCGCAGTAAACTCGAGTGACTTCCAGCCTAACGTCGCTGCAGCCCCGCGCATGAACAGACTTTCATTCACGGAGGTGTATGGTCTCAGTCCGGCGGCATTTTTTTTCACGTTCATTACAAACGGCGACTTGCCGAATCCCAGTCCGTTCCACAACGTAAGACCCTGACCAAACTGCGCCTGGTAATCGCCCACAGCGATTGCCCTTACAAAGCCTTTGTCGCGGTAAAACAAATGCCCGCTCCAGAAATCAGGGCCATTCCTAAGGCTTTCGCCAGCATCTTTTTCCAGTGTGAATCCGGCAATCAGGTTGCGGCGGAACATAAAGCGGTAGCGGGCGTAGAGGTAATCCGGACTTCCTGCGAAGGCCCTGTTACCTTCCTCATCCTCGATATAGCCCTGCTGGCGTTCAGCGGTTCTTCGATAGCGGAGAAACAGGTCATTGGTGCCTTCGCGGAGAATCTCGCGGGGAGAAATTCCACGCAAAGCACCGGGAGGACGCACCGTAACGAACGGTTGAATCAGGCGTATCGTCTCGAGGTCAAATCCCGCGACTGCCTGCAGTTCATACATCGAACGAAGCTCTCCGAACTTCGCAACATGTCGTTGCAGGTTGAGAATCTGAGGCTCAGTTAGGAGATAAAGGCTCTGCAAATCCGCGTATGTCGCGTCATTCAGATTGAGCGGATGCTCGAAAAAATAAGTCAGGTCATCGAGCAGATCCGTGTAGTCAAATTCTTCTCCCTCTTCGAGTGCGCCCTGAATGACCTCGAGTCGTTGTTCGAGAATAGTCTGTTTGTTCAAGTCTTCCTGAGCCCACACAGATACACTCGCGAGGCTAAGCAGAACCGATATGACCCAATACCTTGTCATTTTTCCTTCACCGGGCAATAAGCCAGCGATATCTGAGGAGAAAAGCCGAGTATGGCGTGATAGGAAGAAGAGGCATCAATACGCCACGACTGAATCTGCCAGCCCAAACCAAAGGAGGTCAGTCCGGGATTCGAGCCGGCACCGATGCGAACGGAAAAAGTCTCCACCACCTGATACTCCACACCTGCGACAATTGCCGGTTTGCGGTCCGATGGCTTGCGGATCTCCGAAAGCAGCCTCACCTTATTGCCGAACAGGTACGAAGCACCACCTTTCAGCACACTCACCATTCGCTCCTCATTGAAGTCTGCAATTTGTGACCGTGTGGGATTGAACAGGTGCGCAGCAATGGTGAGGCGATCGGTCATTCTGTAAATCGCTCCTCCCTCAATGGTCACGGCCTGCGCAGTGCCGTAGCCCTCCGCAATCCGGATGCGATGAAAATTGGCCTGCACTCCGATCGAAAGCTTCTCATCGAGCTTGATTGCATAAGCAAGTCCGGCGCGCGAATCGGAATACAGATTGAATCCAAACGATCGGAAGGACAATCCGAATGCCCCGCGACCCACAGGCGCGGTGACACCGAGACCTTTGTCACCCAGTCCCGGAACCAGAAAGCGGGATTCATAAAATACACCGGCGTGAACAGTGTTCAGAAAAGCCATGCCCGCCTGATTGTTAAGCACGCTCCACTCATCATCCAGCGAGGCAGAGGCGCCTGCCAATGAGGCAGAACGCGCACCTGCGGTGACCTGACCGTGCAGGACTACCGGCGCAAGTGCGAGCAATATAGAGATGAACAGAAGGCGCATACGGTTTCGGCAGGCGGTGAAGATAACCAAAATGGATGTCCTGAATATGAAGCCAGCGGCTGACGGCGCTGGTGTATATTGCGCCCTGATTCATCGGAATCAAGCGGATGTGGCGTAATTGGTAGCCGCGCCAGACTTAGGATCTGGTGCCGCAAGGCGTGGGGGTTCGAGTCCCTCCATCCGCACTTCTCTTCTGTTTCTCCCTGGTAGTTTTGGCGGCACGACTGCTCTGCCCGTACATTTGCAGCCCCAAAAAAGGAAGTGTAACTTCCTGAAACACAAAAGCTGCACATGAATATCGAACAACATACTATTGATGCGGTATCCGCGGAACTCAATGTTCGTCTGGAACCCAACGACTACACCGAGCGTTTTGAAGCGGCGCTCAAGAACTACCGCAAACAGGCCCAGTTGCCCGGATTTCGCCCTGGACACGTGCCGGCCAGCCTGATCAAAAAGCGCTTCGGCAAGGCGTTGCTCGCTGAAGAGATCAACACCATGCTTCAGGAGAGCATCAACAAGTACATCGCTGATAATAACCTGCGCGTGCTTGGCAGTCCGCTGCCCAAAGACACCGGTGAAGTCGGAGATTGGGAAAACCCTGCGGAGTTTCAGTTCACCTACGAATTGGGTCTCGCTCCGGAGATTGATGTGACTCTCGACGCTGCTCAGAAATTCGTATACCACAAAGTGGATGTCAACGATGACCTGATCAACCGTCAGATCAAGGACTACGCCCGCCGTTACGGACAGATGTCAAATCCGGAAGTCAGCGGTGCAGAAGACATGGTGATGGTGCGTCTGGAAGAACTCGATGGTGCAGGCAATGTGAAGGAAGGCGGCCTTACAGGTCAAACGACCATTACGATTGAATACCTCAAGGATGAAGGACTGAAGAGCAAGCTGACCGGTATTTCCAACGGACAGTCAGTGGATCTCGATCCGCATTCCATCACCGGCAATCACGAGGAGCTCGCACAGATTCTGCAGATCACGCACCACGATGTGCATCATCTCAACAGCCTGTTCCGCGCCACGGTTACAGACATCCGCCGCATTGAGCCGGCTGAACTGAATCAGGAGTTGTTTGACAAACTTTTTCCTGCAGGAGAGATCACCTCTGAAGAGCTGCTTCGCGAGCGCGTAAAAGGAGATCTGGAAAAGATGTTTTCACGTGATAGTGATTGGTTGTTCAAGCGCACATTCTCGCGTGAAATCGTGCAGCGCACTCCCGTGCAACTGCCTGATGAGTTTCTCAAGAAGTGGATTGTGGTAAGCAGCGAAAACCCCGTGACACCGGAAGCTGTGGAGCATGACTATCCGATGTATGCCGACACTATGAAGTGGCAGCTGATCGAAAATGAGATCATCCGCAAGTATGAAATCAAGGTGGGTATGGATGAAGCCATGGATCACGTGAAGGAACTGTACCGTGAACGCTTTGCATCTTATGGCATTCCCGTGGACGATGAGCGTCTTGCTGAAATGGCAAAGGAAACCCTCGGCAAGCGTGATGAGATGCGCAACGTATATGATCAGCTCGTCGAAACGCGCATCATTGAACTGGTAAAATCAAACTGTAGCATCGAAGAGAAGGCCATGTCGTACGATGATTTCGTGCATATGGTTCAGCATTGAGTGCTGCACAACCGCATAAAAAAAGGGCCTCGGATGAGGCCCTTTTTTGTGGGGTGTGTTTTAGATTACTCTTTCACCACATACGTGGTCTGAAGCGTCTCACCGTCATTCATCACCAGCACGTAAGTGCCTGCTGCGAGTGATGACATATCAATCGTGTAGAGATTTTCGCCTTCACCCGCGAGGAAGCGATTGAAGAATACTTCACGTCCAATCATATCCACAAGGCGGAATTCCACCTGCGCATCTGTTCCCACCACAAACTTCACGTCCATCAGATCGCGGGTTGGGTTGGGGTATGCAGCAATAAGTCCTGTTGTCGGCTCTTCGAGTTCTTCAGAACCATCGAGACGATACACCGTAGAGCGACGTGTAGCGCGCAACACGTATGAGTCGCTGCCATTGGTAGCCCCGTTGTATCCGACTACCTGTACGCGGTAAGTACCTACAGGACCGTTGTTGAAGATAAGGGTTTCATTGGTGGTGCCACCATTGGTAGAGCTTGCTACCAGCACGCCTGAAGGATTGTACAGATAGATATCATAGTCTGCGGGCAAGCTCTGAAGAGTGACCTGAATATGACGCTGGCTATTGGTATTACTGAATCGGTACCAGTCTTCATCACCTGCAGGGCAGATGAAAGAGCTATAGTTTGTACTCAGGTTTATAGCGGTGGCTGTTGCCGAAGTATTGTTTGCTTCATAGTTCGTGTTGCAGGTTCCACCGGATATCGGAGCAGCAATCACAACGGTATAATCTTCCACTTCGCCGTATTGGAAGGTACCGCAGGTTGTTGCTGCAGAGCCGTAGCGCATGCTCACACGCATGCGGGTGGTCTTCGGCGTCACAGTAGAAGGAACAGTGAAGTTGCCAGTCACAGTAGTGGAACTGGAAGAAGCAGGTGCATACACGAGTTCGCCAGCGTCATCGAAATCAAGGTCGCCGTTGTAGTCAATCCAAACTCGCCAGAACTCTGCAAACGCAGAGCCCGAAAATCCAGGAGTACCACTGAATGAGTAGGCTGAGCCCGCATTCAGAGTAGTGCTGATAGTTGTATAGTTAGCATAACCACCATTGTTTCCGCTGGTATTATTAATGGTGTTGAGCACTACGCGGTTAATCCACTCATCTGCAGTGCTACCGGAAGAAGCACAGTAGGTTGCCACGCATCCAGTCGTAGTGAGTGTGGCAGAACCCGAGAAACTTCCTGCTCCTGCGGGACAGATTGCCTGAGCCTGCCATTCATAGGCGGAGCATGCGGCAAGTCCGCTTAGCGCAAATGATGTGGCGGTCAGCCCATTCACTGCAATCCAGGTAGTCGAGGAAGTCAGTTTATAGCGAAGGTTGTAGCTCGTTGCGCCGGACACTGCAGCCCAACTCAATGTGGCTCCTGAAGCTGTGATACCGGTATTGGAAAGTCCGGTAGGTGTGCCGCAGGTAGTATTCGCCGGTGTGCATCCGTTTGAGGTCAACAATGCACTACGCGCGCCGCCTGCAGCAAACAATGCCTGCATGCGTGCCGCCTGTCCGTTGGAGAACATATACATACACGCATCGTCAGTGTAGTCCATGTAGTTCATGAACATATCTCCGTTGGGACCGTTGCTGCATGTCACGCGGGGGAATGTCGGACAGCTGTAATTCGGGCCTTGCTGCGTGGGGGTGTCTGCAACCTGGTCATTGCCGCAGTTGGCATCGCCCCAGATGTGGCGGAGGTTGAGCCAGTGGCCAACTTCGTGAGTGCCCGTGCGGCCTTTGTTGAAAGGAGCTGTTGCAGTACCAACAGTACCATAGTACTGATAGTCGCATACCACACCATCGGTGGTTGCTGATCCGCCGGGGAATTGCGCGTATCCGAGGATTCCGCCACTGATATCGCATACCCAGATGTTCAGGTATTTACTTGCTGGCCATGCGTCCCTTCCGCCTTGGGAAGAGAACTTCACCTGGTCGTTCGTTCCGAATGCGGTAACGGAAGTTTGAGTGCGCGTAATTCCGTTGGTCGGGTTGCCGTTGGGGTCAACCGTAGCCAAGCAGAATTCAATGTTTGCGTCCGCTACAGAAGGCTGAAATACCGAAGGAGTATTCGTCCAGTCGCTGTTCAGCTTGCGGAAGTCCTGATTGAGCACCGTAATCTGCGAAAGCACCTGCGCATCGCTGATGTTTTCAGTGGTGGTATTCCACACCACGTGAACCACCACAGGAATGGTTACCAAAGCACGGTCAGAAGCGTCGGAATGCGTGATAAACTCATTGGTAAACTGCTCAATTTCCTGTTGACGCAGTTCGAAAGACGGGTCATTGGCCTTTTGGTACTCGTAGTATTCCTGCGTGCCACAAGCACGCTGAGAAAAAGCATACGAGCCGAACAGACCGGTGAATGCCACCAGTAGTAAAAGTGATCTCATGTCTGAATTTTGGAATTAGGTTTAACTCAACTTGGTCACCACGAATTAAAGAAAAAGTCCCCTTCACCCGTAAGCCAGCCTGATACTATTTTCGCAACCGCGCATCCACGTTCATTTACCTCCTGCGAGTAACCGTGCAGAAAGACTTCCGCCATGCTGCACTTTTCTTCGGCACTGAGCTAGTGGCAGTGGTGTGCAATCTGCTTTACACCTGGTTCTATCTGAATTTCAATCCGGTGTGTTACGCGTTCGGGATCGTTGGTCCGGCGCTCCTGGCTATTCTTTGTTATTCCCGCAAGATTTACGCGGAAATCCTGCTACAGGCCGTATACGTGGCAATGGCAGTCTATGGTTGGGTAAGTCTGGGACAAAGCTGGCAGGAACAAAGCTGGCCCATTGCGACACACCTCATGCTCATTGCCGTCGGAACACTTGCAGTAATTGGCGCGGGTAAATGGCTCAGTGCAAAAACGGATGCCCGGCTTCCCTGGCTGGATGCCACGACGACCGTCTTCGGCATCATCGGCACATGGGCGATGGTGAACTACGTCCATGCCAACTGGCTCTATTTTATTGGAATCAACGCGCTCTCCGTGGTGCTTTACACACGTCGTAAAATGTACCTTGGCGGACTGATGTATGTGCTCTATTTCCTCATGGCCATCGACGGATACTTCAGGCTGCAGTGGTTTTCACTATGAACAGGCGCATCGCTATCACAGGACCCGAGAGCACAGGCAAGAGTGACCTGGCAGAGGCGCTCGGATTGTCCATTCCCGGCTCTCTGGTAGTACCCGAAGCAGCCCGCTCCTACCTCGAATCAAAGCCCGCCGGTTACCGGTACACACTGGACGATGTGCTCACTATTGCCACACGGCAGCACGAAATGCTAAGGGCTGCTGCAGCTCATCCCGGGATAGCCCTGTGCGACTCTGATTATATTGTGTTGTACATCTGGATACGAGAGGTATTCGGTGTGTCGGATACTCCTGTCACCGCGTGGATGCGCGAAGAGCAATTCGATCTCACACTGCTCTGCGCTCCCGATATTCCGTGGGAAGCCGATCCAATCCGCGAAAATCCACACGACAGAGACCGTCTGTTTGAATTGTATAAAGCAGAACTGGAAAATCTGAACAGACCATATCAGGTGGTGAATGGTCTGGGCGAGCTTCGCGTGCGGGGAGCCCTTACCTACCTTCAGCGGATCACCGGTTAAAATGCTGCGGACCATAGACAATCCGGAACACCAGCAAACCGATCGCCGCGCCGATGGCGTTTGCGGCCATATCCCAAGGGTCTGTTGTGCGCATCATGAAATACTGACCTTGAAAAAACTCGAGTGACGAGCCATAAACGAGCGCAATTCCAACGGCCCAAAGACGCGAGCGGGCCCGAAGGGTGCGATAAGTTACCTGCTTTCTGAACGCGACAATGAGTGTCACCACAAACGTCGCAAACAGCGCCATGTGTGCGAGCTTATCGAAACTGAGCAACGTCCAGGGATCATTGTACACCAGATCATAACCCGGAATGCTATGCATAAAAAAGATGAACACCCCCCAGGAGAGAGGAATGAGCATGTGCCGAAGGAAGACCTTCACAGGAAAAGATTAGCCAACAAGCGCTTTGTACTCTTCCGCACTCATCAGGTGAGAAAGATCTGCGCCTGCATCCATCTTGATGCGAATCATCCAGCCAGTGCCGTAGGGATCTTCATTCACTGATGCAGGATTGCCCTCAAGACCGGGATTCACTTCAGTGATGGTACCTGCCACAGGCATGAACAGATCTGACACGGTTTTAACGGCCTCTACAGTACCGAATACTTCGTGCGCGGCCAGTGACTGACCTTCGGTTTCAATTTCCACAAACACGATATCACCAAGCTCGCCCTGAGCGAAATCGGTAATGCCTGCAGTGCAGATGTCACCTTCAATACGCACCCATTCGTGGTCCTTCGTGTACTTAAGTTCTGACGGAAAATTCATTGGAGTCCTGTTGGTTTTGGAGGCCAAATGTAGGGAGTGGCACGCATCGTTGTACCCGCGCCGCAAATCAATATGATAAACGGATCAACGTTACCTTCGCCATGATAAGCCGTGTATGAAAATGGATCTGACCATAACAACTTTACTTCTGCTAATTCTGATAGGAATCTTTGCCGGAGTGATGAGCGGATTTGTCGGGATTGGCGGCGGACTGGTGATTGTCCCTGGCCTTGTCTACCTGCTGGGATTCACACAGATGCAGGCACAGGGAACGAGTCTGGCAGTCCTATTGCTTCCAGTCGGCATTCTTGCCGTGTGGAACTATCACAAAGCCGGCACCATTGACATCCCCGCAGCACTGATCATCGCTTGCGCCTTTGTAATCGGTGGTTATTTCGGAAGCAAATACGCGCTGAAACTACCCGAGTACAAGGTGAAGTTTGTGTTCGGACTGTTCATGCTGTATGCTGCATTGCGCATGGTGTATAGCGCCGGCATCAAGTGGTTCGGCGAAGGACATCAATAGACAGGGTAATTCGGTTATCCCGCCTTTCTTCTGTTCATTTCACGGCTGATAAGTGACAGCTCACGGCCTGTCTGACCTTTTACCGAAGTGTTTTCCTGCGCCCTGCGGATGAGATAGGGAATGACCTCGCGTATCGGGCCGTAAGGCACATACTTCGCGACGCGGTATCCTGCGCTGGCCAGATTGAAGCTGATATGATCACTCATGCCAAACAACTGCGCGAAATAGACGCGCTCATCACTTGGTGCAATGCCGGCCTTTTCCATGAGGCTCGCGAGGTGAAGGCTGCTCGACTCATTGTGCGAACCGCAACACACGGATATATCAGCAATGTGTGCCACACAGTATTCAAGTGCCAGATCAAAGTCGCGGTCACTCGCCTCTTTTGTAGGTTGAATGGGATCGCGGTAGCCCATGTCTGCCGCGCGCTTGCGTTCCTTCTCCATATATGCGCCGCGCACAAGCTTCACACCGATGCGGTGTCCGTTTGCTGTTGCCGTTCGGTGAAGCTGCCTGAGGTATTCAAGACGATCGTGACGGTACAACTGCACCGTGGTATACACCATCACACTCTCCCTGTTATGCCGGGCCATCATCTCTTCGGCCAGACGGTCAATGGCATCCTGAATCCATGAATCCTCTGCGTCAATAAGGACCGGAGTTTGAGTAGATGCGGCGAGCGAGCAGATGATTGAAACCCGCTCGCGCACGCGGTTCCATTCTTCCCGCTCGGAAGCTGTAAGTTCAGCATTGGCATTGACCTTTTCTAGAAGTCCGAAGCGGGCCACGCCGGTTACTTTGAACACACAAAACGGAATGTGCACGTTGCCATGGGCGGTGCAGATGGTCCGGCAGATTTCCTCGCAAGTGGCATCGAGGTCATCTTCAGATTCCTTGCCCTCAACGGAATAATCGAGGATGGTGCCGATGTGAAAACGATCCAGCGCGCGGGTAGTCTCTGCGCACTCAGGGATATTCTCTCCCCCACAGAAGTGAGCAAAGATGTTCCGGCGAATCACCCAGCCAATTGGAAAGCGCACGGCCAGAGCAATCTTCGTAAGCACACTTCCGAGCTTAACAAGCCATGGATAGCTCAGCAGGCGAAAAAGGCGGTAAGCTCTTTTCAATTCGCGATCCGACATCCGGCGGAAGGCGATTTCCGTATTCTCAAACGAAATTTCGGGCATGGTGGGCAAATGTAGACGGCGGCCACCATTCACGAAAAGCGCCGCGGCACAGATTTCAATCATTACAGGAGGCTCGCGGGTTGAGCACATCCGTCGCTATCTTCGGCGCCCATTGCA
>Ga0315902_10009163_pt1 | contig 13277 bp, 8 predicted proteins | sample LakEriMetagenome_9_FD_203523 | JGI IMG/M metagenome (GOLD analysis project Ga0315902, IMG submission 203523) | Freshwater fungal communities from buoy surface, Lake Erie, Ohio, United States - Buoy 12 MA117 | ecosystem: Environmental > Aquatic > Freshwater > Lake > Lake biofilm | place: USA... | reverse complement strand
GATGTCTGACTCCAGCATAATCGGCTTCAGCTTCGACCAATGCTCATCCGTGAGCAGTAATCGTGGCATGGCAAACTCGCTATTTTGTTTTTCGCAAAACCACAATACGAGTTTGTCCCCACTTTTCGATCACTTATCTCAAACGTCAACAGGCCCTAGGCAAGGTCCCGGAAAATTCGCCGGAAGTCGACAAGAGCGATCAGGATACAATTTTCATATGCATCTTTTTGGGCAGACTGCGTTGGGCGGACATGCGGAACATGAGGGTGAAGCGCCGAAATTGAGAACCCTCCGTAGCCTCTTCTAACTGGATGGTCACCGATCCCTGAAGGCGCTGCACGAACGCTTGCACAGCTTCCATGCCGACTCCACGACCTGAAATTTCGGTAACCTGAGAGGCGCTCGAAACTCCGGAAAGGAAAATCGAGTAAGCTACTTCTTCGTCGCTAGCATCGGCAGCTAGTAGACCTTTTTCTATCGTTTTCTTTCGTAAGGCACTGAGATTTAGACCCTTACCATCGTCACGATAAGCGATCTGTGTCGACCCTTGAACATGACTAATCGAAACGACGATCGTTCCCTTCTGATCAGCATCGAAACCGTGATCGAGACTATTCCGGAATAGATGAACGAAGATGTCTTCAAACATCTCCAACTGATCTGGATCGAGAAGGAAATCTTCACCCTGAATCAGAACAGAGGGGGCCTTCTTTTTGAGCTGTTGCGACAAGGGCCCAAGGGATGCTGCAACTGACTTCAAGACCCTTTGAAAGGTATTAACGTTCAGCTCATCAATGCGTTGGAGTATATCAGCTAGCTCATTCTGGAGTTTTTGTGGTAACTCGTTCCAATACTCAGACATAAGAGTTGTGAGTCTGACCATGGCAACTTCCAGATCGGCGAAGGCAGCTCGCTTCAACTTGCTATCGTGCATCGTTTCGTAGAAACGAATGATCTGCTCGACTTTTTGCAGAGCTCCCAAGGCGCTCGCGATCTGCTCTGTTGTCAGACGTGTCTTATCCATGGCGAAAATGACTGTCTCGACTTCATGAACGAGATGGGAGATATCTTCCAGACCGTAGGTACGAGCATTACCCTTAATCGTGTGAATATTGCGAAGAACGCTCGGCCATTGCTCGGCGGGACGAGTTCCCTTGATGATACTATAAGAATCATGGAGAAGATGCCAAGCCGATGACAGGAAACGCTTGAACTTACTTGCTGACATTTCCAGAATGCGACCGATGACTTCCAATTCATGCTGTCTGGCGGCTGCCGCATCTTCAGCTTGCTTCATTTCCGTCACATCACGAATGGCAACCAATACCCTCAGGACTCGCTCCTCAGCATCTTCAATCGCCGCCCATTCAACCTCGAGGTATCTTGTCCCCAACCTGCTTTCAAAGGTGACCTTGCTTGGCAAAAGGTGGGAATTGGTATCAAAGTTCAGTGTATCCTGACTCATCGACATATCGAGGATCGAGTGGAGGACCGACAACTGTTCAGAGTTCATGTCGGAACGCTCAAAAAGCAGATTGAAAAGAGACTTTCCAGCTAAATCGTTTTTATCGAGGATACGCTCCAGGTAGGGTGAATACTGCTTTTGGATGCAGCCCTCAGCATCGACCATGCACAAACCCTGTTGGATATGGTCCAACATAACCGTAACATCACGGGTCTGTTGCCATAGTTCTTCGGTTCGCTCACGAACCTGTTGCTCCAACTTGGTGTTCATCGTCTCAGTCACCTGACGAGCTTCGATTTGCGCAACAAGAGCTTCTTTCTGGGCCCGACGAATCTGGAGGTTAATCTGATTGATCTTATCACTGCTACCGATAGCCAAGAGAACAACAAGACTCGCCGTAGCGAGTTCGATACCGTTGATTGTCCAAAACGAGACCGGGAGCAGCCCCAGCTTCTGCGTGCCGTAAGCGAAGGACCCCATAAGTAAGGCCAGCCAGGCCATGAGGAAGAAACGTGCTGGCTTATAGCCATTGACCAGGATGTAAGTGCTGCTCGTTAGCACCAGGATGATCACGCTTAAGCCAATGATGGTATAGACCTTGATGAAAATATAAGGCAGCACAAAGCTACCCAGTGTTGCCATGCTCAAGATAGCGATATGCCCCATGTAAATCTTGCGTATTCGGGGATGCTCTTCAACAGGCAAAAAGCTGCTAGCATAGAGACAGGTACAGAGGAAAACAAAGGGCACGGAGAACACTGAGGCCTTGTTCCCCCACCAGACAGAGGAAGGCCACAGATACTCATAAGCGAGGCCATTGATCGCCATCTTGAAAAACAACAGGGCACCTAAAAATAAGGCCAGTAAAAAATATTCTCGACTCCTCGAACCGATACCCAAGAAGGCATAGTAAGCGATCATCACTGCCATCAAGCCAACGAAGATACCTTGATAGTACTGCGACTCATGATCTTCGCTCATGATTTGATGTAAGGTTTTAAAGAACATCCGAAACTCGGACGAGCCATCCGTCTGCATGCGAAGATAGAATTCTGTGGGCCGATCCGTGTGAAGGTGAATCGGAAAATAAAAGTATCGATTCTTGAGACCCCTTTGGGAGAAGGGGGTTTGATCGCCTGATACGACGCGGACCCAGCGACCTTCCTTCTGGTAATAAAGGGCAATTTTATCGATCAGTGGATACTCGACGGCTACGAACCAGGGAGTTGATCGGCCCGGCACCGTCACAGCACTGAAGTGAAACCAGTAGGCGTGTCCTGTAAACCCATAGTTAGGCAGTTCTTGAGTCTCAGGTGAGAAACCACCTTGCCTCTTCACCGCTCGAATCTGCTCGAAAGTCATGGTCCGGGTCTCGTCTGCAAACACATGAGCGTGTGGCCCGATGGTGTAGGAGCTGATTTCAGGATCAAGCAAGACAGTCTCAGGTCCTGCCAGGCTCGGTCGAGCCCAGAAACAAACAAGCAGCAAAGCTGAAAGCAGAAGCTTCATGTCACGTCCTTAAGGCTACAAAGTGGGATTTCGGCCAAACTTCAAGACGACTTGACGTAAAAACTTCCGTCGTTTTTGTATCAATGGAGCCCCCTACGCCCATCCTGTCTTGCCTGGGCAAAATCCTTGTCAATTCAGGGACCTTTTGCTCTAATGCATCAGCACAAGAGGGGTAAGGTTATGGTGAGTTTTACTGACGAGTTGGAAACCTGGAGACAGGCTGTAGAAGCTGAACTGACGCGAAAGCGAACATCCTACTACCCAGAGGCGACCCGACTGCATGAGGCCTGTCGCTATGCTTTAGAAGGCCAAGGCAAACGGATCCGTCCTCTTCTCGCATTGGGTGCGGCCGAGGCTTTAGGTGGTTCTTGGCGGAACGCTTTGCCAGCCGCCATCGCGATCGAATGGATACATACTTACAGCCTCGTGCATGACGATCTGCCCACTATGGATGATGACGACCTGCGTCGAGGCCGAGCGACCACCCACAAGGTCTTTGACGAAGCGACGGCACTGCTGGTCGGGGATGCTCTCCTTACCGATGCTTTCGCTATCATTCTGGGAACACCTGCATCTGACGCGCAGAAAATCGGTATGTTATCAGCCCTCGCAAGCTCTGCTGGCGGGCGCGGTATGGTCCTCGGCCAGGCTCTCGATATGCATTGGACAGGAAGGCCTGGTTATGGTCAGAATGATCTTGATCGGATCCACGAGCTCAAAACGGGCTGCCTCATTCGTGCTGCATGCGCCATAGGCGCCTGGAGTGCTGGGGCTACAGCTGCTGAAAGGCTACAACTCGAGGAGTTTGGGGCACGGATCGGCCTTGCTTTCCAAATTGTCGATGATCTCCTCGATGAACGGAGTGCCATCGGAAAGACCTCGGGCAAAGACCGCGCCTCGGGCAAGCTCACCTATCTGACACTCATGAGTGGGGAAGAAGCTGGGGCACGAGCCGAAGCCCTGACGTTCGCGGCTCGCGCTAGTCTCGAAGTCTTTGGTGCCAAAGCTCGCCCCTTGCTGGACCTTGCCGGCCTACTCTTGCAAAGACAGCTTTGAGCGGTTTCATTTCCACCGATTGTGGAACCAGAAATACTGCTCCGGACGTTCCCTGATGCAAGCCTCGAGTATCTGATTGAATTCAGTCGATTGTCGGATGATATCACCCGAAATATCTTTCGTGACCGTCATGTCTAGCGCGGGCTTGATGACAAGGACATGTTGGGCGAAGCCCGTGCGATACAGATAACACGGTACGATAGGCGCCCGAACACGGCGCCAGATGGCCGCTAGACTGGTATTCGTCTTGGCCGCTTGACTGAAAAAGGGCAGACGCGGTTCGCCCGGCCGTGCCTGATCGTAAATGAAGCCGTAGATCTGACCCTTCGATAAGGCCTCGCGGATCCCCTTGAACCCATCACCCTTGCCCTCTCGCTTGATCCACTTAAGGCCGTAGTTCGCACGATACTCCTCCACAAAACGAGTCATACCTGCCGATCCAACCTTTTTCATGACTGCGCAAGATGGCGCGTATGTCTGGGTTATCTTGGCAGCCATGGCCTCCCAATTGCCCATATGCATGCAAAGCAGATAAAGACCTTTCTTCTCCTCGAGAGCCCTCAAGATATGCTCTTCCCCTTCAGCGCGGATCTGAGCTGTGAGCGGGTAACGCTCCGCAGCCAGCAACTCAAGAATCGTCCAGATGAAACTTCTGACCGACTCGCGCGCCAGGTGTACCTTGTCCCCGTGGGTCCGGGTCGATCCAAAGGCGATGTCGAGGTTCTTCAACAGCAGGCCTCGGCGGAACCGAAGAATGTCGAATAGCAGAAAAGTGAGAGCATTGCCGAATCGCATCAGTGCGTCTGCAGAAAAGCGGCTGGTGAATCGGCATAGAGCCTTCATGAACATGTACATACGAAATCCTCTCCAAGCGACGCGGAAGACTACACTTATCCTGGTGCGCCGTGCTGGATCAACCAAATTTCCTGTAGCGAGATTTTTTATACAAAAGTATGGTTAGCATCTCGCAGGTCCACCATGAGGTCCTTGTATGACTTTGCAGCAGGATGTCTTCACTTCGACGTCTCCGGTTCATGAAAGCGATGTGCTCTACGTCCGCGGGGCCGAAGAGCACAATCTCAAACACGTGACGGTATCTTTGCCAAAGAAGAAACTGGTGGTCTTCACCGGTGTTTCGGGCTCGGGCAAGTCGAGTTTAGCTTTCGACACCATCTTTGCGGAAGGACAGCGACGATATGTAGAATCGCTCTCGTCCTATGCTCGGCAGTTTCTGGGACAAATGGACAAACCGCGATACGAAGCGATTCGCGGTCTAGCACCGACGATTTCGATCGAACAAAAGTCTGCCAGCAAAAATCCGCGCTCGACCGTCGGAACCATCACTGAAGTGTATGACTACCTGCGCGTTCTCTATGCTCGTATCGGCGTCCAGTATTGCTTCAAGTGTGGAAAAAAAGTGGGGCGCGGCGATGCGGCAAGCATGGTGCAACACATCATGGAACTACCAGAAGGCAGCAAGATTCTGATTCTCGCTCCGCTTGTCGAGCACCGTAAGGGAACACACAAAGACCTGCTCGAAGTGCTCCAATCACAGGGTTTTGAGCGTGTGCGTGTCAACGGATCTGTCCTTCGCATCGAAGACGTCCAGGATCTTGCGAAGCACAAGAAGCATTCGATTGAAGCCGTCGTTGATCGGCTTATCATCAAGCCAGGCTCAAGTTTTCGCCAGCGACTGACAGAATCGGTCGAACAGGCCCTGAAGAGGGGGCAGGGCAATTTGATCGTTCATCCCGAGGGTGGACAGGATATGCGCATGAGCGAAGCTCGCAGCTGCTGTGGCTTTGCTTACCCCGAGTTAGATCCTCCGCTGTTCTCCTTTAATTCGCCGCTGGGCATGTGTCCAAGCTGCAACGGGTTGGGAACGATCGTAGCCATGGATGCCACGAAGGTGATCCCCGATCCGTCACTGTCCATCCGGGAGGGCGCCATTGTCCCCTGGGCTTCCTACTTCAAAAATGGGGGCGAGGATAAAGATGGATCCTGGAGCCGCGAGCGTTTTGTGGCCATGGAGAAGCAGTGGGGTATCGACTTCGACAAACCTTGGGCCAAACTGAGCCGCAAGGCCCAGAATCTCGTCCTTTTTGGCGAAGGAAGCAAACCCCTAACAGTCAAGTGGAACGGGGCCCGCAGCCAGGGCACCTGGAAGTGGGAATACGAGGGACTCCTGAACTCTCTGATGCGTCGCTATCTCGCGACTCAGTCGGAGAGTATGAAGGAATGGTATCATCGCTTCATGTCGACCCAGTCCTGCGCCAGCTGTCAAGGCCAACGTCTCAAACCCGAAGTTCTATCCGTACGCATTCACGATCTATCGATTATCCAGCTTTGCCAGCTCTCGATCGAGGACGCACGAAAATTCCTCTATGATCTGAAGCTCAGCTCCTCGCAACAAACCATCGCTAAGGAGCTCTTGAAGGAAATCCAGAGTCGCATCAATTTCCTCGTGAATGTGGGGCTTGGCTATCTGACTCTCGACCGCAAAGGCCCCACCCTCTCCGGTGGCGAGGCTCAAAGGATTCGGCTTGCCTCCCAAATAGGCTCGGAGTTAACCGGGGTCCTCTACATCTTGGACGAACCTTCAATCGGTTTACACCAGCGTGATAATCAAAAGCTACTGAAGACGCTTGAGCATCTCCGCGATCTCGGCAATTCCCTCATCGTCGTTGAGCATGATCAGGAGACGATCGAAGCGGCCGATTGGATCGTCGACTTTGGACCGGGTGCCGGGGTTGAAGGTGGTGAGCTGGTGGCTTCTGGCCCCTTAGCGACTATTAAAGCTGAACCTCGATCGCTGACCGGCAAGTACCTGAGTGGCGAGTTATCGATCGCGATCCCCCAAGCACGCCGCCCTGTCGATCCTCAACGTAGCATCGTCATCGAAGGAGCGAGTGAGCATAATCTTCGCAACATCGATGTAGCGATTCCAATCGGCGTACTCACCGCTGTCACCGGGGTTTCGGGCGCCGGTAAGTCGACACTCATCAACCACATCCTTTATCCCGCCATCGCTCGTAAACTGCATCAAGCCGATGTTGAGGTCGGTCGCCACCAACGCATCCGGGGCCTTGAGCAGATCGATAAGATCATCAACATCGATCAGAAGCCGATTGGACGAACACCTCGAAGCAATCCGGCGACTTACACCAAGCTCTTTGATCTTATTCGCGATTTCTATGCCATGTTACCCGAATCGCAGATGCGTGGTTATAGCAAGGGGCGCTTTTCCTTTAACGTCAAAGGCGGACGCTGTGAGGCGTGCCAGGGTGATGGCTCGATCAAGGTCGAAATGCATTTTCTAGCGGATGTGTTCGTCCCCTGCGAAGCTTGTAAAGGCTCCCGCTTCAACGAGACCACATGTGAGGTTCTCTACAAAGGCCAATCGATCGCCGACCTGTTGAATCTCTCGGTGCGAGAGGCTCGCGAACTTTTCGCCAATCATCCACGCATCGTGACGATCCTCGATACCCTGATCGATGTCGGTCTTTCCTACATCAAGCTGGGTCAGTCAGCCACTACCCTCTCGGGAGGGGAAGCCCAACGGATTAAGCTTGCTCGTGAATTAGCCAAGCGGGAAACGGGTCGAACGCTCTACATACTCGACGAGCCCACTACGGGTCTGCATTTTCATGATGTTGCCAAATTGCTTGAGGTCCTTCAGCGACTGGTGGATGCTGGCAACACCGTGGTCGTGATAGAGCACAATCTCGATGTCATCAAATCTGCTGACTGGTTGATTGATATCGGACCGGAAGGTGGCAAGGCGGGAGGCCAATTGGTTGCCGAAGGGAGCCCTGAGCACGTAGCTCAGTGCGAAGAGTCGTATACCGGACAGTTTCTGAAACAGGTTCTCCAGCTGTCTTCCAACTCAAGGCGACGGAAGACAGCAACACGATAGGATTACCAGCCGTAGTTTGGTTTCCGCGCAAAGTGGTGACGGGTATTGATCTCACGGATCGTCCCCGTCTGCGACCGCATCACGATTGAGTGCGTCACAGCGCCCTGGGCTGTGAAACGCACCCCCTGGAGGTAAGAGCCATTGGTGACACCTGTGGCAATGAACATCACATTGCCTCGGGCTAAATCCTCGATGCCATAGACCCGATTCATATCGGTGATTCCCATCGTCTTGGCTCGCTCGCGTTCCTCGTCTTTACGAAATTGCAGCACTCCCTGAATCTCACCACCCAGGCAGCGGAGAGCGGCGGCAGCGATGACGCCCTCAGGCGCCCCCCCAATGCCCATCAGGACATCGACACCAGTGCTAGGTTCTGCTGTGGCGATCGCGGCCGAGACGTCGCCGTCACCAATGAGTCGGATACAAACGCCTGCCTGACGGACTTCTCCGATCAATTCCTGGTGACGCGGACGATCGAGCACGATGACCACAAGATCCTGCACATGCTTACCCATGGCTTTGGCAATGCGCTGCAGATTCCAGGTCGGAGTTTCGTTTATATCGATCACACCGCGAGCGGCAGGGCCTACAGCTAGTTTCTTCATATAGGTGTCGGGAGCATGCAAAAAATTGCCATGTTCCGCCGCAGCAATAACAGCCAGAGCCTCATTGCCACCCTTTGCGGTGATGGAAGTACCTTCCAATGGATCACAGGCGATGTCGATCTTGGGTCCCGAACCTTGGCCCACTTTCTCGCCGATAAACAGCATCGGCGCTTCATCGCGCTCGCCCTCACCAATCACGATGCGGGCATCGATTTGCATGGAATCAAAAGCTTTGCGCATGGCTTCTACTGCGGCATGGTCGGCTGCATTCTCGTTACCTCGTCCGACCCAACGTGCTGCAGACAACGCAGCTGCCTCAGTCACGCGTACAAATTCCAACGCTAGGTTGCGATCCATGGGTTTTCCCTTTCACTTTCGTTGTAGATGATCGTTTCGTGAGCTCCCCTTGTTCCATCACGATGCGATGCCCGGCCGCCGTAGGCTTGGGTGCGTCGAGTTCTGGCCTTGAGGCCTTCTTGCATAAAAAACCTCAGCTCCTCGTGGACCGCACGTCCACTTTCGAGGCTGAGTCCTTTACGCGCCTAGGCTTTGGACCTTTTCCGCACACCGAAACAGACATGTTTGGACAGACCCTCCGATCGAGCTACCACATGTGGGACTCCTACCGAAGTGTCGGTCGAGGGATGGAACAAAGACTACGTAGCCCACTTCGTAGGCCAAGTCAATTCCTGCCGGTACATTGACATAGGGAAAATCGAGATGACCGCTCGCCCGGACGTCGCCGGGCGCTAAGCTGGGAAGGGATTCGGTTCGATCGAAGGGAAAAAAGCGACTCGAGCAGCCGTCATCTTAAAGATCGGGCAGTTGCTTCATCAACTGAGCCCGCTCCGACCGCAGTTGCCTTTGTTCACTCAAATTGAGGTCGCCATCGCGATCTGCATCGTATCGCTGAAGCACCCCGCGCCAAGCCCGGATAAGGGACAATCTTTGTTCGTGGGGGGATTGGCGATCGACATAGGCTTTGAGGGCTGATCCCAACATTCTCAGACCGTCCTGCAATTCTGCAGCCGTCAGCATGCCATCGTCGCCAGCTAGGTCGCTGAAGACCCGCCGCGAGTAACGGTGGGCAATAGGCTCACCCTGCGCGCCATAAAGTGCTGGATCAAAGCGCACGCCAGCGAATTCTTCTTCGCTTAACTGCCTGTCACCATCAGCATCGCCACTTGCAAAGAGCCCACGCACCATCAGGTCGAGGCGCGATTCGCTAAAGTTAGCTCCGTAATCGAAGGCATTGCCCGTCTTGTCATGGAGAGCCAAGGGTCCTGACGCATCCAACTTGGGTTCAGCGTTTTCGTGCGAAAAGCGAAACAGATCCTGAACGTAGACCTGAGCAAAGAAAGCTTCGTCTGGCCCGATGATGGCTTCCGTACTGTGAGCCTCCTCACTTCCGTCGACCGCCTGATCTGCCTGCAAATCACCAGGTTTCTGCTGCCCCTGACAGGCCAGAAGCGTGGACATGCTAAGGAGACTTGCTACCAAAACGTGCTTCATGGACTCGGTACCTCACACGACCCTGAAGAGGGTCTTCCTGTTCCCATGGCCATCTGATCTGCTTCCATTAGAAGAGGTATCGGTACCGAGACGGAGCTAGTTGATGAGGATGGAGTATAAGGAAATTTATTTAAAAATATTAGCTATTTGAGACCTACCTAAACCGCCCCCTTTTCGAGCCTGGCGATGACTCGAGCCAAGGTGCATCAAGCTCCCCTGTCCGATGTAGACCTACTGTGCAGCGGAATCGCACTGTTTTTGGTCGAAGATCTAGCAGGGTTTCGGCCTTATCGAAGGTTCAGCTGGAACTTTCGCTCGATGCCAGCATACGCACATGATCCCAAATCTCGACTCCCTTGCCACCGGCCAAGACTCATTTTCCGATGCATTCTGCAACACGTTTTGCTTCGATGGACCGATAGGCGTCAAGCCAAGAAGGATAAAAATTTTTGGCTCAGGACGAAGCTCCAGCTGAAGATATGACACAAAAATGACGGCAGCATCTCTCGTACAGAGTCCGAGCAAACAGCACAGGCAGATGCCAATCGATTGCTACAAAGGCTTGGATCTTTCTATGGCTTGCATCATCGCCTGACATGGGAATGGGTCTCGTCAACAGCCTAACCGTATTCACTGCATACGGTGACCTCAGCTACTCCGCACCATGGATCTTTCTATGGCTCGTATCATCGACTGACATGGGAATGGGTCTCGTCAACAGCCTAACCATATTCACTGCATACGGTGACCTCAGCTACTCCGCACCATGGATCTTTCTATGGCTCGTATCATCGCCTGACATGGGAATGGGTCTCGTCAACAGCCTAACCGTATTCACTGCATACGGTGACCTCAGCTACTCCGCACCATGGATCTTTCTATGGCTCGTATCATCGCCTGACATGGGAATGGGTCTCGTCAACATCATAAAAGCATCCAGAGCATCCTGCGACTTCGGTCGCTCCGCACCATGACTCTTTCCATGCATTCCATCGCCTGTGATTTGAATGTGCCTCGCAAGCATCGTAAAAGCTTTGATAGCAGACGGCCAGCTTCAGCCGCTCATGTACTTCACCCAGATACTCAGGGTAGATTTGCGATGCCTCGTAAAGTTAGATTACAATAACACCTGGACTTGAAGGGGTTGGAACACATGTCAAAACACGTCATCATAGTGGGAGCGGGATTTGCCGGCTTGAATGCCGCCAAGAAGCTCGGAAACATGCGCGACTTGCGAGTCACGCTCGTCGATAAGCGCAATCATCACTTGTTTCAGCCCCTGCTGTATCAGGTTTCGACTGCAGCGTTAAGTCCAGCGGATATCGCCGTCCCGATTCGAGCTGTCCTTTCGAAATACAAAAATATCTCCGTCCTTCTTGGCCGCGTCGAAAAAGTAGAATTAGCGACTCGCAAGATCTATACGGACTTTCAGGAACTCTCTTACGACTATCTCATCCTCGCCTGTGGCGCTAAGCATAGCTACTTCGGGAAGAATGAGTGGGAAACGTATGCACCAGGATTGAAAACACTCGAGCAAGCCACTGAAATTCGACGCCGGGTCTTAACTGCCTTCGAGCAGGCCGAACGCGAAACAGATCCCGAGCGCCAGAAGCAGCATCAGACGTTCGTGGTCATTGGAGGCGGTCCGACGGGAGTGGAGATGGCTGGGGCAATCGCGGAAATCAGCCGCTTTACCCTCGCTTCTGATTTCAAGAATATCAATCCAGCGCGCACCCGCGTGATTCTGATCGAAGTGGGTCCCCGTATTTTGTCTGGGTTTAGCCCAAGCCTCTCCGAACGGGCCACTACTGACCTCGAACGCATTGGTGTTCACGTTTGGACCAATTCGCGGGTCACGCAGGTCACTGAGAAAGGGGTCTTCATCGGCAGTGAGTTCGTCGCGGCCTCGACCATCATCTGGGCTGCGGGTGTTGCTCCCTCAACCTTGAATCAGACCTTGGGTGTGTCTCTTGATGCCGGGGGCAGAGTGATCGTCGAACCCGATCTTAGTCTCAAGGATTTTCCCGAAGTTTTCGTTCTCGGTGATCAGGCTCACTGCAAGGGTTCCGACGGCAAACCTTTACCTGGACTCGCCCCGGTCGCAAGTCAACAGGGTAAGTACGTGACCAAGGTAATCGCCTGTCGTCTTCAGAACAAAGCCTGCGCTCCCTATCAGTATTTGGATAAGGGACACATGGCGACCATCGGTCGCAACAAGGCGATTGCGGAGATTGGTCCGATTCGCATGACAGGTATCATCGCCTGGCTCGCCTGGCTGGTCGTGCACATTTACTATCTGATCGGCTTCAAAAATCGTCTTCTGGTGCTGATGCAGTGGGCCTGGTCCTATGCGACCTACAAAAAAGGGGCGCGCCTTATCCTCAGTCGTGAGTGGCGAACCCATACCAGTGATGCGATGAGCAGCGAAAAGGCTGTTCCGCTTGCTGATGCTCAGCCGCCTTCAGCGGCTCAGGCAGGAACAAAGGGATAAAAAAAGGTGGGATCCGGTCCCACCTTGTGTGCATCAGATCTGATTTGGCTTTCTAAACTTACGGGGGTCGAGGTTGTACTTCTTGGCTCTCAGCCCCATGACCCTTTCGGTCAGCCCCAGTTCCCTGGCGGCTTTAGCCATGTTACCTTTGCTCGCTTTGAGTGAATCCAAGATCAACTCGCGCTCCATCGACTCCAAAACTGCCTTCATGTTGCTACCGGTTTCGACGCCGGTGCTTTCGGCGATTTGCAAACTTGGTGGCAGATGGTGACCGCGAATCACCCCTTCGTTGGTCAAGAGGACTGCTCGCTCGATGCAGTTTTCGAGTTCCCGAACGTTTCCTGGCCAATGATAACTCGTCAGCATATCGATAGCTGGTGTCGAGATACGACGGATATTTTTGTTATGTACCTTCCGATACTTCTCGATGAAGTAATCTGTGATCGGCATGATGTCGGTCTTACGTTCCCGTAGAGGCGGAACGTGGATCGGATACACATTGAGTCGATAGTAAAGATCTTGACGGAACACGCCCTGCTCAATCATTTTTTCTAAGTCGCGGTTAGTCGCCGCTATCACCCGGACATCGGTCTTGACGGTATTAACACCACCGAGGCGTTCGAACTCTCTTTGCTGCAGCACACGGAGCAGTTTGATCTGGGTCGTGAGCGAAAGGTCACCGATTTCGTCGAGAAAAATCGTCCCACCGCTGGCCAGTTCGAA
>Ga0315902_10009162_pt1 | contig 13277 bp, 8 predicted proteins | sample LakEriMetagenome_9_FD_203523 | JGI IMG/M metagenome (GOLD analysis project Ga0315902, IMG submission 203523) | Freshwater fungal communities from buoy surface, Lake Erie, Ohio, United States - Buoy 12 MA117 | ecosystem: Environmental > Aquatic > Freshwater > Lake > Lake biofilm | place: USA... | reverse complement strand
CTGTTGATCGAATCGACAGGTATCTCCGAACCTTTACCCGTGGCCGAAACATTCACCTTCGCCGACGAACAAGGAAGCTCACTCTCGGAGGTAGCGACCATCGACACGATGGTCACCGTCGTCGATGCGCTAAATTTTTGGAACGATTACCAGTCGTTCGACGACCTGAAAGAAAGAAACATCGGAATCAATGACCAAGACCAACGCAACATCGTCGATCTACTGATCGATCAAATCGAATTTGCAACCGTGATCCTCCTGAACAAATGCGACCTGGTCGAACCCGCCGAACTCGACGCGATCGAAGCCTTCATCAAAGAGCTCAATCCCTTCGCCAAAGTCCTTCGGACACAACAGGGACGCGTCGCGATCGAGGAGATAGTCGGCTCGGAATCCTACGACGAACAATGGGCAGCAGGGCACCCCGATTGGCTTGCCGTTCCACGCGGAGAAGAAGTCTCCGAAACGGATGAATATGGAATCACTTCGTTTGCCTTCGAAGAACGCCGTCCGTTTCACCCCGATCGCTTGATGAAGGCCCTGAATTTTCAAGACGGAATCCTCCAAGGTGTCCTGCGATCCAAAGGCTACTGCTGGATCGCCTCGCGAAACGATCAAGCCTTCCGATGGTCCCAAGCCGGCGTGTCGGTCCAAATCGAACACGATGGAGACTGGTTTGCATCGGTCGACCAAGACCAATGGCCTGAAGACCCAGACGATATCGCTTCGATCCGTGAAAGCATGGAGGAACCCTGGGGCGATCGCCGGCAAGAACTCGTCTTTATCGGCACCGATATGGATCAGGTCGTGCTGCTCTCACGCCTCGAGGAATGCCTGCTGAGCGACCAGGAAATGGAACTCGGACCGGCCGTCTGGGAAACTTGGGAGTCCAACCTCCCGATCGATCCTCCCTCGGACCCCAATGCCGATTAGCTCCCGCTTGATTCCTGATGGATCCAAAAAACCCGGCCGCAAAAATCTTTCGAGGCCATCGATTTGATCGCAAATCGATGACAAATGAATCGCTAATGAAAAACGTCAGGTTTCTCACTTGCAAATCGTTTGCATGTGGATATTATTTGCTCGTGCGTTCTAGCACAGTTTTGAGTTCCTTTCTCAGGTTATTCCTCATTCAGGATTCAGGAGTCGCAAATGTCTCGCAACCATCGCGCCCGTCGCGGATTTACCCTCGTGGAACTGCTCGTCGTGATCGCCATCATCGGTATCCTTGTCGGATTGCTCTTGCCGGCCGTGCAAGCCGCCCGAGAAGCCGCTCGAAGAATGTCCTGCTCGAACAACGTCAAGCAAATCAGCCTCGCAATCCAAAACTACGAATCGGCCTTCAAACGCTACCCAGGCCTGCTCGGTAGCAGCACCTATTCGGCCCAAGCTCGAATCCTCCCCCATATCGAACAAGCCAACCTCTCTCAGAGGATCGACTTCGCACGACCGCTGCTGCTTGGACCCGCGTTTGCCGCCCGGTTCGATGCCGCAATGGCACCCTTGGTATCGCAACCTATCCCAACCTTCTTATGTCCAAGCGATGGCGAGTCGCCCCTGTTTCCCACAACCCTCTCGGACAACACCGCTAGCTTCTCCGCCGGCTTGAACTACATGGTCAGCATCGGTAGCGGTCGCAATCTGTCCTACGATGATCGATTCGAAACCGACGGAATGTTCTGGACGGGGGCGTTCGCTAAACTCGCCAAATGCGTCGATGGAACAAGCAATACCGTCATCTTGGCCGAAACCATCCTCGGGGATAAACAATTCAGCAACACCATGCCCGTGCAACAACCCGTACGACGCATCGGCAATTGGGCCGGAACGACCCTAAATAACGCCGGCCAAGGCTTCCTCTTTAACGGCAGCCTGATCTCCAACCCGAACCTCACGGCATTGTTCCCAGGCATCGTTAACTCGTACCGAGGGAATCGTGGCGAAAGCTGGATCCGAGGGGTCCCCCATGCGACGACCATCAACGGATACCTTACCCCCAACAATCCTATCCCCGATATCGGATTCCATGGACGGGGCTTCTATTCGGCTCGCTCCATGCACGGCAGCGGGGTGCAACTCGGGTACGCCGATGGTTCGGTCCGCTTTATCTCGAACAACGTTCAAGAACTCGCCTACCGAAATGCCTTCTCGGCCAACGGGGGCGAAATCAGCGTTTCCCTCGACGATTAATCCCTGCTTGAACCCACTCGGAGAATCTGCAATGAACCTCAAAAAAATTCGCCAAGCTGCCTTCCACTCGCTTCTAGCCGGTATCCTGTCGGCCAATTCAATCGAAGTTTGCCTCGGTCAATCGGCCAGCAAAGAAACACCGCCGCGCAAGATCGCAAGGGTGCTCTGGCAGGACAATGAAACCCAATCGATGCGTTGGGGGGATCTGGAACGTACGGACCTGACCTGGTCCCTCAAACCCCAGGGCATCGCCAATGCACCTAGCCTTGACCCAGAGCACCAGCAGTTCTCTCAAATGCAACGACTCGGGCAGTCTCTGATCGTCGGAGTCCGTGACGATGAAGATGGAACTCTCGGAAGTGGGTGGATCGCGGTCGATTCAGGGGTGAGTCTTGAGGAACACGGCGACCATTTCCATGCCCACTACGGCGCTGCTCCGAGCATCGCCGGTGTGCAGCTCGATGCCGACCAGGGCAACCCAGCCCACGTCTATCGAATCGGGAACCAAGTCTTTCTGGCCAATGATGCCAAACAAGGCTTTACCATCCTGGGAGCTTGCTCGGCCGATGCTCCTAAGACCAACCCGCCGAGCTCTTACACCGCGAAATTCCATCCCGGTGGAGGCTCACATATCACTTTGGCGGCCTTCGAAGACCGCTATTGCTTTGCCACCTGGCCGGACCGCGAAGGCGAAAATGTAGGCCGTGTCGATATCGTCTCGATCGCTGCAAAAAATGCGGAGTCTCTAGCGTCTTTCAAAGTCAGAAGCGGTGGACTTCATGGCGCGACGGCCAACACCAAACGCATCTTCTTTGCCCCAAGCGATGGCGTCGATTGGATCGATGCGGGCAACTGGAAGCCAGGTACTGTACCGACCGTTGAGCATATCGACCTGGGCAAGGATCCTGAATCCGGGAAGCCTTATCGAACCGGCGCGTTCGAAAACCATCTCCATTATGTCCTATTCGCCTACGGCACTGGTGCAAACTCCAAAATCGGTATGCTCGATGCCCGCAGCAAGGACATGACGCTCGCATCGTTGGCTCTCGATGCGACCGAAGGCCTTGCGCTGAGCACTCCCGTCGCTTTCGTCGCGGCCAACGATAAACACTATGCTTGGGTCGTCCACCATCGCCGTGGATCGAACAACGAAGAAAAGCTCACCTCGATCGAACTCGATCCCAACGGAGATGGGCGCTTCGATGACGCTCGAATTCACAAGCAGCTAGCGATCGGAGCCAGCAAGATCTCGAACCACTCGGGAATGCACGATATCGCTCTGCTGGCGGACCGACGGACCGCTTGCATCTCGATGCCAGGAGACTCAGAGATCTGGATCGTCTCGATCTACGGAATGGAGATCCTTGCCAAACTCAAAGTGGGTGGAACCCCGACCAAACTCGAGGCCTTCGGCGCTGCTCCCGATCGATAAGCACCGTCGGCTAGGTAGTGGATCTCGCGCAGAGATCCTGAGGCTGATCGGAAGAAGTTGAACGCAAAGGCGCAAAGAGGCAAAGGCGCAAAGAAAGCCTAAAGCCTAAACGCAAAGCAAGTGTTATCGCGATGGGCTACTGAGGTTTGCGAGGTGGAGCGAATTTGATCCTTTCGACCAAACGCTTGATCTCATCGCCCTGCCTTTGCCCCGTGATGGTCGAGATCGCAGTAATCACATGCGAGTAGCGAAGGTTGTAATCCAAATCGATCTCCACCTCCGGGCCCTCTTCTGGGCTAGGTGGAGCGTTGCCACCGGTCTGCTGAAGGATGAACGCTCGGAGCTTTCCAAAGTCGTTGCCAAACGATCGGGTGTCATCCACGACGATATCGACCAACTCCCCGTCGGTGTTCGATCGCAATCGAAGCTTGATCGGTAAGTTCGTCGTGTCGGCGGCTCCTGAACCACCTCCGATCGGCATGCGGATATTGAAGTCCCCTTCTTGGGCAGCGATCTTGAACGTCATGACAAAGAAGATCAGCAACAAAAAGATGATGTCGATCATCGAAGTCAGTTGCATCTCGACCTTTTCGTCGCTTCGGGATTTGAATTTCATGGTACTACTGACCGATCTCCTCTTTGGCACGCAAGGCAAACTTCTCGTAGCCAGATTCTTGACACTTCTTGATCAATTCCTGGACCAAACCGCCGGATGTATTGCCGTCGGCTCGGATGATCACGTTGGCGTCTTTGGCACTCTTACCGTTGGACTTCAGTACATTGGCTTCCAGCTCCAAAAGCGGACGTAGACCAGCGATCGTTGCGGTTTCGGCTCCCAAATAGATATTTCCGTTGAACGCCAAGTTCAAAACGAGTGGATTTTCCAACGGAGTCTCGGCTGGCTTGGCCAACTCGCTCGTCGGTAATTTGATCGCTTGATTCTGGTCATCTTGGGAAAAATTGATCAGCACCATGAAGAAGATGATCAACTGGAAAACCATGTCGATCATCGCCGTCATGTCCCCTTCGGCTGCCTTCGCACCGAACTTTGATTTGAGTGCCATAGCGTCGTTTTCTAAGGAAAGCTCTGTGACTTAGCGATTCGATCCGTAACTACTTCGCCGCATCTTGGAATTTTTCAATCAGCTCTTCGCTCTTAGCCCCGGCATGCTGGATCTGCCGTTGGACTAGGTTCCGAAGAATGTTGTAGATGACGATTGCGGGGATTGCCAAATACAAGCCGACGAGTGTTGTGTAAAGGGCCTGCTCGATACCGACGGCCAACACGCTGGGCTTGGGCGTCTGGGGACTTGTCGCGATCGCGCCGAAGGAAGCGACCATCCCTTGGACCGTGCCTAGCAGACCAACCATCGGAGCGATGTTTCCAATCAAGGCGATGTAGCTGAGCATATGCTCGACTCGCATCGTCTCGGCGTCTCCTGCGACCTGCATGGCTTCGAGAACGGCCTCTTTGCCCTTGGTCAATTGGCCAAGCCCAGCATTGAGCAGGTTCCCCAGGAAGCTTTCGTCGGCTTTGACCAACTCGGCAGCAGCTTGTGGATTGTTCTCTGCCAAACTCGCTTCGATGCCTTGGACCAAATCTTCAGGTACAAAATTCGCTTTCTGAACCGCCAAAATCGCTCGGACAACCAACGCCACCAAAATAATCGACATGAGTAAAAACACGATGGCGTACATCGTCCCCAAGGCATTCCACGTTTTGACCAGCATGTTCTCGCCTGCTGCAGCCTGGGGCGCAGCGTCGGCTGCTTCTTGAGCCAACGAAACACCTGCCGTGTAGACGATCGCAAAGGCAACAGCAAGGATCCTAGAAAAACGGATGAGCAGTTGGGCGGACCAAGTGCGGGAACAAGACGGCATGGTGACTCCGGTAGGATGAGAAAGGTGATGTGCGTGGAATGCGTCGGTCTCGTGCAGGGCAACCGGCTTGCAAGGCTACCTCTTTGCGATGCACCGTTACAAGCTGATTAACAATAATTCTAGCCAACTCTGTGGCCCAAGGGGGCTAGCTTGTCAAGAAACCAATCCGTTTTTCGACCAAGCCAGTATGGCACAGGATTACTTGCGAACCCAAGCCGACGTCGGATAGAGTTTTTCGAGCTTTTGCTTTGCGTCGGCTGCACGCTGGGCCGAGCCCATCTTGGTCCATAACTGGGTTAGCCGATACAAGGCCTCTGCATGCGGTTCGCTCTGTGCTCCATAAAGCAAATCGGTCTTGAGATAGGACAAAACGGCCTCCTCGTTGCGACCGGCCGCAGAGAGCATCGAACCGAGTGTGTTGTAAAGCTCTGCGAAGAGCTCTCCGTCGGTCGAATCCCCTTCGTCGACCATTTTCTCGAGCTCACCGATCGCCTCGGTCGCTTTGCCTTCCAAAGCGTCGCACTGAATGATCCCGATCTTGGCCATCTTCTGGTATTTCAGCGATACGACATCCGACAGCTTGGCCTCAAGCACCGCCTGAAACTTGGACTTGGCATCCGAATTCTGTTTCGAAGCCATCAGCGCCTTGCCTTGCAAGAAACTCCCCTTGGTTTTGAGCTCCGGAAACGGAGCAGCCGCTAAGCCGCCGTAGTACTTGGCTGCTTGGTCGGGAGTTCCTGCGGCCACGGCCAAATCGCCCATCAATTCGGCTGCGGGGTAAAATTGATAAGACTGCGCGTTGTCTTTGACCCAGTTGGTCATCAGCCCCAACGCGTTTTTCGGATCCCCTTTGCCCTTGATCGCCAAGGTTCCTGCGATGTAACCCCGCAGGAATTGGTAGTCCTGCTTCATGTCCTCCGATGGCAATGAAGCCCCATCGATCTTCTTGAACTCCTCGACGGCCTGCTCGAGTTGCCCCTGAGCGACCAAGTCCTTGGTCCGCGAAAGGGTCGGTGGCTCCCCCTCATAGAGGACTCGTAGGATCTCATTGGAAGGGAAATTCTGGTTGTTGCCCCTGACCTCGATGACGACCCGATCGCGACTTTTCTCGACAATCTTTCCGGTCACGGCCGCTCCCTTGATGGGAAACACCCGGTCGCGTTCTTGGGCCTCTAACGGCCCGAACCCGATGGACAAAAACACAAGACCCACGAGCGCAGAAAATCGGCTTGGGAGCAAACGGTTGGATCGATGAATCATCATAAGGGACTTTGCTATCGGAAAAGGGGGCTGTCGAATGTGGGGGTTAGTCGGATGGGGATTAGTCAGATCAGAAGGATGGCCGCTTTATTTCTCGGGAGTCGGCTCGGTTGGAAGCTTGGGCAAACCGGCCAAGCCTGTCGCTGGCTTGCTGGCTTTTTGCTGCATCTCCCGGAGCAAGCGATCGAATTCATTGCGGGTTTCTGGAGTGCCCAATTCGGGGAATCGGGAATAGGTTTGCGAGATATCGGCGATGGCTGCCTCGTAGAGCTTCTGCTTTTCTGCGCCAGAGCTGGCATCCCCGATGAGACCTCGGCAACGGGCGATATTGAGCCTAGCTTCAAAAAACTCCTTTTGGAAATTCGGGTACCGGGCGGTGACCTGAGCGATTTGACCCCAGCCCCAAATCAACTTCTTTTTGTTGGGCAACGTCTCGGCTCCGAGCATGGCCGATTTGAGCTTCTCGATGTCCTTGCCACCGGAGGATAGCTGCAGGTTTCTAGCCGCCTCGATCTGCACGGTGATGTTGCTTTGATTCTTCTGAAGCGCCTCGATAAACAGCTTGTTGGCCTCGTCGAACTTTTTGGCCCCTCGCTTGGCAAGCCCGAGTTTGAGCATGATCTCTTCGGGTTTGCGTTTGATTTTTTCGAGCTCTTCAGGGGACAGGGTCGAGAGTTTGGCGTAGGCCTTCTCGGCCGTTGCCATCATCTCCGGTGCGCGTGCTGCGAGTGCAGGGACCTTCTCTAAATTGGTGGCCAAAACGATCATTGCCGCTCCTGCCGATTCGATCACCGCAGGATCGCTGCTGACGCCGGTCAACTGGTCGATCAGGATCTTGAAGCAACTGGCAAGCTTGGCCTGCTGCTCGGGATTCTTGTTGACCTCCATCTGATTTTGCAACTCGGCGGCGAGATTCTGAAGCGACTTGGGTAACATCGTCGTGTCCCCCGCTTTGTCGCATAACCCCTTCATCGTGCGGATCGCTTCATCGATCTGCTCGGCGCTTAAGTCCGATCGGCCTTGGCCAGCCGATTGCACCATGGCTTGAAGATTCAATCGGTAGGTATCGAGTTGGGCCGCCAGGGGCGCATCGGGCGATCCTTTCATCACGGCGATCGCACCTTTACCCGGCTCGTTGAGAACCTTCATCGCCTCTTCGAGCCGGCCCGATTGAAGATACAATCCGACCAAGTCGTTGCTTCCTTCGAGTACCCCTGTAGCACTGCTCTCGAGGGATAGATTGCTCCAAGCGTCCGAGAGAAGTTTTTCGGCCCGTTGGCGCAACGCTTCATCGGCCGCTGTGGGCTCGGTCTTGGCCTGACGATGCGCATAGATCGCCTTGCGATACTCGGCCCATAAGATCCGCCCGAGCAAGAACGCTTTATCACCCCCTGCGGTCTTCTTGCTCTTGAGATATTGCTCGGCCTTGTCGTACTGCTTCTCACGCAACGCGAGGCTTACCAAGATATCGACTGCCTGCTCCCCCTCGGGAGAGCCCGGTGCTGATTCGTTGAGATTGTTCGCGAGGCGTTCCAAGCTTGAGATCAACTCAGCTTGGCTCTCGGCCGGCGAACTTTCGATGATCTGACCGAGTGACATCAAGGCAAACGAACCGGCCTTCTGCGCCGTTTCGGTCCCCTTGCCGGTCCGAAGCAGAACCTCGGAAATCGCCAAGCATTCCCAGTAGTTTTGCAGACGCAGGTGCAAGTAGGCTTGCAGGAATCGGATCTGTGCCAGGTCCTCGCGTGAATCGTCGTCTCGGTACAATCGCAGGGCCATGTCGTTTAACTCGATGGCTTGCTCTCGATCCCGCTTCGAGTCCGACTCGACCAATCGAACCTGATCTTCGATCGCTTTGCGCTCGGACTCCGGAGCTCCTGCAAGTTGCTTTTCGAGCAGTTTGATCGTGCCATCCCCTTCCTCGGCGCGGTCGAGCCTCGAGCGGGCTGCTTTCATCGCTTCGGTGAAGTTCTTGACCTCCGGTAGTTTCGTGTCGTCATTGGCTTTGGCCTCGATCCCAAGATCCTTGAGATAATCCCGTGCCCTGTTGGCCACAGGGCTGCTCTTTTTGGCAAGTGCTTGAAAAGTCTCGCGCGCTTCGCGACGGATGTTTCGAATCTTGCCGTCATCTGCTTTCGGGTCGAGAGCTTTGGTCCAAGCGATACGAGCCTCGGCGACGGCTAAGGCCAACTCTTGCCACTCGGGCTTCTCTCGCTCGCGAAAGTCGGCTTGCTTGAGCTGTTCCTCGCCTGCCATGACGGCCGCTTCGTACTTGCCCGAGGCCGGTGTGCTGTCCAGGCGGACCATCTCCGCGATGGCCTGGATCCTCCACGTTCGGAAAATCCCAGCTTCGTCATTCTCCGCAACACGCTTGAACGTCTCGCGTGCGCCATCGATCTGACCGAGCAAGGCTTGGACTCGTCCGCGGTTTAGCAAACTCAAATACTTTGAGCCTGCGTACTTCGCACCGGTGCTCTTCTCGGCCACGTCGTAGAGCTTCTTGTCGGCCTCCTCGAGCCGCTGCTTCCACTCAGGTGTATTAGGTTCAAACGTCTCTGCGATCAACTTCGAAGTGATCGCCTGAAGGATCTGCGCTTGGCGATACTCCTTTTGCAACTTTTCTCTTAAGGCCAATCGCTCGGTCTCGCTGGGCTTGACGTTGGCCCCTTGCAACTGCTCAAGCGTGGGTCGCAAGGTCTCTAGCGTCGTGGAGAAGGTGTCGAAGGCTTGTTGGAACGAAGGCCTAGCTTTTTCGCGAAGCTCCTTGGCCTTGGCCTCCGTCTCCGGCTTGCCAAGCGCTTCCCTGCTATCGTCCAAGTATTTCGTACCACGGTTCAGGTACAAATCAGCAAGCTTCAGCAACGTCTCCCCTCGACGTGGGTGTTCGGGAGATTTTGTCAGGAACTCTTTAAAGCCCAACTCGACTTGTCCGAGCTTCTCGTCGAGGTCCTTCGATGTGCGAGCCTCGGCGAGCGAAAGCTGCAAAAGCATCACCTTCTCCAGACCGATGTCTCCCTTCATCGACTCTGGAAGCCGATTTCGCGCGGAACTGATCTCCAGATACTTCAACGCCTCGTCATAATACCCGGCGTCCTTGAGCCCCTGGAGAAACTTCGCTGCAGGCTCCTCTGCCCAAGCCCTCGGAGCGGTATGCCAATACGGCAATAAACCGACACTGCCGAGCAGTAACGCCAAAAAACGTATTCGTTTTCGATTCCCGCGATGGTTTCGAACCACCTCGTAATCAGGAGATGTTCCGACTCCAGTAGGCTGCCGATTGCAACTTGGAAGCATAGATCGCTCGTTTGACAAACGCGGGTACAATGAGGAAAAGTCGTCGAGCGCATTATAACGGTCTTCAGACCGGATAGAACAACCCCGCAGAAAACTCGTTCCAGACTCCTCGGATCCCCACACATGTCTCCCAAACGCCGCGAAAGATGGTACTCCATGGATGGCCAACGCCGAATCCATCAGTCGGCCCTCCAAAGCAACGCAGGGCCAAGACGCCTGATTTCACTCATCGTGCTGCTTGTCCTGGTCCTGATCATGATCCAGCAAGTCTCCGACCCGAAGAAAGTCGGCAAGGTCGCAGGCGCAGTCGGTCTTTTACCCCAATCAACCCAAAACAACGCAACCCAAAACAACCCACCCCAGAGCAACACCGCCTCGCCCAGCAACCCGTCGGGTGCCTCCTCGGTTCTTGCCCCCCAAAGCCCAACCGACCTACCCAAGAGCACCGACCTACCCTCGGAGCAGGTGCCCGATGGGCTCTCCACGGCCGTCGAAGCCCTAGGCCTCGCATCCCCAGACCCCGACGTCGAACGTCAATCCCAAGTTCTCGAAGTGCTACTAAAGAACCTGCCCGACGGCGTCAAAGCGACACTTGCCGATCGCCTCTTTGGCATCCTCGACCAAAGAGCCCCACAATCCCCCGACCCGACGGCTAGCGATCGCCAAGCTGGCCTGAAACTCTGGTCGAGCGATGCCCAACGATCGATCTTGCGTTGGATCGATCTGAGCGACTCGACCACAGCGGACCATACGATGCTCACCGAGGTACGTGAGAGTCTCGAGCGTTGGACTCAACTCGAACCCCTCGCAGGATTTCAACGCAGCTTGCAATTGGCTATGGACCGCGCCCTGATGTCGGACCTCGCGGACAATACGCCATGGAAAACCACCGAACGCCTAGCTCTGGCCCGACTGCTGGTTCGTGCCTCCGATCTTTCCCGGCAATTCGACACCTCGATCCGAATCGATGCTGTTCCTACCATCGCTATCCCTCAATTGCTCTCGCAGACCGATACGCTGCGAGGTCGATGCTTTCGCACCCTAGGAACCATCGGACGGATCGACCAACCCAGCAGCATGGAACTTGCTGACGGACGCAAGCTGAACTATTCGGTTTTTTGGCTTAGGCCAGAAGACCTTAGCGACCAACCGATCAATGTGTATGTCCCCGAGGGGGTCGCAGCGGCCAGGGAGCTTCAAGTCGGAGACTCGCTGCACGTCGCTGGTCTAATCGCCAAACGAAGAGCCTATGCATCCAAACGCGGGGGCGAAATCGCGCCGGTCCTGATCGCGACTGGATTGCTTCTTGACGATGCTTCCGAACCCCAGGGTCCATCCTTGGCCAACAACGGGCAATCCTTGGTGATATCCAAAGAACTCGCTCGACTCCGAAATCCGATCCCTTGGATCCCCCCGGTCGATCGACAAATACCGCTGGATTTGGTCGAAAGAGCCCTCTCGGGGCATCTTGGGAAAATCCCATTTGGCTCCTCCGAAACCAACGATGTCGATTCGCTCGCGAAAAATACCTCCGTATTGGCCTCGCTAGCTACGGTCCTGAAATTTCAAAACGAAATCGACACGGTCGTCTCAGGCGATAATTCCGCGATGCTTGCAGTCGCTCCGAATCCCTTGGAATTCCAAGGCCAAGGGCTTCTGGGGGCTTGGCACGGCCAGGTGATCGAAGCCCGAACGATCCGGATCGATCCGAACCTGATGCCTGGACTCGGCTGGAAAGAGGTCTACGCCCTGAAACTCGCACCGAACCTTCAAGTCATCGCCAAGGATGTGCCCGCGTTGTGGCTCTCGGCAAGCGCGCTGAACCAACCGATCTGTGTTCAAGGCCTCGGGCTCATTTCCATGGAAAAAGAAAGCCAACCCCAGGGAGGGAACCCGCGCGTTCCCCAAGTGGTGGTCGCCTCACGAGTGGCATGGCAGTCCCATCGAAGCGCGACGGGTTCGAGCACAGCCCAACAGGCCTCAGGATTGCAACCGGAACTCAGCGCAGGGTGGTCAGCACTGTTGCGATCGAATTGGGACTTGGCCTTCTGCGATGCGATTGAGCTTTTGCAAGGCCAGTCGCTTACAAGCAAAGACACTCGCCCGTTCTACACGCTCTTGGCCGCATCCAACGAGCCCCAGTCTCAAGAAACCCAAGCTCGAGCCTACAGCGTCATGGAGTGGATTCGACGTACCGAATCGATGAAATCCAACAAGTCGCTTGTTCGAGAGCAGCAGCGGTCCGTCGGGGAACGGATCGATGCCCGCGTCCAAATTCGACGCATTCAGCGCGTCGATGTCCGCAATGCTCAAAGCCAAGCTTGGCTAGGTAGCAACCACTACTACCAGCTCGATGGTCTAGCCGATATCGGTCCGAGTCGAATCGAGGTCAAGTACGGCAAGGATTACGAACCTATTGCTTATGAGCGGGAATTTCCGATCACGTTGGTCGCGACAAAGCTCCCAGCATGGCTGCTTTCGGATCCGACAACGTTGATCTCGTCTAGCGATTTATCGCAAGAAACAATCGACCTGGATTCGGCATCTTCGATCGCTTGGACGACGAAAATCCGCGTGGATGTCTCTGGGTATGCCTACCGGATTTGGCGGTTTCGGACACCCCAAGTCTCTGCGGTGACCCAAGACACAGGCTACCAGCAAGCTCCGATGCTGGTAGTCGATCGCTGGAATCTCCCCGAGGGACCCTTGGTATCAGACAGCTTGGAATCCGATCGAGCCTCTGTACCCTCGAATATGTGGTCCATCGGATCGATCCTCACGACGCTTCTCGGGCTCTTGGCGATCGCATGGTTTGCATACCGCATGAACGCAACGGCAAAACCTCGGCTCAAGCCCCCCGAGCGTCGCAAAGACCGGATCTGAAGTCGGCGCGATGATTCTTATCATCTGCGCTAGCCCAGGACGAGCGGACACCGGCGAAATGGAATACGCATCGAATGGCATCTTTTGTCTCCGCTCCAGAGTCGAGGGGTTGCGATGAAGAAATCCATTTTACGCTGACCCAATACGGATTGGAAACACAGAGGCACCAGAGGACACAGATAGGAACCAGCGCGGGCAGAGCGGTTAAACCAATTTCAACACTCGGAGGCGGTTGATTGGTAAAATCAAGGACATCCCTCTGTGCTCTCTGAGCCTCTGTGTTTAAAGAAGTATCTTCATCGAATCCTCTCGATTCCTTCATCGTTCTATGCGACCT
>Ga0315902_10009160_pt1 | contig 13279 bp, 12 predicted proteins | sample LakEriMetagenome_9_FD_203523 | JGI IMG/M metagenome (GOLD analysis project Ga0315902, IMG submission 203523) | Freshwater fungal communities from buoy surface, Lake Erie, Ohio, United States - Buoy 12 MA117 | ecosystem: Environmental > Aquatic > Freshwater > Lake > Lake biofilm | place: USA... | reverse complement strand
GCCTGAACATGCTCGTGATCAGCACCGCAGCGACCGACTTGCCGATGACGACAATCGCAAGCGCGCCAAGCAGCGGCCACGGGTCGCGCACCAGCGTCATCGGATCAAACAGCATCCCGACGGAGATGAAGAACAGCACAGCGAACGCATCGCGCAGCGGCAGCGTCTCGTTGGCGGCCTGCTGCGAGAGCTCGCTCTCGCCCATGATCATGCCGGCGAAGAACGCGCCGAGCGCGAAGGAGACGCCGAAGAATTCGGATGCGCCAAGGGCCACGCCCAGCGCAATCGCCAGAACGCCGAGCCGGAACAGTTCACGCGAGCCAAGATGGACAACGCGATGCAGGATCCATGGGATCAGCCGCTTTCCCACCACCAGCATGATCGCGATGAATGCGCCGACCTTGCCAAGCGTCAGCAGCAGCGCCCAGCCGATCTCCTGAAACTGCGCCCAACCGAAGCCGCCCGCCTCCGCCATCTGGTCGCGGATGCCAGCCCAGGTCGGCAGCAGCACGAGGGCCAGCACCATCGCAAGATCCTCGACGATGAGCCAGCCGACTGCGATCCTGCCCTTCTCCGTCTGCATGACGCGGCGTTCCTGCAGCGCACGCAACAGCACGACAGTGGAGGCGACCGAAAGGGCGAGGCCGAAGACGATCCCGGCCTCGAGCGTCCAGCCCATGAGGTTGCCCATGCCGACGCCCAGCAGGGTGGCGACGGCGATCTGGGCCAGCGCGCCGGGCAGGGCGATGGCGCGGACGGAGAGAAGATCATCCAGCGAGAAATGCAGGCCCACGCCGAACATCAGCAGGATCACACCGATCTCGGCCAGTTCGGCCGCAAGGTGCGCGTCACCGACAAACCCCGGCGTGAAGGGTCCGATAACGACGCCCGCAATGAGATAACCGACCAGCGGAGACAGCTGCAGACGCGTCGCGATCATCCCGAACACGAAGGCAAAGCCCAGGCCGACGGTCAAAAGGGAGATCAGCGGTGTCCCGTGGGGCATCGTGCGGGGGGGTCCTCTCGCGGATGGAGTGTCGGTCCTCAGATAGGTCGGAGCATTGCGGAGCGTATACCGCGACGCCATGAAATTCCCGGTGATGCGGCATTCACGCGCCCATGTTGCTGTCAGGACGCAGCGGCGGCTAAGGTTCGGTAATGAAGGACGATGCAATCCTGGTGGGCGATGCGGGGGGGACAAATGTCCGCTTCGCCGTGGCGCATGTCGGCAGCGGGCGCGTCAGCGTGTCGGACATCTGGAAGCGACCCGGGGCTGGCTATCCTTCCTTCGAAGCCGCGCTCGATGCCTACCTGTCCGAGGTGAAGCCGGTGCTGACCGGCGCTGCCTTCGGCTTTGCAGGCGTCGTGGCGGCCGACAGCGTCGAGCTCCTCAATCGCGGCTGGACAGTCGATCTCGCAGCGGTCCGGTCCAGGCTCGGCCTCCATCGTATCGTCGCCGTGAATGACTTTTTCGCCATGGCCCGCTCCGCGCCGGAGCTGGCGCCGGAACAGTTGCATCGGATCGCGCCTGGCCATCCTGAGGTCCACGGGTCGATCGCCATCGGCGGTCCCGGCACGGGGTTTGGCATCGGCGTTCTGAGGTGGTCCGGGCAGGGCTGGATCGTCGTCGGCGGTGAAGGCGGACACCAGGCCTTCAGCCCGCAGACCGACATCGAATGGAAACTTGCAGAACGTCTTCGGCAAACGGAGGGCTATGTCTCGAACGAGTTCGTGACCGCCGGGGTCGGCTTCGACGATACGCGCGACGCGATGTACGACGTCATGGGCGAGACGCCGAAACCACTCTCGCAGGCCGAACTGATCGACGCTGCAAAGGCGGGGGATGCCGTGCCGCTCGAATTCTGCCGCTTGCGCGCTCGCACGGTCATGACGGCGATGGGCAATCTGGCGCTGGTCGCCAACGCCACGGGCGGCGTCTTCATTGCTGGCGGGGTGTCACAGCACCTTGAACCGTGGCTGAGCGAGCGCGCCTCGCTCGACCGCTTCTACCAGCGTGGGGTGCGCTCTGGGCTGGTGGAGCCAATCCCCATCAATCTCATCGTTTCGGAAGGCGCGCCGCTGACGGGCGCCGCCCATCTCTGGCTGGACGAGCAGGCGCGCGGCTGGCTCTAGGCTATTTGCAGCCGCCGCCGCCGCCCTTGCCCCCGCCATGCCCCTTGCCGCCGCCGAACGAGATCGCGGTGGCGCTGGCATGGGCGTAAGATACGGCCGAGGCCTGGGCGCGAGCAGATGAGCCGCCGATGACGATCACGCGGCTGCCGCCGCCCGAGCCGCCATTGATGTCGATGCCGACCCCGCCTGTACCAAAATCGGACGGCAGGGTGATCGGCGGCGGGCCGGATCTGATGGGCGTCGGCGGCAAGGCAACCGGAGGAGGCGAAGGCGGCGTCGGCGGCGGAATAAGCAGCGGAGGCGGCGTTGGGGCGGAAATCGGCGGCCTCTGGTTGCGTCCGTCCGCGAAAGCCGGGCTCGCGGCGGAAAGAACGATCAGGCCGGCGGCCAGGAGGCTGAGCAGTTTCATCGCAATCTTCCACACCTCTGCCGGGCGCGCGATGCAGCGCTCGTGCCGTCCCAATCGTTAAGGGCCAAACCCTTTCGAGCAATGCCGCTCAAGCGCCGCGATAGTTTCGATGGTGAATCAGAAATCGACCGCGAGGCCCTTCTTCTCCCAATCGCCATAGCGCGTCGGTTCCTCCCCCTCGCGGCGGCCATTGATCTCGGCGGGAATGTCGCGTGGAGCTGCGGCCTGGCGCCGCGCATCGGCTTCCTCGAGCGCGCGGATCGCCTCCGGGCTCAGCACTTTTCCGGGCGCTGCGCCAGGAATAGTCGCCACAAGCACTGCGGATTCACCCTCGGGGTCGGATGCGTCAGGCGCATCGTCCGATTGTCCGGTTCCATTTTTCATCGGAGCCACGTTCACCAATTTTTTCGGATTTGGAAAGAAAGCTTTTACCAAGATCACCAAACCTCCCCGTCGGAGGGACGACTTATCGCGTGAGAGAGCTTCCATGAGCTATTTCAAGGCCGCCGGACTGATGCTGTTGATCCACCTCGCCTTTGCGGGGCTGGGATGGTGGATCGCCGGACGAGACGGGGCGCTGATCGGCACGCTGGTCGCCCTGGGCTTCCACCTCGTTGTCTTCTGGTACGCCGAGAAGATCGTGCTCAAACTCCACAATGCAAGGGAAGTGTCGTCCGACGACGCATCCCCGATGATCCGCGCCTTTGTCGCCGACTGCGACCGGCTGGCGATGAAGGCCAACATGCCGCGCCCCCGCACCTACATCATCGACGCCTTCCAGCCCAACGCGTTCGTGGCCGGCCGTGACACCAACCATGCCTCGATCGCGGTTACTGACGGCCTCCTCAAGACGCTGTCCCGCGCCGAGGTTTCGGCCGTCGTGGCGCACGAACTGGCGCATGTGAAGCGCGGCGACGCGCTGGCGATGGGCATCTGTTCGGCATTGTCTGTCGTGCTGACGACGATCTTCGGCTCGATCGCCTATCCGTTCGGCCAGCGCAAGCGCGTCTCCCGCGTTGTCTCGGGGCTCATCGCCCGCGTCGGCCAGAGCCACGCCCGCGAATATGCCGCCGACAAGCACGCCGGCGAGATCTGCGGCGCCCCGGTGAACCTCGCCAATGCGCTGCTGAAGCTCGAGCGGCACACGTCTTCGCTGCTGAACCCGCTTGCGGAGCGCTCGCCGGCGACGGCGCACGCCTTCGTCATCGACCCGCTCCAGGGCCCCCGCCGCACCACGTCGGCTTCGCATCCGCCGACCGAACGCCGCATCGCCCGCCTGCACCGCCAGGCCGCCGAGATGGAAGGCCGCGAATAGGATGTTTCGAAATTCGAACAGGTGGAGAGCGCGTCCCTCGGGGCGCGCTTTCTGCGTTCTGACTCAGCCAATCAGCGGGTAGACCGCTTCCTCGCTGTAATGGCTGCCCGCCCGCGTGGCGCGCGAGGCGTACATGCAGAAATGATCGACCAGAAATGCCTCTGTGCGGAATTCGGCGGCGTCGGAGAGGAAGTGCGCGACCTCTTCGTCGAGCGTCCCGTTCAGGTAGGCGAGGGTGACGTGCGGCTTGTACTTGCGGCTCTCGGGCGCAAGGCCGGAATTGCGTATGGCGGTCTCGCAGGCCGTCACGAGCCGGGCGAGTTCCGACGGCGCCGAGACGCCCGCCCAGAGCGCCGACGGCTCCCGGCCGCCAAAACTGCCGACGCCCGAGAGTGCGATTTCGAAGGGTGCAGCAATGATGCGGCCGAGTTCCGTGTCGATGTCGCGCGCGGCGGACTCATCCACCTCGCCGATGAAGCGAAGCGTGAGATGATACTGCTCAGCTGTACGCCAGGACGCGCCCGGCACATCAGCCTCCAGCGTCAGCAACCTGTCGGCGATGCCTTGTGGTATAGGGACGGCCAGGAAAAGGCGGAGGCTCATGCAGGGCCATTCTAGCTGCCCGCGGGTGTGCGCCAAGGGCAGTCGCAGGTTGCTGCAGGGCGTAACTTAGCTTACAGAAAGGCGACCCGCTGAACCGCGCTGAAATCGACGGTTAGCGGCGCATTTACTGCGTTCACGGTCTCGCCAGCTGCATGCGAGCGAGCCCGGTTCTGCTTGCATTGCGCAGCCTGAAACCCCATTATTCTTTGGCAATGGCGGGATCCCGTCGCAATAGAGGGTTGAAACACAGACCATGGCTGACTTCCAATTTGCCCAAGCGCGCACAGGCGCGCAGACGGGCGACATGTCCAAGGACGCCGGCCTGCGCAAGTTCATGCTGGGCGTCTACAACAAGCTGTTCCTCGGCATCTTGCTGGCGGGCGCGCTCGCCTATGCGGCTGGTGCGGTCCCCGCCGTGTCGCAGCTCGTGTTCGGCACGCCACTCGTTTACGTCGTGCAGTGGGGCCCGATCGCCCTGATGCTCGGCTCCATGTTCTTCATGAAGAATCCGTCGCCTCTGGCGACCGGCATCATGTACTGGGCCATCGTCGTTCTGATGGGCCTGGGCCTTGGCACCTGGGTCATGATGGCTGAGTCCGGCGTGTCTGCCGGCACGCGTGGCGGCATCGGTCTGACCACGACCTATGAAACGATCGCCAAGGCGTTCCTGATCACGGCCTCCGCCTTCGGCGCGCTGTCGCTGTTCGGCTACACGACCAAGCGTGATCTGTCAGGTATCGGCTCCTTCGCCATCATGGCGATGTGGGGCGTGCTGGCGATGTCGCTGCTGAACCTTATCCTGCCGCCGTCCTCGATGTTCGAATGGATCATCATGGGCGCCGTGTTCGCGCTCTCGGCTGTGCTGATCGCGGTTGAGACGCAGCAGCTGAAGGACGGCTACTATGCCTTCGGCGGCGACGCTCGCAGCCTTGCGGTGATGACGAACTGGGGTGCTCTGAACTTCTTCATCTCGTTCATCAACATGTTCCGCATCGTACTGATGTTCCTGTCCTCGCGCGAATAGCGCCTGATACAGGCTGAAAACAGGAGGCCCCGGACGCAAGTCCGGGGCCTTTTTGTCTCGGGTTCCCAACAGCTGTGGATCGGCCCTTGTGGATGATCGGTGGATCAATCCACGACCTGGAACCGCTTCCTGTCGAAGAAGGCGAGGACAGGGGCCAGCTCGTGTCCACGCTTGATGACCTGGCCCGTCGCGTTGGTGAGAACATACGCGCCCTGCCTGCGCGCGAGGTCCGGCCACTTCTCCAGCGTCCAGGTCGGCGCTTCGGCGGCGCGCTTGAACATGCAGAAGGCGGCATGGTCCCGGAAGGCGCCGATCGCGTAGTCGCGGCACTCGCCCGCGGAGACCAGCTTGCCGTATGTCCAGAGGATCTGATCGAGCTCGCGGCGGTCGAACCAGATGCTCTTTGCGCCGGCAGCTGATTGGGAAGAAAACCCGTTTTGGGTAGTATGAGTCATGCGAATTCCCGAGGCAGGTCAGCTCTGGATCAGACAGAGGTCAGAATGGATGCAAACATTACGAAAGTTTCGCACAATAGGTGCATTTTAGGCTAGCCAAAGCGACCGTTACCGTACAAGTTAACTCGGTCGGGCGGATGGTTAAGACGCCGACCTTGGACCCAACAGCCCCCCAGCCCCCCAGGGTTGCGACTGACGGTTCGCCCGACACCCTACCCAAAAATCAGAGTAATAGCGCACACTGCGCACCCGCGCGCGCCGTCCAGCGGGTTGCCGCGGAATTCGTTGGTCGCGTTGGGCGATTTTTCATGCCGCCCTGCTCACTTGGCGGCGCCCGGGAATCACCCCGCGTGATAGCTCATTCCTCATGACCAAAGGCTCCCGCCTCGGCTTATGGATGTCATGGACGCGCTGAAGGTTTCCGCTCTTTGCAAGTCGTTCGGACGCCGGGAGGCCGTGCGCGGCGTGAGCTTCGCCGTATCGATAGGGCAGGCGGTGGCCTTCCTCGGACCCAACGGGGCGGGGAAGTCTACGACCTTGCGGATGATCGCAGGCTTTCACGAGCCGGATGCGGGCGATGCCGAAATCGGCGGAGCGTCGATCATCACACGGCGCAGCGAGGCCCAGCGATCGCTTGGCTATCTCGCGGAAGGCGCGCCGCTCTATCTCGACCTGTCAGTGAAGGCGTTCCTCGGATTCCTCGCCCGCACGCATGGACTGTCGGCGGCCGCGACGAAGGATGGACTCGCGCGCGTCGCGGTGGATGCGGGCATCGCGGAGGTGATGAGCTCACGCATCGAGACGCTGTCGAAGGGATACCGGCGTCGCGTCGCGCTGGCAGGCGCACTGGTGCATGACCCGATGGTGCTCGTGCTGGACGAGCCGACAGATGGTCTCGACCCCAACCAGAAGGTCGCGATGCGAGCCTTGATCCGGCGCATGGCGGAGACCAAGGCTATCCTGATCTCGACGCAACAGCTCGACGAGGTGGAGGCGATGTGTTCGCGCGTCGTCCTGATCGATCGCGGGATCATCGTGACGGACACCACGCAGGCAGAGCTGGCGGCGCGCACGCCGAGCGGCCGGCTGGATGACGCCTTTCATGCGCTGACGCGAACTGATCCCTCAGGCGGGGAGAAGGCGGCGTGAGCATCGATGTGGCGCAGTCGGCCCGGCAGTCGGCGAATGCGATTGGCGCCATCTATGTGCGCGAGCTGTCGGCCTACTTCCTGACGCCGCTCGCCTATGTGTTCATGGCGATCTTCCTCATCTCGCTGGGCGCCTTCACTTTCGAGGTCGGACGCTTCTTCGATACCAACCAGGCCGACCTCTCGCCCTTCTTCCTTTTCCACCCCTGGCTCTATCTCGTCTTTCTTCCCGCGATCGCGATGCGGTTGTGGGCGGATGAAGCGCGCGGCGGCACGCTGGAATTGCTGATGAGCCTGCCGGCGCCGGCCTGGGCGCTCGTCGTGGGCAAGTTCCTCGCCGCCTGGACGGTTGCAGGCGCAGCGCTCGCGCTGACGGCGCCGATGTGGATTTCGGTCAACTGGCTCGGCGCGCCAGACAACGCGGCGATCGCCCTCGGCTATCTGATGAGCTTCCTGATGGCGGGGGCCTACCTGTCGATCGCGTGCGCGCTCTCGGCTGCTGCGGGCAACCAGGTGGTGGCCTTCGTGATGTCGGTGGCGGTGGGCTTCCTGTTCACGGCGGCCGGTCTCCCGGTTGTGGGCGGCGCGCTTGGGCCGGGGATGGCGGACGCACTGGCGTCATTCTCGCTGCTCTCGCATTTCGAGGCCGCACAGCGCGGGGTGCTGGAGCTGCGCTCGCTGGTCTTCTATCTCGGCTTTATCGGCCTGTGGCTGACGCTGAACACGATCTGGGTCAGCGCGCGGAAGGGCGGGTGATGAAGCGCAGTCACTACGTCATCCTCGTAAGCCTCGCCGCAGTGCTGATCTTTGCGGGCCTGAATCTCGCGTCCTGGCGTTGGCTGGGCGGCGCGCGCGCGGATTTCACTGCGAACGGGCTCTACACGCTGTCGACATCGGCCAGGCGTGTCGTGCAGCGGCTGATCGAGCCGGTGGAAATCGAACTCGTCTATTCGCGTGTCCTCGGCGCGGATTTCCCGGCGATCCGCGCGCATGCGGATCGCGTGCGACAGCTGATGGCGGAGATCGCGGCGCAGAGCGAGGGCAAGGTGAAGCTGCGCGAGGTGGAGCCGGAAGCCTTCTCCGAGGAAGAGGATCGCGTCGCGGCTGCTGGGCTGTCGCCCGCGCCGACCAATGGCGGCGAGCCGCTCTATTTCGGAATCATCGGGCGCAACACGTCGGCCGACAACATCACCATCCCCTTCCTCGCGCCGGAACGCGATGCGCTGCTGGAATACGAGCTGGTGCGGCTGATCTCGCAGCTGGACGACCCAGCCCCGCCGAAGGTTGCAGTCCTGTCGTCACTGCTGGCCTATCAGCTGCATCCGACAGAGCAGGGCTCGGCCTTCATGCTGCGCGAGGGCGCGCGGGCCTACGAGATCGTCATCGTCGAGGAAGGTTTCCGGGCGCTGCCGGACGATACGGACGTGCTCCTGATGGTGCATCCGCCTGCCATGGATGAATGGCAGAGCTATGTCATCGACCAGTTCCTTCTGAACAAGGGCGCCGCCCTGATCGCGATTGATCCGGTGTCGCGCGCGGCCATCGTCCAGCAGGACGGGGCGCCGGTGGCGTCCTCGCTTGGGCGGATTGCAAGGATGCTCGGCCTGACAGAGCAGCGGGAGGCGGTTGCGGACTCGACCATCGCGTTGCCGGTGAATGTGGATATTGGCGGCGGGCGGACGATGCAGGTGGGCCAACCACTTTTCCCCGGACCGCCTCCTGCACTGATGTCGCGTGACGATGTGATCACGGCTGACTTGTCGCGGCCAATCAATTTTGGCGCTCCGGGCAGGTTGATCGTGCAACCGCCGGCGGGCGTAACGTTCGAGCCGCTGGTGTCAACCAGCATCGAGGCCGCACTGTTGCCGGCCGGGATGGCGGCAAGCGATCCAGGACCGCGGCAGGTGCTCGAGGCGTATCAGCCGTCCGGCGCTCAGCAGGCGCTGGCGGGACGGCTGGCCGGTCCGTTGCGTTCGACGTTTGCAGGGCCGCCTGTAGTCGCAGATGAGGATGATCCGGTGCTGGCGGAGCTGCGGCGTCAGGAGATGGCGCGCCAGCCGCCCTTCGTGGCGGACTCGCAGCGCGATGCCCAGATCATCCTGGTCGCAGACAGCGACATGTTCGACGACAGTTTTTTCGTGCATCCGCAATCAGGCCAGCCGCTCGCCGACAATGCGGCCTTCGTTCTGAACGCCCTCGACAATCTAGGCGGCGATCCCGCGCTGACGGAGCTGCGCTCGCGAGCCCCAGCCGCTCGGCCGATGGCGCGTGTGGATGAGCTTCGCGAGGCGGCGAAGACCCGCCTGTTCGCGGAGCAGGAACGGCTTGAGACGCTGCTGAAGGCTGCTGAAGCGCGCATTGGCGAGCTGGAGGCGCGGCGTGCGGGCGGGGCGGCCTCGGCGCCCGAGGAACTGGCCGAGATCAACGAATACCGCGTGCAGGCCGCAGAGATCCGCGGGCAGCTGCGCGGCGTGGAGCGTGAATTCCGGCGCGACATCGATGCGCTGGAAAGCCAGCTGGTGTTTCTCAATGTGTGGCTGCCGCCGATCCTTGTGGGTCTCGCCGGCATCGGCGTGTTCTTCTGGCGCGGTCGCAGGCGTGGAGGCGCGGCATGAGCCTGGCGCGAGCGAAGTTGAGGCGGCGCTCTCTCCTGATTGCGGGCGGCCTCGCTGCTGCGTCGGTGCTTCTGGGCGCGCTGGCATGGATGCCCGCGGGCGCCGACCTGCAGCGGTCCGAGGTCGGCAAGCGTGTGCTGCCGGCCTTCGCCGAAAAGCAATCGCTGGTCCAGCTGATCATGGTGACAACGCAGGAGGAGAGCTATCACCTCGTGCGCAATGATGATGGCTGGGTGCTGTCGGAGAAGGGCTCATATCCTGTCACGGACGCCAGGATCCAGGAGCTGACTGAGGCGCTGTCAAACATCACCTATGCGGAGCCGATGACGCGCGACGAGCGCAAGTTCGACCGCATCGGGCTCGGCGATCCAGCTACGGGCGGCACGGGCGCGCTGCTGGAAGTTGGTGACGGGAAGGGCAACAGCTTCGCCAGGCTCCTGGTCGGGCATCGCGATGGCCGATCCTATGTGCGCAAGCCGGATGATCTTCAGGCATGGGCCGCCACGGGCGCCGTGATGCCGCCGCTGCAGCGGGGCGCGGCATGGGTTGATCTCCGCGTGCTTGAGGTTTCGGCGGACCAGGTCGCCGGGGTCGACATACGACCGGGACAGGGCCCGGCCTACCGGCTTGTGGCGGCGCCCGGCGGCGGGTTCGCGCTTGCCCCGCCCCACGACCGGCTGCAGGTGCTCGCGGCGCTAGGTCCCTCGCTCACGGCGGAGGCGCTGGTCCGGTTCGCGCCGACCGATGTGGCGCCGGCGCTGGACGTCGCAACAGGTGCTCCTGTCGCAGAGCACATCACGCGGCTTTCCTCTGGCGTTGTCGTCGTCGTGCGCAGCTGGCGGAAGGATGAGCGAGGCTGGGTGACAGTCAGTGCGGCTGTAGCAGAGGGCGCCAGCGCTGAAGCGGCCGCGCTGGCAGGCGATATCAATGCACGGGCGGCGCCATGGGCATTTGCACTGAGTGAGCTGGATTGGGGAACGTTCTCGACGCCCCTGGATGCAGTCGCCGGGTAGCGGCGCTACTTCTTCTTCTGTACCGCGCCGATGACCATGCCCTCGGCGCCGTTCTTCTGGACCATCACGACGCAGGCGGATGGGCACTTCACCGGGAAACGCTGTGCGCCCCCCTTCCATTCGCCAACCTGCTCGTACCTGGTGACGAGATTCCAGTAGGACATCGGCTTGCCCTTGTTCGCGCCGCCGCCGGGCGTGACGTTGGTGACGCCGGGGCGGTAGTGGACAACGATGACGCCAGCCGACGTGGCATCGGCCGGCATTGTGCCGGAGACCGCCACAAGGTCGTTGTCGAAGGCCACCGTAGCCGGATAGGGGCTGATGTCGCGGCGGCCGAAGGCCTCCCCGATATCCTTGATGTCGGTACCCGGACCATGCAGGCGTCCGGAATAGACGACCTGCGGCGTGTAGGGGCCGCGGTATTTCAGGACGCGATTGTAACGCTTCTGGCGCTCGGTGAACTCCTTCTTGGCGAAGGTGTCGTCCCAGCCGAGATAGTCCCAGATGCCGACCGGATAGGTGAGGGCGATCACGTCGGAGCGCTCGGCCAGTTTCGCGATGTTGGCGTTGGCCACGGGGCAGTTGCCGCAGCCCTGGCTGGAGAACAGTTCCATGACGACGGGGCGGGTGGCGTGTTCAGGCACATCCATGCCGCCGCGCTGCGCGAAAGCCGGCGCCGAGAGGGCGGCGAACGCAATGACCGCCGAAGCGAGACGTGAGAGCAATAATCTCATGCCGGTCCGTTATCTCGCAGCCGCACAATTGCGCGAATCAAGAGGCCGTGACCCCCCGATCACCTTCCGTCACAAACCGTTGGCCGATCATGAAGCCCTGGCAAGCTCACGCAGCACATAGTGCAGGATGCCGCCATTCTTGAAGTAATCCAGCTCGTTTTCGGTATCGATCCGAACCTTTGCCTCGACGGATCGCTTGGCGCCGTCGGGATACACGATCTCGACACTAACCGTCTGACGCGGCAGCAGGGTGGCGATACCCGAAATGGTGATGACTTCCGCACCGGAAAGGTTCAGGCCGCGCCAGCTATCACCCTCGGCGAACTGGAGCGGCAGCACGCCCATGCCGATCAGGTTCGAGCGGTGGATACGCTCGAAGCTTTCGGCGATCACGGCGCGGACGCCGAGCAGGCGGGTGCCCTTGGCGGCCCAGTCGCGCGAGGAGCCGGTGCCGTATTCCTTGCCCGCGAAGATCACCAGCTGGCGCCCTTCCGCGATGTATTGCATCGCGGCGTCGTAGATCGCCTTCTGGTCGCCTTCGGGGAATTTCTTCGTCACGCCGCCTTCGACGCCGGGGACGAGGTGGTTCTTGATGCGGATGTTCGCGAAGGTGCCGCGCATCATCACTTCATGGTTGCCGCGCCGCGCGCCATAGGAGTTGAAATCGGTTACCGGAACCTGGTGCTCGCGCAGGTACTTGCCGGCCGGACCGCTGGACTGAATGTCGCCCGCCGGGGAGATGTGGTCGGTGGTGATCGAATCGCCGAAGAGCGCCAGGATGCGCGCGCCGTCGATGTCGGTGATCGGTTCCGGCGTCATCGTCATGCCCTCGAAATAGGGCGGGTTCTGCACGTAGGTTGACGCCATCGGCCAGCCATAGGTGGCGCCGCCTTCGACCTTGATCTTCTGCCACTCCTCATCGCCCTTGAAGACGTCGGAATAGCGCGTGGCGAACATCTCGGCCGTCACGACAGCCCGGACGGTATCGGCAATTTCCTTCGTTGTGGGCCAGATCTCCGACAGGAAGACCGGAGCATTCTCATCATCATAGCCGATCGGGTCCTTGGTGATGTCGATGTTCATCGAACCGGCGAGGGCATAGGCGACGACCAGCGGCGGGGAGGCGAGGTAGTTCGCCCGCACGTCGGGGTTCACGCGACCTTCGAAATTGCGGTTGCCCGACAGCACCGACGCGGCGACGAGATCGCCCTGCGCGATGGCGGCGGATACGGCCTCGGGCAGCGGCCCGGAATTGCCGATGCAGGTGGTGCAGCCATAGCCGACAAGGTTGAAGCCGAGCGCGTTCAGGTCGTCAGTGAGGCCGGCCTTGTCGAGATAGTCGGTGACAACCTGCGAGCCCGGAGCGAGCGAGGTCTTGACCCACGGCTTGCTGGTGAGCTTGCGCCGGCGAGCGTTGCGGGCGAGCAGGCCCGCAGCGATCAGCACGTTCGGGTTTGACGTGTTGGTGCAGCTCGTGATCGCTGCAATGACGACGTCGCCATGGCCGATCGAATAATCCGCGCCTTCGACTTTTGCACGCGTATGGGCTTTGTCCAGGCGGCTGAATTCCTTGTCGAGCGCCACAGCGAAGCTGTCAGCGGCGTCGCGCAGGACGATCCGGTCCTGCGGGCGTTTCGGGCCTGCGATCGACGGCTCGACCCTGGAGAGGTCGAGTTCGAGCGTGTCGGTGAAGATCGGATCCTTCATGTCCGCGCGCCAGAAGCCCTGCGCCTTGGCATAGGCCTCGACGAGTTGAACCCGTTCAGCAAGACGACCCGTCGCGGACAGGAAGTTGATTGTCTCCTGGCTGATCGGGAAGAAGCCGCACGT
>Ga0315902_10009158_pt1 | contig 13279 bp, 12 predicted proteins | sample LakEriMetagenome_9_FD_203523 | JGI IMG/M metagenome (GOLD analysis project Ga0315902, IMG submission 203523) | Freshwater fungal communities from buoy surface, Lake Erie, Ohio, United States - Buoy 12 MA117 | ecosystem: Environmental > Aquatic > Freshwater > Lake > Lake biofilm | place: USA... | reverse complement strand
GATATACCAAGCAGATGGGAGAGCAAATTGTTAGTGAAACAATCAAAGCACTGTCAACTTCGGCTATACTACTACGTTATTTCAATCCTGTTGGAGCACATCCATCAGGTCTCATCGGGGAATTGCCTGTAGGAAAGCCCCAGAATTTGGTGCCTGCGATCACGCAAACCGCTATCGGCAAACTGCCAATGATGACCGTTCATGGAAATGATTATGATACCAGGGATGGTTCCTGTATCCGCGATTACATTCATGTAAGCGATCTGGCACATGCACATACTCTGGCAATAAATTACCTGGAGGAAAAAAAGAATTTCTCACCCTGTGAAGTGTTTAACCTGGGTACCGGCAACGGATATACAGTTCTTGAAGCAATCCAAACTTTTGAAAAAGTGAGTGGTACTGCTCTTCCCTATCAGATTGGCCCCAGGCGCTCAGGAGATGTCGTTGCCATTTATGCCAATAACGATAAAGCGCGTGATTTTTTAGGATGGAAAGCTGATTATTCCCTGGAAGATATGATGCGTACAGCATGGCAATGGGAGCAGAATCTTAAAAAAGATGAAAGCTTTTTTTCAGGCAAATTTCCTGAGCTGAATTAACAGTAAAGATTTTGCCTTGGTTAAAACTTCATCCCTAAGCGTGAGATAAGTCATTTTATTCGGGAGCTGAATAGCTTAAAATTGTGTGATAGTTTTTTAATCTTAAAAAATCAGTCATGCATCATTACCGCGAAGAAGAGGAAACAGATATCCAGACACTCATGCAACATACACTTGTTGTACTCACCATCTTTATGGCAATTGCACTATTCACGTTTTTCTTTTTTGAATAGCGCCCGCTAAGGCAAATTATGATTGCTTAAGATAAGGATGTATTACGCGATGCCAAGTTGCTCAATGGCTTTTTGTGCTGCGGTTTGACTGGCATCTTTTTTATTGTAAGCCCTGCCGGTAGATATCATTTCTCCATCAATTGTTACAGCCACAGTAAACAACCTTCTGCCATTTTCTATTGATTCTTCAATGGTAACAAAATCAAGGGACTTTCCATTTTTGCTGGCCCAGCCATATAACTTATTCTTTTGGTTAATGTCCACCGCTTCCAGCTCTTCCATAAACAAATGAGGTGTTATCAGGTTTTTCATCACCCATCTGCTTGTTTTTACATACCCAAGCTCAAGATAGATGGCTCCAAGTAACGCTTCGAGTGTATTCCCGAAAATTTGAGATATTTTAAGAGAATTATCGCCTTTATTATACAGTGTAATTTTCTTCAACCCCATCTTAAGGGCAATATCGTTAAGCGTAGCCCTGTTTACCATCTTACTTCTCATTTCAGTTAGAAATCCTTCACCTTTATAGGGATAACGCTTAAAAAGATAATCTGCAACTACGGAGCTAAGTACAGCATCTCCAAGAAACTCAAGCCGCTCATTGTTTTGGTCGCTACCCTCTTTTACCGAACGATGGCTTAATGCAGTTTTATAAAGTTGAAGGTTGCCGGGTCTGTATCCCAGAATATTTCGGAGATTTTTTTCAAATGGGGTGCGGCTACGAAAGATTGATCTTACGAAGGAAATCATATCTGTTCAGAATTAACTGCCGTTCTGAACAAAGCTAACTGAAAATAATTATCAGTCAATTTTCTTCTTTTGACAAGTAAAGATGAAATGTATTTAGACTAAGTATCAGGAATATTTTTTCACAATGACTGAGGCATTGTGTCCACCAAACCCAAAGGTGTTACTGAGAGCGGCCCTGATAGTTCTTTTCTGAGCCTGATTAAAAGTAAAATTCAGATTTGCATCAAGAGCAGGATCATCTGTAAAATGATTGATTGTAGGTGGGACAATATCATTTTTCACACTGAGCACACAAGCTATGGCTTCCAGTGCTCCTGCAGCACCAAGACAATGCCCGGTCATAGATTTTGTTGAACTGATGTTCAGCTTATAAGCATGGTCACCAAACACGTTCAATATTGCTTTGGTTTCAGCAATATCTCCCAGAGGTGTGGAAGTGCCATGCACATTGATATAATCAATATCTGACGGATTCAGTCCGGCATCTTTCAATGCTGCCTTCATTACATTATTGGCGCCCAATCCTTCCGGATGAGGAGCCGTGATATGGTGGGCATCAGCAGTGGCACCGCCTCCTGCAATTTCACAGTAAATATGAGCGCCGCGACGCAGCGCATGTTCCAATTCTTCAAGAACAAGCATGCCCGCACCTTCGCCCATCACAAATCCGTCTCTGTCTTTATCGAACGGACGGCTGGCAGTTTTGGGATCATCATTTCGTTCGCTGAGGGCCTTCATTGCGTTAAAACCACCGACTCCGGCAGCGCTGATAACAGCCTCACTTCCTCCGGTAAGAACAATATCAGCTTTGCCTAATCGAATATTGTCAAACGCATCAATAATGGCATTGGTAGAAGATGCACATGCAGATACAACAGCAAAATTGGGTCCTCTGAAACCATGACGCATGGAAATCTGCCCTGCAGCTATATCCAGGATCATTTTAGGAATAAAAAAGGGATTGAAACGTGGTGTTCCATCACCAAGGGCAAAAGCAGAAACTTCTTCCTGAAAAGTAATCAGACCTCCAATACCGCTGGCAAATATCACACCAACACGATCGGGATCTACTGATTCTTTACTGATTCCTGCGTCTTTGACAGCCTGATCGCTTACAACGAGTGCAAACTGCGTGAAACGATCTACTTTTCTGGCTTCTTTTTTATCAAGATATTCGGTTGGATCAAATCCCTTTACCTCGCAGGCAAAGCGTGTTTTAAATTTCGAACAGTCAAACTGCTGAATGAAATCAGCGCCCGAAACACCATTGATTAAACCCTCCCAATATGCATCGGGGGTTTTTCCCAAGGAGGTAAGTGCGCCGATTCCTGTAACGACTACTCGTTTAAGCTGCATATGCTGCTGTAGAAAATGGTTAACTCCGAATTTGTCGGGTATTATTTTGCGTGTTCTTCCAAATAAGCGATGGCCTGGCCAACAGTGGTAATTGTTTCCGCTTGCTCATCAGGAATTGAGATATTGAATTCCTTTTCAAATTCCATGATCAGTTCAACTGTGTCCAGTGAATCAGCGCCCAGGTCATTGGTGAAAGAAGCTTCAGGATTCACTTCAGATTCCTCCACTCCTAATTTGTCAATAATGATTTTTTTGACTCTTGCTGCGATGTCTGACATTGTCGTAAAAGTTTGGTTACAGGGTGCAAAAATAGAGTTTTTCGCGAATAAGCAAACGATCTGAATAAAAAGATCTGATAAACAAAAAAGGAAATCCAAGATTGGCTTCTAAAACATTGATATTCAATATTTTAAATAAGTATAAAAAGATAATCAAAATATGGCTTCAGGAACAAAAAAATTAAATATTAAGTGCCTTAACTAAGAACTGCAGGCTCAGATGTTAATTTTGCTATGTTTTAGCTTCTTTTCTTATGGTGTTTTTAAGAATTATCCACGGCTCAAAAGAGTATAAAAAAATGGTTGAATTACGCAGAGAAATATTGCGTATACCTCTGGACCTTGATTTTACTGAGGAGGAATTACTTAATGAAAAGCATGATGTCTTACTGGGAGTTTTTGAAGCAAATGAAATACTTGCCTGTTGCATCCTTTCAGATGTCGGAAATGGTTTCATGAAATTAAGACAGATGGCAGTGATACCGGAACTTCAGCACAAAGGAATCGGTCGTTTGCTTTTACAATTTGCCGAAAAAACAGCCCGGGAAGAAGAAAAAAACGTCATCATACTTCATGCTCGAACTACAGCACATATTTTTTATGAAAAACAAGGATACCGGGCGGTTGGTGAATGTTTTGAAGAAGTAGGCATTCCCCATATACGAATGGAGAAAAAATTGAAATAAAAAAAGGAGGCCATCAGCCTCCCTTTATATTAATCAAATTAGTATTAAGCTTTATAACCTGCCATTAAAGACTTGGCTAATTCTGTCATTTTCTTAAGTCCTTCTTCAGGCAGTGCTCCTTTCTTGAAATCAGCAAGAAGTTCCGGCATTTTTGACTGCATTTCCTGCAGAAAATGTTCTTCAAATTCTTTCACTCTTTTTACCGGAATTTCATTGAGAATACCATTCGTGCCGAGATAAATAATAGCAACCTGCTTCTCAACTGAATATGGTGTGTATTGCGGTTGCTTGAGAATTTCTACATTTCGGCTGCCTTTGTCAATTACAGATTTGGTAGCAGCATCCATATCACCGCCAAACTTAGAAAAGGCTTCCAGCTCACGGTAGAGCGCCTGATCCAGCTTCAGTGTACCTGCTACTTTCTTCATTGATTTGATCTGCGCATTACCTCCTACACGACTCACGGAAATACCCACGTTAATCGCAGGACGAATACCTGCATTGAATAGATTACTTTCCAGGAAGATCTGACCATCAGTAATTGAAATTACATTGGTGGGGATATATGCAGATACGTCACCTGCCTGAGTTTCAATAATAGGCAGTGCAGTTAAAGAACCTCCACCTTTCACCAGATGACGAATACTGTCAGGCACATCATTCATGTTTTTAGCCACATTGTCATCGTTGATTACCTTGGCAGCACGCTCAAGCAAACGGCTATGCAGATAGAATACATCTCCGGGATAAGCTTCACGTCCGGGAGGGCGACGAAGCAACAGAGAGACTTCACGGTAAGCAACCGCTTGTTTTGAAAGATCATCATAAACGATCAGTGCCGGACGGCCGGTATCACGGAAAAATTCTCCGATGGCGGCTCCTGCATAAGGTGCGAAAAATTGCTGAGGAGCAGGATCACTCGCAGAAGCTGCAACTATGGTTGTATACTTCATCGCACCATTGTCTTCAAGAGTCTTCATCACACCGGCAATGGTAGATGCTTTTTGTCCGATTGCAACATAAATACAGTAAACCGGCTGACCGGCTTCAAAAAATTCTTTCTGATTAATGATGGTATCAATCGCGATTGCTGTTTTCCCGGTCTGACGGTCACCGATAATCAACTCACGTTGACCTCTTCCAACAGGAATCATTGCATCGATAGATTTAATTCCTGTTTGTAATGGTTCTTTTACCGGCTCACGGAAAATTACCCCCGGAGCCTTACGCTCTAATGGCATCTCATATAATTCACCTGAAATAGGACCTTTGCCATCGATAGGCTCACCGAGTACATTGATGACGCGACCAACAAGTCCTTCACCAACTTTAATAGATGCGATTTTGTTTGTCCTGCGAACAACAGATCCTTCTTTAATTTTTTTTCCTTCTCCCATCAATACAACACCTACATTGTCTTCTTCCAGGTTAAGGGCAATTGCTCTGGTACCATTCTCAAATTCTACCAGCTCACCATAGCTCACATTATTAAGTCCGTATACACGTGCAATACCATCACCTGCCTGTAAAACAGTTCCTACTTCTTCAAGGTCTGCTCCTGCATTGTAATTACTTAGCTGCTGACGAAGGATGGCTGAAATTTCATCCGGCTTGATATCTACTGCCATATTTTTAAAATTTAACCTGAAGGATCACCAAATCCTCAGGATGGTTTGAAAATTTATTATTTTATATTCTGGATATAAACGTTTTTTTGAAATTGCTGCTTTACATCACGAAGATCACGAGCGATGCTTGCATCAATTAATTGCCCGTTAAACTCCAACTGAAAACCTCCGATTAAAGCTTCATTTATCTTGGTTTCTAATTCAACCTGAGTAAATGAAGTTTCACTTTTTACTTTCTCAGCTATGCTGTTCTTCAATGTATCTGTCATTTCAACAGCTGTTGTCAGCTTAACTTTATGAATCCCTTTGATTAAATAACACTGATCAATGAAAGACCCCGCAATTTCAGGCAATACTGCCTCTCTGCCTTTTTTGATAAGCAACTGTATAAATACAAAAGACAAAGAAGAAATCTTGTTTTCAACAAGCGCACCGATGATCTTAATTTTTTTATCAGCCTGTATAACAGGGCTTCTTAATACAGCTACGAACTCAGTACTTTGTTTACAAATACTTTGCAGATAACTCATATCCGTTTGCACCCCATCCAAATTGCCCTGTTCACGCGCGAGCGTTAACAGGGATTTCGCATATCGAGAAGCAAGACGCGGGTTCAACATAATTCGATCATTTATTTAATTCTGTACTTAATTAAATTTAACTTCTTCGGTAAGCTTACCAATATAGGCTTCCTGCTCTGTTCTGTTTGCCAGTTCTCTGCGTAGAATTTTTTCACTTACTTCTACAACAAGATTACCTACCTGATTTTTCAGATCGGTAATGGCAGCCATTTTCTGTTGATGAATGGAAGCATTTGCATCCAGAATAATTTTATTAGCCTCTGCTTTTGCAAGCTCTTTAGCTTCATTCACAATGCGGTCTCGTGTTTCACGGGCATCTTTAAGCAACTGAGCCCTTTCTTCCATAGCTTTTGCCATCAATTGCTCATTTTCGTTTTTCAGCAATGCCATTTCCGATTTTACCTTCTCTGCACTGGCAAGAGAATCGGCAATTCCCTGTTCTCTTTCACGCAATGAACTTAAAATTGTATTCCATGCAAATTTTTTAAGCAGCAGAAATACGACCAAAAAGGCAACAAGATTCCAGAAAAAAAGACCAAGTTTAGGTAATAACAATTCCATATCTGTAATTTAAAATTCGAAAGAAATTACTGCATCCGCCGCCCTTTGCTTAAGATGCAGTAATGCGTTCACGCATTTCTCACTTGAATACAGCGAGCAGACCTGCTACAGCTGCGAGAAGAGCAACCCCTTCCACGAACGCTGCAGTAAGGATCATGTTAGCGCGAATGTCGTTGGAAGCTTCCGGTTGGCGGGCAATGGCCTCAACGGCACCTTTACCAATCTGACCGATACCAACACCGGCTCCGATGGCAGCCAAACCAGCACCAATCGCACCACCCAGGTGAGAAAGGCTGTTTGAAGCATCCAGTAAAATCGTCATAAGACTCATACTACTTGATTTTTAAAAATGAACAATAAAAAACTCTTATTAATGATGCTCTTCTTCATGGTGTTCGCCTTCAAAAGCCTGACCGATAAATACAGCAGTCAGATTTGTGAAGATGAATGCCTGTATGAAAGCTACCAATATTTCAATAATGTAAATAAATACAACCAATGCAATGAATAAAGGAGAGGCTCCGTAGCCTAGCGCCTTACTCATCTCTCCGAAAATAAAAATCAAACAAATAAAGCTTAACATGATTACGTGCCCGGCTGTCATGTTCGCAAAAAGACGAATGATTAATGCAAATGGTTTTGTGAAAACACCCAGCAACTCCACAGGCACCAGGATTGGTTTTACGGCATGTGGAACAGGAGGCCAGAAAATATGTTTCCAGAAATGACCATTTGTGCTAAAAAGAATCACAATGAAGGAAATGAATCCCATCATGGCCGTAAATGCAATGTTACCGGTAACATTCGCCGAACCCGGCATCAGTCCGAATAAATTATTGATTAGTATGAAGAAGAATACTGTAAGAAGATAAGGGAGGTATTTATATGATTTATCTCCGAGATTCGGCTTTGCAACCTCATCACGAACGAAAGTAATCACAGGCTCTATGGCATTTTGTAACCCCTTAGGCGCCTGCGTTGTACCCTGACCTTTGCGATATTTTGCAGCAATGCCCGACATAATCCAGACAAGCAGAATGATGGCAATGAAAAGCTGCACCACATTTCTGGTGAGCGAGAAATCGTAAACGGTAATGCCGGAATCAATGGTTCCGTCTTCTTTTACCGGAAAAATTTTTTCATGCTCAATTTTATACCCTTTATATGAGTCGTGACCATGATGAAATTTTGAAGAAAGAAAGAAAGACCATCCGCGTTGCGGAGAGTATAAAATGACAGGAAGAGGAATGGTGGCATGAAATTCCCCAATTGTGAAAAAATGAAACTCGTGCCCGTCAGAGATATGCTCGATGATTACATCGGCGGGATTTAATTTCCCATTACCGGATTCTCCGCCACCCGCCATCACCGGTGATGATATGACCAGGAAAAAAACGCTGAAAGCCGCTACTGTCAAGGATTTGAATGATGAAAATAACATTCCTTTTCTCAAAATTTGCCGCAAAGATAAGGGCGTAGCACACTGAAAACAAAAAGGTTGGAAAATAGTGTTGAAAAGAAAATAAAAATACATGATTTCATTCTCCGGCAAACTGCATGGCATAAAGCCGTGAATAGGCCCCATTAGCTGCAATAAGTTGTTCATGTGATCCCGCCTCAATAAGAGCACCTTTCTCCATTACCAGAATCTGATCCGCTTTACGTATCGTTGAAAGGCGATGTGCAATGACAATTGAAGTCCTTCCTGTAATAAGTTTTTCAATTGCTTTTTGTATAAGCTGCTCCGTTTCCGGATCTACCGAAGCGGTTGCCTCATCCAAAACCAAAATTGCCGGATTGTAAAGTAAGACCCTCAGAAAACTCAACAGCTGACGTTGACCTTGCGAAAGCGTAGCACCCCTTTCCATCACCCGGTAATCATAGCCTCCCGGAAGCCTGTCTACAAATTGATCGATGCCCAGTAATCCGGCAGCTTCTTTCAGCTGCTCATCCGTAATGGCAGGATTTCCAAGCGTTACATTCTCTCTGATGGTACCGTCAAACAGAAATATATCCTGTAAAACGACCCCTATTCCGGAGCGCAATTGCCCCGGTTCTATATTGTTGATATTGTACCCGTCTATCAATACACCCCCTCTCTGCACTTCATACAAACGATTTAACAAGCTGATGACAGTTGTTTTGCCGCTTCCAGTTGCACCTACCAATGCAAGAGTCTTTCCTGCAGGAGCAATGAAAGACAAATTTTTTAATACCCATGATTCATTTTCATAAGCAAACCATACATCCTGAAATTCTACACGCCCCGATTTAAATTGAAAAGAGCGATCATATCCTTGTTCAGGCACCTTCAGTTCGTCTTTCAAATCAAGAACATTAAATACCCTTTCGCTCGCTACAACTCCCATCTGAAGCACATTAAATTTATCTGCCATGAATCTGAGCGGCCTAAACAACATATTCAGCAATAAAATAAAAGCCATCACCTCTCCGGCCATTTTACCGGCTGCCGCATTACTGCTATCAGAAGATTGTATGGCACCATACCACACCAGTAAACCGAGTGAAATTGCCAGAATTATTTCAACAAAAGGAAAGAATACAGAATAAGCAAATATGGCCTGTATATTGGCATTTTTATGCTCCCGGTTTATCTCTTTGAATTTTGCATACTCCCTTTCCTCTGATGCAAATGCCTGTACAACCTGTACACCCTGAATATGTTCTTGCACAAATGCATTTAATGAAGCGATTGCATTTCTTACTCTCTTGAAAGATTTGTTGACACTTTCTTTAAAAAAATATGTTCCGGCTATCAAGACCGGAAAAGGAATAAGACAAATAAGGGTAAGCTTCCAGTTTAAGATCAACATTGAAACCAATACGGAAATGATCGTCAACAGATCGCCCAGAATAGGAATAAAGCCTTCTGAAAAAATATCACTGATTGTTTCAATATCATTGACTGTTCTTGTTGTTAACGTACCAATCGGTGTTCGGTCAAATTGCCTCAGGTTATTATGTAAAATCTTATCAAACACCTGTACGCGAAGTTCTTTGACTACACGCTGTCCGATCCAGGATGTATAATAAGAAAAAACAAAACGTAGGATTGTCTCTATTAGCAACAAACCTATCTGGAACAAGGTGATACGCAGTAACATCTCAGCCATATTGTTACTGATGTATTCATTTACAGTAAGATTGATGAGCCAGGGACGTACGGGTGCAAGAGCTGCCAGCACTAATGCAAGGGTAACAGAGGTATAAAAACGACCTTTGTAAGGCAGAGCATACAGAAGCACTCTCCTTAATCCTTTCCAATTGAAGACATTCTTCTTGTTGTGGTTCTTTTGCAAAAGAGAGCAAAGGTAGAAGCTTTTAGCGTAGAGATCATCCTACATCAAGAAAGATAATCCGCGGAAGATAGTGACCCGTCTTTCTTTTTTTTACGGCTAAAATAGACCCAGGCAAATATGGAAGCAAGCAATCCTGCCAACGAAAACCAAATTGAGCATTGTAGATAATAATGAACCCAGCTTATATTATCCGGAAGAAATTGCTTAGTAAGCATCACCCCCACACTACCCAAATACCCCCACGCGTCAGCTGTATAAATAAGAAAACCTACGTTGCCTGCTATACGAAATACAGCGAGTAAACGCTCAAAATAGACACTGTTGAAAAGAATGTAAGAAAGGTACAATCCCATCCCGTTCCATTGCATCCAGCCGGCACCACTGATGGCATCACCCATAAAACTCAAAGAACTAAGACCCGCAAGAAGGAAACCCGTCACAAGCCATGCATGAATCAGATGCAATGCCTTAACATGATCCCTAATGAAAACCAGGCAACCGATCAGCAAAAGAATAATGAGTGAACTGATGGTCTCAGTCTTGGTATAAACGCCTGCCTGCTGTCCGTAACCTAACTCATGCCACATCCTGACCATATAGTTATCCCGCAGATCGCGCAGGATAGTAAGCAACAGATAGAGAATTACTACTGCTGTAAGTCCGGCACCAAATCTTATTTTGAAACCCGTCCTATCATTAGCCAGCATGGGTTGACGGATCGTTCGGGCACGGATATCCTCATCACCCGGTGGAGGATAGCACTCGAGGAGATAGTAGAAAAAAACAAGGGGCAGCAAAAACAGACTTGCAACCCCGAACGGCATCCATTTCTCTGACACATCCCATTCGTTCATCAGCCATTTACCTACCGTTCGGCTGAACCCGCCGGCAAATAAAAAACTGACCGCAAGAACCACCCCGATCAGGTCAGTACTTCGTCTGCCTTCAGCATAACTGAAAACAATCCCCCACATGAACCCCAGAACAAACCCATTGACCAGCATGCAGAGAAGTCCGACTAGTGGTGTCGACCAGGCAAAAACAAATAGAGAAAGCCACGCCACCATCATTAGCAAAAGACTAGCCTTCCATCTTCTGTCTGCCGGCATTTCTGCAATCAGTTTGATGCCCATGAACTTACTGATCATATACCCAATTATCTGAGCAATGATCAAGGCCGTTAAATATGGAACTCCGGGAAAAGCAACATCAGAAAAACCTGCAGCCGTATAAGCCTTGCGAAAAGCAAAAACAGAAGCGTAGGTAAAAAAGATGATGCAAGCGAATCCTGCAACCGACAGGAAATATGTCAGACGTACATTTGTTTTTTCTCCTCTTTGTATTAATGACATCGGACGCTTGAATGAAATGGTTGGGCCTAATTCAACTTGTACCGGTGGCCTTACGATAGGCTTTGATAAAAATAGCACCAAGATTTTTATGCGGTGGTACATAATCTTTGATCAGTTCCGAAGCGCGTGCATCTGTTTTTACAGATTGACCTACCTGGTTCCAGAAAGGTATCCACTCAATATTTTTTCCATTCCGTATGAGCTCATTCAAAGAGCGGAGAATAGGTTCGTTAACTGAATAGCTTCCAACTTGTTTTGTAGAAATTATATGGGCATCCTCGTTGATATTAAGAATTTTGGCAAGATTTTGATATCCCCCACACGAACCAAGCATTACAATACGTGATGAAGGCAGCATCTGACGAAGCGTGTACTTCAAGTGATAGCTGTGTCCGCGATGTACCACAACCGTTGGTTCAATGTTTTTGTCACTTAGATATTTTATAAGATGCTCCTGCGCCTGCTGATCAAGATCCTGTTTATAATCGAGCGGAAGGTTTGCATAAATCGTATAAGGAGTTCCTTTAAGTGCCTTAATCACAACCCATTCTTTGAGGGTTGTCACATTCCACTCCGGTTTACCATTAAATAATCCCATAAAATTCCTAAAAGATGTTACACCGTCCTCATCTCCATAAAAAAAGACATGTTGTACAACTTCTCCATTTGCATTCTGCAATGTATTGTAATCAACGCGGTAAACAGGTGGTATGCCAAGAATTTCAGAAAGGTTGATTGTGGAATCCTCGGAAGAACGAAATAAAGTAGAAAGAATCTGATAGATCACCTCACCCCTTCGATCACTCTTCTTTCTGCTGTTTTCTATATTTAAGTTTACCTGCTCTTTTAAAAATGTCTTCAATTCAGCATTCTGAATACTTCCGTAACTGTCAGCCACGTCCACGGCATCCTCAAGAGATGCTGAACGTTGTAATCCATTCACAAATGCATACATCAGTTGGTTGCTTCTTGCAAGTGGCATCCCATTAAGGAAATCATCAAGACGATTGTAATTAGCTGCCATCTTGATAAACTTTTTAAACCTGTCAAGATGCACGCTCATTAGCAATGAATCACTTCTCCTTCCCGGGAAACGCTCCATCATTCGCTTATACAAATTCGTATAGGTACTGGTATAGATTACTTCTTCAGTATTCACAATCAGGTAATAAATCTCCTGAGATGTTAGCGGTTCTGCTATCTTAAAACGAACTGCTTCTGAAGCATCATGCAGCTCATTCATCACATTAACAAAAACATCTGTCGCTTTTCGCTGAAGCATATCAGATAATGCCGACGACAATAAAGGCGTATCTAGTTTAGTCTGCCTTTCGTAATAACTAATCTGCGTCTTTACAAGTAGTCGGTAGTAATTAAGATCAGAATCAATCACTGCCTGTACCTGTTCGATTTTCATTTTATTGTTGACAAATGCATCCAGAAAAGGAAGAAAAAGGGTGCCGTTTGATTTCTCACTCAGTCGAACAATCATCTTCACGGTCGGGTCATTGCTTCGTCTCAACAACTTACCTTGTGGCGTATGAACAGCCTGAGCGAAACTGTAGAGTTCGAGCGGCACTTTTCTTGCTGCAACCACAGCAAGGCTATCAGCAAAAGAAGCTTGAGCAAACTCAGCCAGACCCGGTAAAATTGCCGAAGGATTCTCCTGCGATTTTTTTAAATAAACAATCTGTCGAATCAATGATGCTTCCGGACTCAAAGGAAATAATGGCGCTAAGATTTCTCCCACCAGCCATGGTGCTTTTTCAAAAACGGATTGCATCGGCTGGTTTGCAGCCTGAAGACTGACGCATTCCTGATACGATTCGATTAGCTGAGGAGCAAATGCAGCAACCGATTTCTTTGCTTTAATCTGATTATTAAATTCCTGCAACAACTCTTTCAAACCCCTGAGGTAACCAACTTTGGTAT
>Ga0315902_10009157_pt1 | contig 13280 bp, 10 predicted proteins | sample LakEriMetagenome_9_FD_203523 | JGI IMG/M metagenome (GOLD analysis project Ga0315902, IMG submission 203523) | Freshwater fungal communities from buoy surface, Lake Erie, Ohio, United States - Buoy 12 MA117 | ecosystem: Environmental > Aquatic > Freshwater > Lake > Lake biofilm | place: USA... | reverse complement strand
GAACGCGCCCACCGGCACGGTCACACCGGCGGCCCACTCGCGGGCCTTTTCCTTGGTGCCGTTGACGGCGACGAACTCGTCATCGTTGACGAAGGCCGCCACGCGCATGAAGCCGAAGTCGTAGCCTACGCCGAGCGCCGTCAGGTTCTTTTCGGCGCGACCCTGGGCGACGCCGGCGCTGGTGATGCTGGTGCGGTACTTCTCGCGCTGGGTGGCCAGGGAAACACGCCAGTCCCCGCCGCGCAGGTTGACCGACGCACTGAGCACGCCGGTGCCGTCGCCCCGCGTGCCCGCCACGGTGCGCCTGTCCTCGGGCATGACGACGCCGACGGCCAGCTGCACCGGCCCGATGCGCGGCGATTCGTAATGCAGGTAGTTGTCCAGGCGGGTGGTGTAGTCGCCGGGCGCGCTGGCCGAGGTGCCGTCGATGGCGGTGTTGGCGATGTTGCCGCTGGTGGTGTTGGTGTCCGAGGTGCGCACGCCAGCGCTGACCGTGACACGCCCGGTGTTGGCCTCGGTGAAGACGACGCCCACGGGGTCGAAAGCGGCGGTGGTGATGATGGCGACGAAGCCGTTGCGGAAGTCGTAGTAGGCGCTCTCGCGTCGCCCGGCGTCGAGGCTGCCGTAGGGCCCGCTGACGCCGATGGTGGCCTGCCGGCCCCAGCTGCGCCCGCCCTGGGCGAGGCTGCCGTCGTCGAGGTTGATGCCCTGCTCCAGCACGAAGCGGGCGCGCCAGCCGCCGCCCAGGGATTCGCTGCCCCGCACGCCGAAGCGCGAGCCCGACAGGCCCCCCGAGTCCGCCACCTTCAGCTGGGTGCCGTTGGAAGCACCCTGGTTGTTCTTGTCCTGGCCGACGAACATGTCGACGCGGCCGTACAGCGTGACGCCATCGCCTGAGCCTTGCTGCGCAAGCGCGGCCAGTGGCGTGAGGAGCAGGGCTGCGGCCTGGACGGCGGCGGGCAGCCGGGGACGGCGGGTGATGTTCATGGGGTTCCTCTCGTGGCGGGGTTCAGGTTTCGGGGTGGTGATGGATGGCCAGGCTCGGGGCCTGCGCGGCCAGCGACCAGTGGCCGCGGTACAGGCCCTGTCCGTTGAAGCGGAACACCGGCACGCCGCCCGGGCCGAGCACCAGCGCGCCGCCGCTGCCGCCGAGCGCGGCCACTTCCTGCAGGGCCCGCTCGGCGGCCTCGGCCAGGCCCAGGTGGGCCAGCTCGGCCAGACAGGCCACGCGGTGGGCGAACACGGTGCGCAGGAAGTACTCGCCGCGCCCGGTGGCGCTGACGGCGCAGACGGCGTCGTCGGCGTAGGTGCCGGCGCCGGGGATCGGCGAATCGCCGATGCGCCCGGGCAGCTTGTTCGTCAGCCCGCCGGTGGAGGTGGCGGCGGCCAGGTGGCCGTCGGCGTCCAGCGCCACGGCGCCCACGGTGCCGTGGCGCGACTCTTCGCTCAGCGCCGCCGCCCCCCGGCCCTGGGCCTCGGCGAGCGCGGCCAGGCGGCGCGGCGTGACGAAGGCCTCGGGCGACAGCAGGGCCAGCCCACGCTCGCGGGCCAGCGCCTCGGCGGTGGCGCCGGCCACGAAGACATGCGGGCCGTCGTCGAGCAACGTGCGCGCCAGCTGCACCGGGTGGCGCACCTGGCGTGTGCCGGTGCAGGCGCCGGCACGGCGGCTGGCGCCGCACATCACCGCGGCGTCGTGCTCGGCGTGGCCTTCGCGCGTGAGCGCCGCTCCGATGCCGGCGTTGAAGGTGGGGTCGTCCTCCAGCACGCTGACGGCGGCGACCACGGCGTCCAGGGCGTGGCCGCCGTCGCGCAGGCAGTCGCGGCCCGCCGCCAGCGCCGCACGCAGCCCGGCGCACGCGGCGGCCCGCTGCGCAGGGGCCATGCGCTCGGGCGCCGGCACGCCAGCGCCGCCGTGCACGGCGATGATGGGCTGAGCCCTCATGCCGTCATGCCCTGGCGCATCAGTTCCATCGCCACTGGCGCCATGCCACGGTCGGAGTGGCCCACGCCCGGAACCACCTGAACGCGCCAGCGCAGTGGCACGCCCAGTTCGGTGGCCACGGCCTGCGCGGTGGCGTGGAAGTTCCGGCCGCGCGCCAGCCGGTGCGGGCCCTGCGCCCTGGCCTCGGGGTCCGACGGCAGGTTGGGGTGCATCGGATCGCTGTCGTTCTCGCCCAGCAGCAGCACCACCGGCCGTGCGAAGGCGCGCTTCAGGTCGTCGGCCGTGACGGCGGCATTGGCCAGGCCCCAGGGGAAGTTCTCCTTGCGGGTGGGCAGGGTGTACGAGCCGGCGTTGGCGCTGACGATGAGCTCGGCGCGCGAGGCCTCGGCCATCAGCAGGTAGCGGTGCACGAACTGCGCGCCGGCCGAGTGGCCATACAGCGCAAAGCGTTCGCGCTGCGCGCCAAACGCGGTGCGTGCCGCGGCGAAGGCGTCGTCGACGACCCGGAACGACCACTGCTCGCGCGGGCGAAGCCGCATCTCCTCGTCGACGACGTTGCCGAAGTTGTAGAAGCTGCGGCGCGGGAACTTGGCCTGCGTGAACTCGGGCACCAGCACCAGGACGCCGGCGTCCTCGGCCGGCTCGACCCAGTTGCGCAGGTAGCGGTCGGCGTCGCGGTTGGTGCCGTGCATCACCACGGCCACCGCGTCGCCGGCCTGCCAGCGCGCCGGGCGGTGGGCGTGCACGCGGATGGGCTCGGGCGTGGCACCGACGCCAGGCGCTGGCAGCTCGATCACGTGGGTGCCGGCGCCCAGTGGGCCGGCACCGGGCGCGGCCGGTCGCGAAGCGGCCGATGGGGTGGCCGATGGGGTGGCCGATGGGGTGGCCGGTGCCGCGGAACGTGCCACGGAGGGCGAAGCCGCAGGCGGCGGCGCCGGTGGAACCGGCGCGCTGGCGCAGCCTGCCAGCGGCAGGCCGGCGGCCAGGGCCAGCAGGCGGCGGCGGGTGGCCAGGTCGATGGGGGTCGGGTTCATCGGTTTCCTCGGGGCTTGCCGCGGACGGGCGCCGCGGACGGGTTGCGTGGCGGCGTGGCCGCCGGTTCGGGCGCCGCCGGCAGCGAGGGCAGGGCCTCGAACAGGCGCACAGCGCGGCGGTGGGTCAGGTCGAGCCGGCGCCAGGCGCACACCTCCACCGGCACGTGGAAGCCCTCGGCGCCGACGATGCGCAGCACGCCGCTCTTCAGTTCGTCGACCACGCTGCTGCGCGGCAGCCAGGCCACGCCCAGGTGCTGCAGGCACAGCGCCTTCAGCGTTTCGGCCAGCGGCGATTCGGCGCGCAGCACCAGCCGGGTGCCGATCTGCGCGAACAGCCGCTCCAGCAGCGCCGCCGAGAAGGTGAACGGCGAGTAGCCCAGCAGCGGCACCTCGCGCGAGCGCTGCAGGTCGCAGCGGCCGTCGTCGTCGGCAAAGCTGCGCGAGGCCACGGGAATGAGCGCGTCGTGGGCGACGATGCGGCGGTCGTAGTCCTTGGCGCGGGCCTGCGGGCGCAGCTGCGAGTAGCCCACCAGCACCTGCACGCCGCCGCCGTCCAGCGCGTCGAAGTGAGATTCGACACCCTGCACGCTGGGCACGATCTCCACCGCCAGCGCGGAGTCGGCCCGCATCATCGGCGCGATCAGCTCGGGCACCGTGCGCGAGGCCAGCGTGTGCAGCGTCAGCACGCGCACCTGCTGGCCGTCGGCGCCCGAGGCCTGACGCAGGTCGGCGCGCATGGCCGTCATCGAGGCCACCGTCTCGCGCGCCAGGACCACGAATTCCTGGCCGTAGGGCGTGAGCTGCACCGGGTAGACGGCGCGGTTGATGAGCGGCGCACCCACCCATTGCTCCAGCGCGCGGATGCGGCGGCTGAGCGCGGGCTGCGTGACGTGGCGGTCCACCGCCGCCGCCGAGAAGCTGCCGCTGTGCGCCAGCGCGATGAGATCTTCGAGCCACTTCATTTCCATGTCGTCACCTCCGGGTGCGGCATGGTGGGGGATGCCGTGCCGGCCACGGGCACCCGGTGGCAGGCGACGCGGAAATCAGGCCCGCTGCGCAGCGGCGGCTCGTCGCGGGCGCAGCGCTCCAGCGCCACGGGGCAGCGCGGCGCGAAGGCGCAGCTGCGGCGGATCGCCGTGGCGTCGGCGCGGCCGGGCAACATCCGTGTCGCCGGCACTCCGGCCCCGGGCGACACGGGCAGCGCCGCGGCCACCAGGGCTTGCGTGTAGGGGTGGCGCGGCGCCTCGAAGATCCGCGACACCGGACCTTCCTCGATGACGCGGCCGAGGTACATCACGAGCACGCGCTCGGCCATGTGGCGCACCACCGAGAGGTCGTGCGTGATGAGCAGCAGCGACAGCCCGCGCTCGCTGCGCAGGTCGGCCAGCAGGTTCAGGATCTGCGCCTGCACCGAGACATCCAGCGCCGAGGTCGGCTCGTCGCACAGCAGCACCTGGGGCTCCAGCGCCAGGGCGCGGGCGATGGCCACGCGCTGGCGCTGTCCGCCCGACAACTGCCCGGGGAAGGCATGAAACAGCCGCCCCGGCAGGCCCACCTGCTGCATCAGCTGCAGCACGCGCTCGCGGCGGCCGGCGGCGCCCTGCAGGCCGTGCACCACCAGCGGCCGCGCGATGGCCTCGGCCACCGAGCGGCGCGGGTTCAGCGAGGCCATCGGGTCCTGGAACACGGGCTGGATGAAGCGCGCGCGGGCCTTCGCGTCGGTGGCCTCCAGGCCCAGGCGCACGGTGCCGTCGTCGGCGGGCTCCAGGCCCAGCAGCAGCCGCGCCAGCGTGCTCTTGCCGCAGCCCGACTCGCCCACGATGGCCAGCACCTCGCCGCGCTGCAGCGCCAGGCTCACGCCGTCCACCGCGCGCAGTTCGGCCGGCTGGGCGAAGAAGCCGCGGCCCACGCGGTAGCGCCGCACGAGGCCGTCGCCCTGCAGCGCCACGCCGGCATCGGCCGGAGCGCCGGAGCTGCGCGCTGCGGGCGACTCCGCGCCGGGCACCGGCACCGGCACCGGCACCGGTGGCATCGGGCAGCGCACGCCGTGCCCGGCGCAGCTCTGCGCCCACAGCGGCTGTGCCTCGTGGCAGGCCGCCCGCGCCTGGTGGCAGCGCGGCGCGAAGGCGCAGCCGGGTGGCGGCGTCATCAGCGAGGGCACGGTGCCCGGGATGGCGCCCAGCCGCGCGCCGTGGGCCTGGCCCTGTTCAGGGGCTTGCGGCACGGCGGCCAGCAGCCCGCGTGTGTAGGGGTGCTGCGGCGCGCTGAACAGGGCCTGCACCGGCGCGCGCTCCACCACCTGGCCGGCGTACATCACGGCCACCTCGTCGCACACGCGCGAGACCAGGCCCAGGTTGTGGCTGACGAGGATCATCGCCATGCCGAACTCGCGGCGCAGGCCGTCGAGCAGCGACAGGATCTCGGCCTGCACCGTCACGTCGAGTGCCGTGGTGGGCTCGTCGGCGATGAGCAGCTCGGGCTCGGCCATCAAGGCCATCGCGATCATGATGCGCTGGCGCTGCCCGCCGCTGAACTGGTGCGGGAACTGCGCCAGCCGCTCGGCGGCGCGCGCGATGCCCACGCGCTCGAGCAGGTCCACCGCGCGCTTGGTGGCCGCCGCGGGGCTGGCCAGGCCGTGCACGGTGAGCGCCTCGATCATCTGCGCGCCCACCGGCAGCACCGGGTTGAGCGAGGTCATCGGCTCCTGGAAGATCATCGCCGCGATGCGGCCGCGCAGCTCGCGCGACAGCGTGGCCTCGTCGCTCAGCAGCAGCTCGTGCCCGCCCACGCGCAGCACGTTGGCCGACACCGTGGCCGCCTGCGGCTGCAGGCCCAGCAGCGTGTGCACGGTGAGCGACTTGCCGCAGCCCGACTCGCCCACCAGCCCCAGCGTGCGGCCGGCGTGCAGCGTGAAGTCCACGCCGCGCAGCGCGTGCAGCCGGCCGCCGGGTACCGGCAGGCTGAGCTGCAGGTTGCGCACCTCGACCAGGGGCGGGGCCGGCAGGGCAGGCGTCATGAACGGCCCCCGGTGGCGGTGGCGTCGCGCAGGCCGTCGCCCAGCAGGTTGATGCCCACCACCAGCACGAACAGCGCCAGGCCCGGCAGCAGCACGAGCTCGGGGCGCAGGAACATGAAGTTGCGGCCTTCGGAAATCATCAGCCCCCACGACGGCGTCGGCGAGGGCACGCCCACGCCCAGGAACGACAGCGAGGCCTCGGCCACGATGGCCAGCCCCACCTCGAGCGTGAACACCACGATGAGCTGGCTGCGCAGGTTGGGCAGCACCTCGTGCCACAGCAGCTGCAGCGGGCTGGCGCCAGCGGCACGCGCGGCGGCCACGAAGTCCTGGTTGCGCAGTTGCTGCGTGGTGCTGCGCGCCACCACCAGGAAGTAGGTCCAGTGCAGCAGCCCGATGACGACGATGACCACCGCCGTGGAAGGCCCGATCAGGAACACCAGCGCCATGGCCAGCAGGAGGCCCGGCAGTGCGAGCTGGCAGGTGAGCAGGTAGTTGACGGCGCGGTCGGCGAAGCCACCGAAGAAGCCGGCCACCACGCCCAGCGTGGTGCCGATGACGGCGCCGATGGCCGCCGCCGCCACGCCGATGGTCAGCGAGATCTGCGCGCCGAACAGCAGCCGCGAGAGGTAGTCGCGGCCGAGGTGGTCGGTGCCCAGCGGGTGGGCCCAGCTGCCGCGCTCGGCGTTCCACACCGGCGGCAGCAGGCGGCGCAGCAGGTCCTGCTCGTAGGGGTCGTGCGGGGCCAGCCAGGGCGCCAGCAGCGCGGCCAGCACCAGCAGCGCCACGAGCACGAAGCCGATCTGCGCGCCCCGGTGGCGCACGAGCTTGCCGCGCGCCACGCGCCAGGGGCTGAGGGCGAGCTGCTCGTCGAGCTCGCGCTGGGCGCCGGGGGCGGGGCTTGCGGCGATGGGAAGGGTGTTCATGAAGCGGGCCACGCCGTGGGGCGCGTCAGGCGATGCGCACGCGCGGGTCGAGCGCGGCGTTCAGCAGGTCGGCGGTCATGTTCAGCACGATGAAGATCAGCGCGAACACGAACACCAGCATCTGCACCGTGGGCAGGTCGGCGGCCAGCACCGACTGCAGCGCGAGGCGCCCCAGGCCGTTGATGGCAAACACGCTTTCGGTGACGACCGAGCCGCCCAGCTTGTTGCCCAGCTGCACCGCCAGCACCGCCACCACCGGCAGCACGGCGTTGCGCAGCGCGTGGCGCAGCATCACCGCCAGCGGCGGCACGCCCTTGGCGCGCGCGGTGCGCACGTAGTCCGAGGCCATGGCCTCGAGCAGCCCCGTGCGCGTGAGCCGCATCACCGCCGGCACCGACACCAGGCCCAGCACCACGGCCGGCATCACGTAGTGCTGCCAGGTGGTGTCGCCCGACACCGGCAGCCAGGCCAGCTGCAGCGCAAACACCACGATCAGCACCAGGCCGAGCCAGAAGGTGGGCAGCGCCTGCGCCGCCACCGCAAAGGCCAGTGCCAGGCGGTCGACCCCGCTGTTGGGCCGCAGCGCCGCGGCCACGCCCAGCGGCAGCGCCACCAGCACCGTCACGCCCACGGCGGCCAGCGACAGCAGCACGGTGGGGCCCACGTGCGCGCCGATCAGCTCGGCCACCGGCTGCTTCCAGTACCAGCTGGTGCCGAGGTTGCCGCTGAGCACGTCGCCCAGCCAGCTGCCGTACTGCACGGCCAGCGGGCGGTCCAGGCCGAGTTCGGCGCGCACCTGCGCCACGCGCTCGGCGCTGGCGTCGGCGCCGGCAATGGCCGAGGCCGGGTCGGTGGCGCGGAACAGCAGCACGAAGGTGACGATGGACAGCGTCAGCGTCACCGCCAGCGCCGTGGCCAGGCGGCCGAAGAGGTAGCGCCACATGGCCGTCAGGCCGGTGCCGCGTCGCGCCAGCGCGCCGACCACAGCCGTGGCATGCCGTCGGCCGGCTGCGTGAACTGCAGGTCAGGGTGGAGCAGGAAGTTCTGCGAGTCCACGTACAGCGGCACCCAGTAGGCCTGCTCACCGATGCGCTTGAGCGCGGCGGCAAAGCGGCGGCGGCGCTCCAGCGGGTCGAAGCTGGCCTGCGCGCTGCCGATGAGCTTGCCCAGCTCCTCGTCGCCCGAGTAGTTGCGGTTGCTGCCCAGGCCCAGGCGGTCGGGCAGCAGCGCGCCCACGTCGGGGATGCCGAAGCTGCCGGAACTGGCCATCTCCACGGCCACCTTGCCTTCGCGGCGGGCCTGCGCCAGCGTGGGGCCCGGGACGTAGCGCAGCTGGGCGCGGATGCCCGCCATGCGAAGGTTGGCCACCAGCACCTCGGCGATGGGCCGGTCGCGCGAGGCCCACAGCTCGATGTCCAGGCCGTTCGGGTAGCCGGCCTGTGCCAGCAGCGCCTTGGCGCGCGCGCTGTCGTAGGCGTAGCGCGGCACGTCCTTCGCTTCGCAGCCGAACTGCACGGGGTCGCAGGCGGCGTGGATGACCTTGCCGGTGCCGCCGATCAGGTTCTTGACGATGCCTTCGCGGTTGATGGCGTGGTTCAGCGCGCGCCGCACGTCCACCTTGGTGAAGGGCTCGGCACCGGCGCTCTTGCCGGTGGCGTCGAGCGACAGGTAGAACACCCGCATCGAGGGGCCCGTGAGCAGCCGCGCACGCTTGGTGGCGGCGGCGCCCTCGGCAATCTCCTGCGGCATGCCGAAGGTCCAGTGCACGCCGCCGCTCATCACCTCGGCGGCCTGCGTGCTCCAGTCGGGGATGATGCGCACGGTGATCTCGCGCCAGGGCGAGCCGGCCTTGGGGCCGCGGCTGCCGTAGCCGTCGAAGCGCTGCAGGCGGATGCGCTCGCCGGGGCGGAACTCCACCACGCGGTACGGCCCGGTGCCGTTGAGCTGCCGCGCCTGGGCTTGCGGGTCGAGGTTGTCGGGCGCGCCGGGCTTGTCATACGTACCCTTCCTGCGCAGCTTCACGTACATGGCCAGGTCGTGCTGCACCATCGCGTAGGTGCCGTGCAGCGTGAGCAACACCGTGTCGGGCGCGCTGGCCGCGGCGCCCTTGAGCCAGCGCGACAGCCGCGCCTGGTGCGTGTGCCTGGCCTTGGGGTCGACGGCGTGGTTGAGCGAGTAGGCCACGTCGTCGGCGGTGAGCAGCGAGCCGTCGTGGAAGCGCACGTCGGGCCGCAGCCGGATCTGCACGCTGGCAGGCCCTTCGAGCCGCATCTCGGCGGCCACCAGCGGCTGCGGCTGCCCGGTGGCGGGGTTCAGCACAAACAGCGCGTCGTCGGTCAGCAGGTTGAGGATGTCGTTCTCGCGCAGGTCGACGTAGTTGCCGTCGAGCGTGATCACGGGGCGCGGGAAGGCGACGGTGAGTTCGTCGCGGCGACGCGGCTGGCCGATGGCGCCGTCCGACCACAGCAGCGTGGGCGGGGCCAGCAGCGCGGCGGGCAAGGCATGCAGGAGGTGGCGGCGGGTGGTCATGGCGGTGGGGCTGCAGGGTGTGTGGGTCACTCTAGGCAGCGACCCCGCAGCGGCTATACCGATTCGGTATAGGTGTGCCGGCTGCGTCACCGGGCCAACCCGGATGCGGGGGCGGCCGATGCCAGCGCCACGGCCTCGACCTCGATCAGGAAGCCGAAGTGCAGCGGCCCGGTGGGCACCACGCAGCGCGCCGGCCGCGCCGCGCCGGCCCAGGCGCGGTACAGCTCGTCGAAGCGCGGCCAGTGGGCGATGTCGTCGAGGTAGACGCGCACCTGCACCAGGCCGCCGATGCCGCTGCCGGCGGCGTGCAGCACGGCCGCGACGTTGGCCAGCACCAGCGCCACCTGCATGTCGAACGGCGCGCCGACGAGCCGCGTGCCATCGGGCGCGATGGGCAACTGCCCCGAGACGAACACCAGGCCCGCGGCGCGGCAGCCCGGGCTGTAGTGGCCGCCGGGCGGGGCCAGGGCCGGCACGGCCACCGGCTCCACGCCCGGCCAGGGGGCCGGGGTCAGGGCCGGGGTCAGGGCCGGTTTGGGCGTCTTGTCACCAGCCACCGAAGCGCTCCCAGACCTGCACGCCGCCGTCGGCCGCCAGCGCGTGGTACGCGCCGAACTGCGCCCCGGTGGCACAGGCGTGGTTGGGCAGGATGCGCAGCCGCGTGCCCAGCGGAAAGCGCGCCACGATGGCCGCGCCCGGCGCGCCGGGGTGGGCCACGATGCCGTGCTCCTGGTTGGCGGCGACCATCAGGCAACCGTCGATGGGCCGGCCGTCCAGGCCGCAGACCTGGCCATAGCCGAAATCCTGCCGCTGCTGCGCCGTGCCGCGGTCGCGGCTCATCGCCATCCAGCCGGCATCGACCAGCGCCCAGCCCTTGTCGGGCTGGTGGCCGGTGATGGTGGTGAGCACCGACAGCGCCAGGTCCTCGTCATCGCACACGCCCAGGTTGCGCATCACGAGGTCGAAGAACACGTACACACCCGCGCGCAGCTCGGTCACGCCGTCCAGGTGCGCGGCGGCCAGCGCGGTGGGCGTGGAGCCCACCGAGACCACCGGGCACGGCAGCCCCGCCGCGCGCAGCCGCTGGGCGGCGTGCACGCAGCCGGCGCGCTCGCGCTCGGCCAGCGCGGTGCGGGCCGCGGCGTCGTCAAGCTCGTAGCTCGAACCCGCGTGCGCCAGCACGCCGGCCAGCCGTGCCCCGCCCGCATGCAGCCGCTCGGCCACGGCCCGCAGCTCGGGCGCGTCGGGCGCCAGGCCGGCGCGGTGGCCGTCGGTGTCCACCTCGATCAGCACCTCGAAGACCTGGCCGTGCGCGCGGCCAAAGGCCACCAGCGCCTCGGCACCCGCCAGGCTGTCGGTGAGCAGCCGCAGGGCACAGCCCCGGCGCTGCAGCGCCATCGCGCGCGCCAGCCGCTGCGGCGTGATGGCCACCGCGTACAGGATGTCGGCGATGCCGTGCGCGAAGAAGGCCTCGGCCTCCTTCAGCGTCGACACCGTGATGCCGCCGGCCCCGGCGGCGCGCTGCGCCGCCACCACCGGCAGGCACTTGCTGGTCTTCACATGCGGGCGCAGTGCCACGCCCAGCGCCGTGGCGCGTGACTGCATGCGCGCGATGTTGCGCTGCAGCCGGCCCAGCGCCAGCAGCGCGGCAGGGGTCTCCAGGGTGGCCAGAGCAGCCAGGGTGTCGGTCATGGCGAGGGTCTCCGTGGGGATGGCTCAGGGTCCGTCGTCGGCGGCCATCGGCAGCCGCGCGCGCAGCACGGTCTCAGGCGCGGCCTGCAGCTCGCGCGCGGCCAGTCCCTCGTGCGGCACCTCGATGCCGTCGATGCAGTGCGTGCGCAGCAGCGCCATGGCGCGCGCCAGCTGCCCCAGGCTCTGCAGCAACGTGGCGCCGATCAGCGGCTCGAAGGCGTTGAGCTGCAACTGCCCGGCCTCGCAAGCCAGCGCCACCGTGACATCGCCGCCGATCACCGCGAAGGCCACCTGGTTGACGGCCTCCGGGATGACCGGGTTCACCTTGCCCGGCATGATGGAACTGCCGGCCTGGCGGGGCGGCAGCCGCAGGTCGCCGAAGCCGGCCTGCGGGCCCGAGCCCAGCAGCCGCAGGTCGGACGCGATCTTGCCCAGGTGCACCGCCACGCGGCGCAGCGCGGCCGACAGGTCCAGCAGCGAAGCGGTGTCCTGCCCGGCGTGCACCAGGTCGTCGGCCTGCTGCAGCGGCCGGCCCAGCAGCCGCGCGAGCTGGTCGATGGCCAGCCGGCCAAAGCCGGGCGGGGCGTTCACGCCCGTGCCCACCGCCGTGCCGCCCAGGTTGAGCGTGTGAAGGCCGAGCGCCGCGCGCTGCAGCGCCGCGGTGTCGCCGGCCACCGTGGCGGCCCAGGCGCCGAACTCCTGGCCCACGGTCATCGGCACGGCATCCTGCAGCTGGGTGCGGCCGATCTTCATCACCCCGGCATGCCGCGCCGCCTGTGCGCGCAGCGCCTTCTGCAGCGCCTGAGCCTCGTGCAGCAGCGGCTGCAGCGCGGCGCGCAGCGCCAGGCGCAGCGCGCTGGGGTAGACGTCGTTGGTGCTCTGCGAGGCGTTGACGTGATCGTTGGGGTGCAGCGCCTCGTAGCGGCCCGGCACATGGCCCAGCGACAGCAGCGCCACGTTGGCGATCACCTCGTTGGCGTTCATGTTGCTGCTGGTGCCGGCGCCGCCTTGCAGCGCGTCGACGACGAAGTGCGCGTCGAGCTCGCCGCGACGCACCCGCTCGCTGGCGGTCACGATGGCGTTGCAGCGGCGCGCATCGAGCACACCACATTGGCGATTGGCCAGAGCGCAGGCCAGCTTCACGGCGCCCAGCGCGTGCACCAGCTCGGGCAGCTGGCCCAGTGTGCGGCTGCCGAGCGGAAAGTTCTGCAGCGCGCGCGCCGTGTGGATGCCCCACAAGGCCTCGGACGGCAAAGCCAGCGCGCCCAGGCTGTCGGTCTCGGTGCGGGTGGGCTGGGGACGGTCGACGCTCAGGTCCATGGCGGGGCTCGCGAAAAGGGAGCCCCGGACTCTAGGTACCGGTCCTCACCCCATCATGCCGATTCGGCATGGCACTGCGACGGGGCACCAGAACCGTTCGCCGTGGGTGTCGTTGGGCGCCCGCCGTCGTGGCTGCGCGCGAAGCTCCGGGCTCGCTGCTCAGGTGGCGCGCTCGCGCCGCATGTGCATCCAGCGTTCGTTCAGGAGTGCAAGCTGCACGCCGGCAATTCCGGACAGGGTTGTGCCCAACCGCTGGTCTGCGCCACCGCGGGCGCTGGCGCCGCGACGCTGACCGCTCTCGGCCCGGTGGCCCGGGCCTGCGGCGGTGCGGGCACCATCCGGGCCTGGGTAGAGCCAGCAAACCAGGTCCAGCAAGGGCTCGTGAGCCGTGCGCTGCACCGCCCGGAACTCGGTATCGGCGCCAGTGGCGACTTCGGACCCGATGACTTGGTTCTGGGTGTCGAACCGCACGATCGCGGCCGTCTGTACCCGGCGCTGCGGGCAGTCGAAGCGGTTGACCTGCAGCGAGCTCAGGATCTCGGGCAGGCGGGACGTGACCGCCAGGGCGGGGTCGTGAGGCAGGGGCCGCGTCGAATCGGACTCTGGCGGGGCTTCCTTGAAGGTGGACAGTCGGGTCCATGCCTGGACCACGTCGCCTTCCCGGAAGGCGGTGCCAGACACAAGCGCAAAGGTGCCGACACCGCCGTTGGCGAAGCTCAGGCTGGCGACGGCGGCCAGCGTGCCAAAGGGCTCAGGCGCCGCGCGTTCGCACAAGGCCGGCAGCCTGGCGCGCAAGGCGGCGCTGACTTCGGGCTGCAGCG
>Ga0315902_10009151_pt1 | contig 13286 bp, 15 predicted proteins | sample LakEriMetagenome_9_FD_203523 | JGI IMG/M metagenome (GOLD analysis project Ga0315902, IMG submission 203523) | Freshwater fungal communities from buoy surface, Lake Erie, Ohio, United States - Buoy 12 MA117 | ecosystem: Environmental > Aquatic > Freshwater > Lake > Lake biofilm | place: USA... | reverse complement strand
GTTGATTTTTCCAGCTATCGTCTATAAGATTTCCGTCAACATAAATTCTAGTGCCACCTATTAAATCTTTATTAGTTTTAAAAATTAAAAAGGCTGCAGGGTATTTCTCTGAAAGATCATTTTTAAATTTATCTTTTTCTTCTACACTGAGTTTACTTGGGGATTCAACAATTATTTCTTGGTATTTCGAATAAATTTTTTTAAGAAGATTTCTTTCATCTTCACTCAGAAAAGTAAGGTTTTGAATATCTTTTAATCTTTTTTCAAGCTCAAAAATCATAATTTTTTATTCTTAAAGCTTTCCCAAGAGGATTGAATACTTTCTTGTACTGTTTGAACATCTGCTTTGTCCTTTAAAACTTTGGAGATAATTGCAGAATAAGAGTTTAGTAAATCTTCCTGAATAATCTTAAAAATATTTTCTTTCATTTGTTTTTGTTCAGATAAAGCTTTTTGAATGATTTCCTCTCGAGCTTTTTGGTTATCTATTTCTAGTTGTTTGGATTTTTCTTGAATTGATGACTCAAATTTTTCTAGTTCTAAATCAAATTCGCTTCTTATTTTTTCTTTTTCTAATTCAAATTTCTTTTTCTCTTCTGTCATTTCATCTCTTAATTTATTAGCTTCAATGAGATTTGTTTCAATTTCGTTTCTTCTTCTCTCTAGTATTTCAATGATTGGCCGAGAAATTAATCTACTAACAATTATATAAATAATCCCAAAATTAACTAAATAAATTATTAAACTTGTTAGGTCGATTCCTAGGGCAGCAAGTTGTTGCATATTACATCGCAAATAAGATAATCAAAGTTACTACAAGCGAATAAACTGCAGTTGATTCTGTGATAGCCATTGCAACGAGCATGTTCGGTATAAGCTTATCTGAAACCTTAGGATTTCTAGATAGCGCTTCCATAGCTTTTCCTCCGATGTAACCTTCTCCGATCGCTGAACCAATAGCACCTAATCCCATACAAATTCCAGCTGCTAATAATTTTGCTGATTCTACTTCCATATATAGCCTTTCATAACAAAAATATTTACTTTTTTATAGTATCACTTACAAAAGCAATCGCAAGAAATGTAAATACGAAAGCTTGAATAAGTCCTGAAAAGATACTTAAAATCATGAATGGTATTGGTACAAAAAACATTGTGTAAATAGAAATACCTGTTATCACAGAAACCATAACTTCCCCGGCAAAAATATTTCCAAAAAGCCTTACAGATAGAGATATTATTTTTGTAAATTCTCCAATTAAATTTAAAAAACCCAGAAATATCTGTAAGAACATATTAGGAATGTCCTTAAAAGATTTGACTTTTAAAATCTCATGAAGATTTAGAACGTTAAATATATGGTTGATGGGGGATTTAATTACTGCAGCAATATGAGAAAGTGCTACAACTATTAAAGCTAATGCTATTGTTTGAGAAAGATGGGCGGTTGAAGGCATAAATACTTTGTTATCTTCCAAAACTATACTTTGTATAAAAGGAATTAAAGTAAATTGATTTTCTATACCAATAAATATAAAAAGAGAGATTATAAAACTTATGTATCTCTTAGCCAATTTTTCGTCTTCAAAAGATATTTTTGCACTATTGTATAAAAATCCAACAATTTCTTCAAAAACTAATTGAAATTTACCTGGTATGTAACTTAAATTATATTTTAGATAAATTCCCATCAGTAAAATAATAAATGTTACAGATAAACTTGATAAATGACCTGGGTTTATATTAATTTGATTTACAGAGATTAGTGTATGAGGAATTAAGGATATTTCAGGCAGTGTTGTTTTAATTATGTTTTCTAACATATTTGTATAAAATAAGCTGAAGAATAGGAAAAGCAGCTATTACAAATATAATAGTATAAATTGGTTTAGTATTCATCAAGTTATCGAGAGTAAATCCTATTCCGAAAAATGATAATGTGTTTACCAAGGTGATACCTGTAATTTTTAAGAAAAAAGATATCCTAAAATTTGAAAAATTTTCTAGGTCTTTTTTTGATAAAGCTTTTGTAATTACTTGATTTTCTTCCATATAATTAGTTTATCAATTATAAAATACTTTTAAGCGACTCTGCTATTTTGTTTGGAATATTTTTATCTAAAATAGATGGAAGTAAGTTTGTTAGTGAAAGATTATCTTTGTGATAGTTAAATATTATTTGAGCTACGTTCAGTTTATGTTCATCAGTAACTTTTTTGATTTTGTTTTCAAGTAAACCTTTAAATAAACCAGGATATGCCAAAGCATTATTAATTTGATTTGGGAAATCACTTCTACCGGTTGCGACAATAAAAGCTCCTGCTTCCTTAGCTATATCAGGCATTATTTCTGGAACTGGGTTAGAAAGAGCAAAAATTATTGGAGAAGAATTCATACTTTTAACATGTTCTTTTGTTAACGAATTTGGAACAGAGACGCCAATAAATACATCGGTATCCTTAATTCCTGTTTCAAAACTTTGAAAAATAGACTGATTTGTTAGTTCAGCAATTTCAACTTTGTTTGACGAAAGATTTTCTCGATCTTTGGATATTAATCCTATTGAATCAAAAACTCTTACTTCCGAAATAGGGAGTAGGTTTTTACTTTTAGCATTTACTAATATTTTTGTTATCGCAGTACCAGCAGCACCGGCTCCCGAAATAACAATTTTCAAGGAATTTCTTTTACTTAGTTCATTTGCTCCAAAAAGAGCAGCAAGAGCAACAATAGCTGTTCCATGCTGATCGTCGTGAACTACAGGAATATCTAATTCTTCAGATAAAGTTTTTTCAATTTCAAAACAATTAGGTGCTGAAATATCTTCTAAATTTATAGCAGCAAAATTTAATGCAATTGATTTAACAATCTCAATAAACTTTTTAGGATCTTTTTCAGTTATACAAATAGGGTAGGAGTTAATTCCAGCAAACTCTTTGAAAATTGCAGATTTTCCTTCCATTACAGGAAGAGCTGCTTTAGGTCCGATATCTCCAAAACCCAAAACGGCCGTCCCATTTGAAATTACAGCTACAGTTTTTCCAGCAATTGTGTACTTAGCTAAATTTGATTCATCTTCCTTTATTTTTAAACATACCTCCCCAACACCTGGAGTGTAAACTTTTGAAAGAGTTTCTCTAGAGTCAATAGGTATAACACTTTTAATTTCTAACTTACCTTGGTATTTTTCGTGAAGTTCTAGTGGGTTCATCTTGAGATATAGCTAAATTATATTACAAAATTTCAATAACAAGTAAAATCTAAAGAAATATTATTAAAAAATTGGTATTATCGACTTATGGACCGCATTTTAATAAAAAATCTTACAAATTACATTTCTCAAGAAGTTTTAATTTGTGGTTTTATACATGTCAGAAGAGATCAAGGAAAGATGGTATTTTTTGATATTAGAGATTTATCTGGAACAGTACAGGGTGTTGTTTTAAACTTCAATATTCCTATAGAAGAAGTAAAAGAGATTAAAGAAGAATTTAATGTACTCATAAAAGGCAGGGTAAACAAAAGACCTGAAAGAAATATAAATCCTAATGTTCAAAATGGAGATATTGAGCTTGAGATTTTAAGTATGGAAGTTTTAAATACTTCTGAAGTTTTACCTTTTCCAATTCACGAAGATACTAGGGAAGTTAACGAGCCCTTAAGACTTAAATATAGATATCTAGACCTAAGAAATTCAAGACTTGCCAAAAATATTAAGAATAGATTTAAAGTTCAAAATTTCATAAGAAACTACTTAGCAAAAGAAGATTTTACAGAAATAGAAACCCCACTTTTATCCGCACCTACTCCAGAAGGCTCCAGGTCTTATGTTGTGCCTTCAAGAATTTATAAAAATAAATTTTATTCATTACCGCAGTCTCCTCAACAATATAAGCAATTGTTAATGGTTTCTGGATTTGAGAAATATTTTCAAATAGCAAGATGTATGAGGGATGAAGATACCAGAGGAGATAGACAGCCTGAATTTACACAATTAGATATGGAGATGTCGTATGTTACAGAAAAAGATGTTATGAAAATAAACGAGGATCTAATGATACAAATGATTAAAGAAATTTATCCCAACAAAAAAATCCAACAAATTCCATTTCCTGTAATTACATACAAAGAGGCAATGGAAAAATATAACTCCGATAAACCAGATATTAGGGAAGATAAAAATGATCCTAATTTGCTGGCATTTTGTTGGGTTGTTGATTTCCCGATGTTTGAGAAAGCTGATGAAGAAAATGTCGATGGTGCTTCGGAGTGGACTTTTACTCATAATCCATTTTCAAAACCAAAAGATATTTCTCTTGAAGATTTTAAAAATAAGAGAAATATTGGAGATATTTTAACAACACAATACGATTTAGCCCTGAACGGCTATGAAGTTGCTGGAGGAAGTATTAGAAATCATCAGCCAGAGATGCTCAAAACAACTTTTGAAATCATGGGATATTCGGAAGAAAGAATAATAAAAAATTTTGGTCATATCTTAGAAGCTTTTTCTTTTGGTGCTCCGCCACACGGAGGTATTGCATGGGGTTTTGATAGGGTTATGATGATTCTTGAGAATGAGCCAAATATAAGAGAAGTAATTCCTTTTGCCAAAACAGGTGATGGAAAAGATTTGCTAATGGATTCTCCCTCAGAAATTTCAGATAAACAACATAAAGAACTAGGGATTTAACTAATGGATTTATTTGGTAAATCTTTATTAGATTTCCATCTAAAAAACCCTAAACCCCTTTTTTTTAAAATTGGTGATAATAAGTTTGAGAGAGATGTTTCTCAATATTTTAGAAGAGATATAAAGTTGTTTTCACAAGAAGAGTTAGAGTTATTTACATTATGCAATGGCAGGACTTTGGATATAGGTTCTGGTACCTGTAATTATCATTTTTTGATGAAATCTGATGTGGTTGGTATTGATAATTCAACTTATTTAAATCAAATCGCAAAAGATTTTAATGCAAAGACAATAAATAGTGACATCTATAATTTTAATAGTGACCATAAATTCGATTCTTTTTGTATTTTAGGAAATAGTCTTGGACTTGGAGGTAGCCTAGAAAATGTTCTTAATCTAATCTTTAAAATTAAAGACCTTTCTACTCCGGGAGCCTCTGCTTACATTATTCAAAAAGATATCAGCGCCCCTTATGAAACATACGATATTGAAATCGAATATAATAATTTTACCGAAAAAATACAGTGGCTCTCAATTAATAGGTTTTATCTTATGGAACTTTTAAATTCTTTAAACATAAAATCCGAAGTTTTATCTGTTAGTTCGGGTAATTACTTACTAAGAATTTATAATTTCTAGGATATAAAGTATAATTTTTAAATATGATTAAGCCTTACGAATTAAAAAATCCAAAACAAGTTGCTGAACAAATGAAAAATATTGGTGACAGTCTAGGTATGCCGATAGACGAGGGTATTTTTAGAGATGTTGTAATACTTAATTCCATAGGGTTTAAAACTAGACAATCTTGTGAAGGTCATCCTGAAAATGAGAGGTTTGGAAGCTACCCTTGGATTGACATACTCTTTAGCGATGAAAATGAAAGCAAGACTGAAGCACGTGAGCTGTTTTTTCGAAGTTTATATCTAGATTTAGTAGATTTTTACAAAAATAGAAATGTACCTCATCGCTATAAATTAATATACTCTGAATTTCTAGGCGATGATTTGAATATTAGAATTTTTAGTATGGTTAATCCTAATGTTTTTCCTGATAGGAACAATACCTATAAATTTTACAAAAAAGAACTAGATGATTTTTGTGAGTATCTTAATGTAAAATATAAATTGAATTATTGAAATTCTACAAATTTATCAAAATCAATAAATTCTTTAGATACATTTTTAATAAATTCTTCTTTATCTAAGGTATTGTTTATTATATCTGTATTACAAGTAATCTCTAATTCCGGTATATATTTGCAAGATAAATAAATTTGATAGGGGTACTCGGTACTTCTATTCAAATAAAAATCATCCATTTTTTCTATTAATGGAATTAATCTTGGAAAAAACTTTTTTTCATATTTATGTCTTAATTCCCAGGCTTCTATGTAATCATTATCTGTACTATTATCATTTTTCATAACTTTGAAAAAATTTCTTTCTGCAAGTTCAATTTCCTTATCTTCTATGAATTTTAAAGAAATCATTTCAGGATAAATTTTTACAATCTCTAATCCTAAAGGTTTTATAAAATTTTTAATATTTGAAAATGAATTTTCTTCCACATGTATATTTTACAACATAATTTAAGCTAAAATATACTATATTCATGTAAATAGTATTATTCACAGATATCTTTGAGAACCTTATTGTCCTCAGTAATTCCAATTGCCCCAAATTTTGTATTTGACCATCTATTTTTTAAATCTGAAAATTTGCTAAGTATTGATGCAAAATATAAATTTAAAATTGTTCCATGTGAAACAATAATAATACTTTTACCTTCGTATGTTTTTTTAATTAAATTAACCGCATTTGAAAATCTTTGTAATGCTTGATTTGCTGTTTCTCCTCCAAAAGCAGGGTAATCAAGCTCCTCAAGTTGTTTGAATTTTTCAATTTCAAATTCTTCCTTAGTAAAAAATTTATCACCTCTTCTTACTTCGTCTAGATCAGGATTTTCAACAATTCCTATATTAACTTTTTTAGCTAAAGGTTCAATTGTAAGATAAGTTTTTATTTCTGAGGAAACAAATATGACATCACAATCTTGAAGAAAAGCTAATTCAGATATTTCTCTTGCCTGTTCTTCACCTTTTGAGGATAAAACCCATTTTGAAGCATTTTGATTTGGATCTTTTAAGGTGTCTACGTGTCTTATAAAGTAAATTTTTGTTTTCATATTTTAATTATAGATATTTCTAGATTAACTTAAAACCTTGGTACTTATTACCATCGGTTGTAGCTTTTTCAACAACATAGATTCTTTCGTTTTTCCAAGCTTTTACCATTATAGGATTATTAGTGCTTGAAAAAAATAAAGTGTGATGAGGAACTCTAAAAAAATCAATTAATTTATGTCTCATAATTGAAGAAAAATGTCTAGCTCTTCTGCCTCTAACCGTAAACTCTCTTTTGAAAGTATCAATTCCCATCCAGTATTCTTTAATATTTTCAGTATCAAAAGGACAAGAATAACCCTCTAAATTCATTTCTTCTTTAGAACTTTTTTTGGTAATTACTGCACCTAACACAAACTTTTCTTCATCTTTATATCCTAAACCAATAACTCCTAGATAATTACCAGAAGAATACTCTTTATTTTTTCGAAGACATTCTTTAAAGGTATGAGGTTCTTCGTCCCAAATTCCTTCCTTACTTACTAAACCGGTCATCTTATTTTGTTTTAAAAATTTTTTATTGTTGGCATTAAACAAGGTGCAATACATTTTGCTTAATTCTTCGATATCTTCCTGAGATGCGTCTGAAATCTTAATAATTTCAAATTTATCGATATCTATACTATGCAAGTATTCTTTATAAAAATTTTCCATATTTAAATTATTATGACATCTGTATAAAAAAATAAAGTACAAACTTTTGAATATTTTTTAGGTATTGTTATAATATATTAATGCCACTAAGAGTTTTTTCTATTTTATTTTTTTTAATTTTCTCTTACGTTATATATTCATTTAAAGATTTAGTTTTTCCAGAAGGGGACGTACTTCAATCAAGTACCCAAAATACTTCTTTTTTGAATTTTCCAAGAGACCATGGTTCGCATTCCGATTTTGATAAAGAATGGTGGAATCTGTCAATTTCAATGAATGTAATAGATTCTTCAGAAAAAATAACTGAAATGCCAGTTAATCTTTCTTTTAGTAGAATAAAGCAAGATACAAAAACTTTTAACAATTTTGTAATTGGGGTTTTAAATTATTCTTTACCTCCAAAAGAATTTAATGCCGCTAATTCATCTGGAGGCTTGATTGTTTCATCCGATAATAGGTTAAAAATTGAGTTTAAAGGTGGTTCTAATGATTTAATTTTAGAAGAACAAGAAGGATCGAATAATTTATCTAAGTTTAAAATAACTGGAACAACCTCTAGTCTTAAAAATATTGATCTTACTTTTTCTCAAAAACAGGGTTACAGAGGTCCTATACTTTGGGGAACTGGAAGAGGAGGGGTATGTAATGGTGTTATTTCTACCTTTAAAAGAAACGATACCGTTAAATATTCTATCCCTGGGTATAACGTATCAGGAACTTTTACATTAAACAATATCACATACCAAGTTTCTGATGGTCTAGCTTGGCTTGACCATAAGTGGTTTGATAATGATTCTGTAAAAGATATAAATACTGAAAATTGGGATAGTCAGTATTACTTAAAATCAATGTTTAAACTTGGATCAGACAACATAGCTATTGGAGTAATTAAGAATTTTAGATTTCCAGACCAAAATTTTTATGGAATTATAAAAGATAGGGACGGCAATCTTAAATGTACCTCAAATGGCGATGTTTTTTCTTTTCATAAAATTGGCTATCCAAGGAATGTATTAGTAAATCTTGTTAATGAAAGTTTGGTATTTAATTCCGATAAAAGTATAGAGAGGTATTTTTATTACACATTAGGTGATCCAACTCCGGATATTTTTGTAAATTATTATTCTACAGTCAGATACTACGAACTTATTAGGAATGTTCCTAACATCTTAATTGGTAAAGGTTTTATTGAAACTGGAATGAACATCCCTCTTCCAAGTACTTCCGAGAACGTACAATAGTATGAATCTTGAAATTGAAAACAAGAGAAAGAAAGCAATACTTTTTCTTTTTTTCATCTCATTCTTTCCTTTTTTATTATTGTTTTTTGATAACTCTTTAATTGATAACTTTTGGCATAAATTTGCTAATATTACTGGCTTTATTGGAACAATATTTCTTATTTGGCAGTTTATATTAGGTGTTAGGGGTTTTAGTAAATGGCTAACGTATGATTATGATTGGATTATTAAAATTCATACCTTTCTTGGTATTAACGGTGCCCTAATGATTTTTCTTCATCCAATACTTGAAACTATTGTTTATAAAAAAGATTTTGGTCATATATTTATTTTAAATTTTGAAACAGAATTTAATATATTTTTAAGCTTAGGAAAAATTGCATTTTTTCTTTATCTTTTGATTTGGATTTCTAGCAGTTTACTCAGAAAAGCTCTAAAATATCGTCTTTGGTTATACATACACTATTTAAGTTACCCAATGATTTTGTTAGTTTTAATTCATCCCTTTCAAATTGGATCATTTTTAGAAGGTAATATTCTTGTGTTTTATTATTGGATGCTTATATGTTTGATAGCAGTTTTAATTTTAATCTTTAAATTTTTAGATATTTTTAATATAACCAATAAGAAATTCGAGGTTATTGAGGTTAATTATTTTCCTGGAGATACTTTTACCATCAAGTATAAACCTGTTGAAAGTTCCTTTAAATCTATTTTTCCTGGTCAATACTTTTATATTAAGAAATCTTATATTTCAGAAGCTCACCCATTTTCGATTCTTGAATACAGTGATGACACAAATGAATTAATATTCGGAATAAAAAAACTAGGAAAATACTCTACATTACTTTCTGAGACAAAGGTTGGGGATATCCATTATCTAGATGGTCCTTTTGGGCAATTTACTTTTGAAGGACATAATGAAGATCCAAAAGTAATCTTAGCTGGTGGAATAGGAATTACTCCTTTTTATGAGCTTGTCTCTCAGTTTGGTAATAAGAATACCTTTCTTTTTTATGCAAATAAAAATTTAGATACAGCTCTATATCGTTCCAAATTTAAAGAAATACTTGGTAAAAACTACTTTGACTTTATTTTAGATAAACTTGATTCTCCGGCCGAAAATATCTTTTGTGAAGTAATTACCGGAACTAAAATAAATGAATTATTAATAGGGGATTTAAATAGCTTTAAGTTTTTTATTTGTGGAAGCCCTGGGTTTACTAAAGCTATGATTTTATGTCTAAAAGAGATAGGGATAAGTCGAAAGAATATTTTTATTGAAGAATTTGAATATTAATCCTGCTTTTTTTTAAGTTTGTAAATATAAAGAAATATTCCAGCAACTAATAATAAAACAATTCCGTAGCCTACCTTTTCAAAAGTATCAATATCTGAATTAATTGATTCTAATGCGTTTAAGGAAGTAAATCCTAGGTAAAGATAGAATATATTTCTAACTAGTGTTCCTAGGAATGTAGTGTATAAATATGTTTTAAGATTTGTTTTAATTAAGCCACATACAACTGAAACTGGTGCTGTTGGAACAATAGGTATTGCTCTTAGTAAAAATAAAACAACATCATCTCTTGTACCGCTATTTAGTTTTTTAGATATTCTTTCAACATCTTGTTCGTTTATACCAATAAATTTTCCAAATTTAGATACAAAAACATCCTCAGCTTTATTAGCAATAAAGTAAATTGCATAGGCACCTAAAGTTTTACCAATTGACCCCGTAAATGCTAATAGGAAGATGTAAACCCAATTTTCTTTAGCAGCAGAAGCTAAAGAACCGGCTAGTGTCATTACAACAGGTGAAGGAATTGGGGCTATAATCTCTTCGATTAGAGCACCTAAGAAAGTAAATAAAGGAAGAGGGATTTGGGATGCAATGCTGGTTAAAGAATCTGTAAATTTATTAACTATATCTGTCATTTAATGATTTTATCATTTAAAATTATTTCATTAAATATGTATAAATATCTTAAGATACTTGTAATCCCGATTCTGTTAATTGTTTTATCAATTAAAGTTTACCTACTTATAAATACTCCATTAGACTCAGACGAAGTAATGTGGTCGGTTATGGCTGATAATATAATTAACAACAGTAACCATTATTGGTTTTTTACTGACCAAAACTTTAGGGGATCTTTTGAAAGCTATTTTATTGTTCCATTTCAGTATTTATTTGGTGTAAATGAAATTACACTTAGAATAAATTCTTTAATATTTACTTTATTAACAGCATTTTTAGTTTATAAAATTATTTTAATTTTCACTAATAATCAGTCCCTTTCTTTTTTTGGATGCATTTTTTATTTAATTCCCCTGCCTTCAATTTATTTTATTTATAACAAAGCTTGGGGAGGTTATGTACTAATACAATTTTTAATGTTACTTGTATACCTTTTGTATTACCTGAAGGTTATAAAAAGAGATACAAATAATTATAATTTTTATCTTCCTGTTTTAGGACTTGTCTCTGGAATTAGTTTTTGGGTTAATGAACAATCAATCTACTTTATTTTTACTCTTATTTTCATTTCTTTCTTAGTTGATATAGAAAAATTTAAAAAATTAAAAATTTATAGTAAAGCTATTTATAGCATTTTTTTCTTTTCAAACCTTTACATTATTTATTCAATTGTTAAAAAACAAATGTTTTTAAATGTTCAAAATTCTTTTGCTCAAAAATTGGGTTTGAACTTAGATTTTTTGAATTTTAACATTTATCTAAAAGATTTTATTTTTATAACTTTTGGATTGTTTCTATTTTTATCATTTTTAAACATAATTATAAAGAAATTTGATTTTGTTAAAGGGGTATTTTTAAATTACTGTTCTTATGTATTTATAGTTTTAACTATCAATATTCATTTTAATTCATTTTCAAGACTTTACACCATGGAAAATAAAGATTATTTAAAATCCCTAAACTTCTTATATGAAATAATTATCAAAAATATTTTCGGGCCTTTTTGGGCAATTTTCTTATTTGCGGGAATTTTTTTACTAATATTTAGAATTAAGGAAGTTTATATAGCAAGAGATTTTAAAATTAAACTGATTGATTTTTTCTTAATTAGTTTTTTTGCTTTTCCAATTATGTTTTTATTGTCCTCAGTACCGGGATTATCAGACACGCCTAGATATTTACTTTTATGGTGGCCAATTTCCGTACTTGTATTAATTATGGCAATTGTTGTTTTTATAAAAAACTTCAAAAATACTGTTATTATTTTAACTTTGTTTACGATTCTCTGGTTGGTAAATACGTATCTAATTTGGAACGGTGTTCAGGAAAATTTATCATATAAGAGCAATCAAGATAGTGCCTATAGTTCCTTGGTATATGAAATTCAAAAAAAACAAAAAGATGTTTGTGTTGGAAGTTATTGGAACGTTGGTTTGGTATTTTTTTATTCAAATTCTGAAATCAAATGTTTTACTTCAAAAGAGTACGGGCATTATTATAAATTTTTAGATCAATATAAAGTTGAAGATACTTCTAAGGTTTACATAGTAAATTGATATACTTATATGATGAAACTTAGTTCTTTAACCATATTTTTCCCATTTTATAATGACGAGGGTACTGTAGTAGAGCAAATCTCTAAAGCATACGAAATTGGAAGTAAATATACCAATGATCTTGAAGTTATTGCAATTCATGGAGGTATTTCTAGGGACGGCACTTTTAATGAAATTAAAAAAGCCAAGAAAAAATTTATTGATTTGGTAATTATTGATAAGTCAGATAATACAGAAGGCTACGCTGTTATTAAATATGGGTTTCAAAATGCTACTAAGGATTGGGTTTTTTATACTGACGGCGACGCTCAGTATGATATGAAAGAGCTGGAACTTTTAGTAAAAAAGTATTATGAAACAAAAGCTGATGTTATTAATGGCTACAAGACTTCAAGAGGAGATGGTGTTGTAAGACATATTCTTGGTGATTTATATGCAAAATTTAGTTCCTTTATTTTTGAATTACCCATAAGGGACACTGACTGTGATTTCCGTTTAATTAAAAAGAAGTTTCTAGATAAGTTTGAATTAGTAAGTGTTGATTCTTCGATACTTGGAGAACTAATTAAAAAATTAGAACTATCTGGAGCATCCTTTGCAGAGGTTCCAGTTTCTCACTTTGATAGAAAATATGGCATTTCTAATTACACAGCATTTGGGTTATTTAAAGAAAAGTTAATTGGTGATTTTAAATTATATTTCAAATTAAGGAGTTTAAGAGGCGCTGATTCCAAAATTAGAATTGTAAAATTTGGCGGGATTGGGTTAATTAGTGTATTTATTCAGGTTACGCTATTTAATTTTCTTATAATATTTACAACCATAAAGCCATTTTGGGCAACAATCTTGGCTGATCAGCTAGCAATTATTAATTCCTTCATTTTAAATAACAGGTATACATTTATAGATAAGAAATTTGATAGTTTCCGCCCTAAAATTAAGCCATTTTTTAAATTTTATCTGATAGTAAGTACAA
>Ga0315902_10009148_pt1 | contig 13286 bp, 29 predicted proteins | sample LakEriMetagenome_9_FD_203523 | JGI IMG/M metagenome (GOLD analysis project Ga0315902, IMG submission 203523) | Freshwater fungal communities from buoy surface, Lake Erie, Ohio, United States - Buoy 12 MA117 | ecosystem: Environmental > Aquatic > Freshwater > Lake > Lake biofilm | place: USA... | reverse complement strand
TTATTTGCCATTTTTATTGAAATTCTATAGTAACTTGATCTGGGGTTCCTGAAATATTTAAGGTATAATTAACTGTTACGTTTATGGTATTTGTATCTTCGCTAAAAACCACATCAACATTGCTTATACTTGCTTGTGGGATATAAGTTGTAAATGAAGCAGCTACTCTATCTTGAATTATACTTTTAAGATTATCTGTCATCCCCTCAAATAATAGATCTTTTATATCAGCCCCAAAATTAGGGTTCATTATTCTTTCACCTCTATTTGTTAATAAAAGATTAATAACGTTAGATTTTATTTGATCTTTAGTACTATATGTTTTATTAAATACCCCGGGTCCATTAAAAGGTAGAGATACCCCAATAGCAATATTTTTTTGCAAATCTAAGGGATCTATACGTGTTACTTGAGGTATGGGCATGTTATCCTAAATTACTTAAACCGGCTTTATCCTGAGCAGTCATACTTAATGCAGCATCCATTATAAAATTAGTAAATGGATTTTCATTGGTTTTATCAACAACTAACGGTACACCGTTATTAGATACAGTAGGTTGTTCAAAACCAAACATGGCTCCCATTTTACTTCTCAATTGTGCTCTTACATCACCTGCGGCTGAAACATCATTGCTAGTAAAATTAAATGTTTTATTTTCTTGCAATGGTTTTGCTGGTTTATTTTCATTTAAAATAGCATGTAATTCCTCGCGAACTGCTTCGGCTACTGCCTCTTTGATTAAATTTTTAAATGTTTTTACATTCATACGTATAAATATTTTAAGCTTGTAAATTTCGTTGGTCTATAATTATTTTTAATTGATCTATTAATATTTGTGGTTCTAATGTATACGAATAATCACTTTTAACTACTTCTACATTATCTTTATCAAACGCAGCTGCATAGTGGCGTTTAATGCTGTCTTTAACAAAAGTACGAGGATCTTGATCTTCTTTAATTCTTAATCTAAATCCTTTATAAATTTCATCTTTTGGTTGTTTAATATCATTTAATAATGCATTGAGATTATCAAGTGAATTTGTGTTTATAGTTTCTATATCTAATTTATTATCAACAGTTTTTAATTGAGCTTTTAAATCATTTAATTCATCAATTATAGGAATTAAAAGAGCAGTCAGTGTTGCTAATACAATTTGGGCTAACGATAATTTCTTTTGAAGTTCTTCAATTAGCGGTAAAGGAGGAACTGGGAGTAGGAATAATAAAGGAATTAATATTTGAGTTACTGTGATTATAATTTGAATAATTTGTAAACTTTCTTGAATTCTTGTAAATGTTCTTTCATTATTATCTAAAACATTATAAGCTGAGTTACGACTTACCCGAGCATTATCTAATTGTTCTGGGGTTTGAGCGTTATCTATTATATCGTTAGTATTGTCTACTAAAGTTTGAAGACTACTATTTTGAACTGCTAATTTAGAAATTAAAATAGTTCCACTCAATATTAAAAGAGGGGCAAATGATTTAGTTGTACTGCTTATTAAAGCAGAAATAGCTTTTGTTTTATTTGCTTTATTTCTAATATCTTTTCGTTTTTGTTTGTCCTTTTGTTTTTTCTGTTTATCTTTTCTACGTTTTTTAGGATCTTTAGTTATGCTTTGAATCTGATTTTCAGTATTTTGCTGTTGGTTATTTAATGATTCTTTTTCAGCAGCGTATCTAGCATTTTCACTTGCTACTGCTTCTTTATATTCTTCCTCGGTTAATGTAGGTTTAGTTGGAGGTTTAGGTTGATACTGATTTTCTAATTTATTTAGATTAGATTTATGTGTTACTTCTAATTCTAATTTTTTCTTTATTATATCTTCTAATTTTTGTTGAAGAATTTGAACCTGTCCTAAAGCAGCAGATATTATTTTTTTCTTTGCTGCTTCTTTAACTTGATCACCAAAAGCACTAGGTAAGCCAGTACTGGTTAAAGTTTTAGTTATTCCTGGTGATATTAAAGATGATACGTTCATTATGATATGAATACTTGGTTAGAAGCTATATATTTGTCAGTATTTTCAGGTTTAAACATATCTTTTACCTTTTCCAAATCAGTATTAAGACGGTCAGCAGCTGCTTTTAAAGTAGGAATAGGTGCTCCTGTACTATCAACTGATGGAGAAGCAGTAGTAGTAAATGTTTGTAATGCTTTTACTAAATCAGATAATAAATCTATTACTTTAAAACCTAATAAAACGGGTTCAAGAGGTAAAGAACCATCTGTGTTTTTACCTAAATATATATCATTTGAAGTAAGTTGAATAGAATTTCCTACTAAATTAATTCCATTTCCTTTTAAGATAGTATTTGTTTTAGAAAATAACATCACTTCATCCTTTTTAGAATTAATTAATATTCTATCACCATTTAGTACAACTTGTGAACTATTATAAGAATCAGGTGATGTTGGTTCTCCAATTAATGGAGATTTTAAACCGGTAGAATCTATTTCTATAGGTAAAGCCTGAGTTGACGTTAAATAAATGGAAGAAGCATCTTTATTTATTCGTTCTGAGTATAAAGGTTGTGGGGTACTATTAAAACTTAATCCGTTGGAAAGTATTAAAATAGGACTTCCATTGTCTCCTATTTTACTCCATTCGTTATAATTTGGGTTATCAGGATTACTATATAATCCAACGGTACTACCGAAACGAATAGATTGGCCTGTTCGACCAGATAATATATAATCGCCTTCATATGTTATTAAATTTTTTATATTTCCATTTTCATTATATGTTTTTCCTAAAGGAGAATTACTATCAGAAGATTGAGCATTTTGTTCACTGTTTCCCCAAAGATTAACAGTACATAGCCAATATGATATATCTCCTTTAGTATCTTTTTTTGTTTGAGACCCTATAGATGCTCCTGGTAGTATAAGAATTATTTCACTTAATAAAGGATAGTCTTGAATATTACTGTAGAAAGGGTAAGCAATATCACATGTATTTAAAAAATCATCTGTCAAACTTCCATTTTCAGTTCGGCTAGCATAATAGTCTTTATAAAATACGGCTCCTACCCTTTTATTTGCTTTTTCATACATCTTGGCAGTAGGCAGATTAATACCAGTAACTACCCCAAAAACCTTTCCATATGAAGAAATAGAAGCTTCATTTTGCTCTGTAGTTTTTTTCTTTACAGGGTTGCTTATTTGGTTACTACCTTTTAAACCGTATTTTAAAGCCATTTTATTCTAAACGTTTTTGTAAATCTTTCTGAGCAGCCTCTAACAGTTTTGTACCTTCTTCCTTAATAGCATTTTGTTCGTCTAACAATAATTGAATTTCGCTCATATCTATCAACGATTCACTAGTTGAAGACGAATTATTAGTAGCTCGCTGTGCTATCCCAGCCATTTTTATTAATTGATCATTATTTTTTACGTTAACATCAATTAGATCTTTTATAGTAGGCATTAACATTACAGCAGAACCAGCATTAGATGATGCAAGAGGCTTGATAGCCCCTATTAATTCATTGATCTGACTATCAACAGATTTATTATTTTTATGTATCTGCTTAAATATGTCTGACAATGAAGTATTACCAAAAAGCGTTATATCATCAAAATTGGTCATAATCGTTGTTTATTATAAATATGAGTTATTTAGAACTTTATATATCCTGTAGAATAATATTCATTATATAATTTAACTCTTAGGGTATTTAATTTTTTAGTTACCTTAGTTATTTGAGGAGTAGAGGCATCTGTTATTTCACGAATGTATATATATAAAGCTTTTTTATTAAATATTTCCAACGATTCTCTTTTTCGGAACAATTCCATAACGGCGTCTGCTGTTTTAGCATCCTGTGGTTTGGGGAATAATTTATAAAGATACTTATCAACGTATTTTACGTATAAATCTATAAATAAGTTTAAATTGATATCATCTTCAGATTCCCTTATAGTCCTATCTAAAAACGATTTATCTTCCTCAATTTCATCCATTTCTCCATGTTTCTGGAGTTTTTTATAATTATTGTTATTGTATATAATTAGGTATCGTTTAGCGATAGTTCCAAAATATGAATACGCTTTACCTTTTCCCTGAGCATATAGATGAAGTTTCTCTAGTAGAAATGTAACCACCTCGTGTTTTAATTCCTCAATAGTGTTTATATCTGTATAGTAGAATTTGAAGGTATGTATAATGTTTTCTGCTAATTTATAGAAAGCATACCTAATCTTATCATTGTAGATTCTATTCCTTTCGATTTCATCTGTAGTTTGTAAAAACTCCAGAATGGCGTCCTCAGTTTCTTGGGTAAAATATACACTAGGACCTGTCTTGTTTTGATTATTTTCCATTAATTACGATGGTAATAAGGAAAGATGTGGTAGCCAAGTTATTTTTTAGAAACGTTTTCTAAAAGTTCTTTTAGATCACTTATATCCTTAAATACTTCTTCTAGCTCGGCATCGCCTTCAACGTACATACGTTCATCTATTTTAGATAAACTAGATATTAGCTGAGATGAAATAAAATCTATATTCTCAATATATTGTTGTTGTTGAATAACAACTTTTTCTAAAGTAGTATTTTTTCTAATTAAAAAATAAACACCTACTCCCAACAATTCAGCTAGGTGTACTCCTAATACCCATAAAAATATTTCCATAATTATCCGTTATATGTTTGGTTAAAAGCAAAATCAAAATCGTCATGCTCAGTACTAACCAATTCTTTAACTTTTTCTAAGTGTTCTTTTAATTGTTCTACGGTTTCAATAAGTTCCTCTTGGGACATACCGCGATTAACTTGAACTTGTAATTTATGTCCAATGTTTTGGGCTTGTGTTAAGCCGTCTATAACTTGATTTTTAAATCTCATAATTGTATATGTATATATATAAATATACGTCGTTCCCCGTCCCCACTGTCTGTCTCTCCCTTTCCTACCTTTTTAACCAAACCCGTAGGCAAAAAATACTAAAAATCTTTTAGGTATCCAAACTTCCTTCATAGAAAGTAAGAAAAAGTTTAAAATCTTCTTCTAACTCGCTCATTGTTATATTTTCGTAGGCATCTTCATTATCATAATCGTAAATGCCACTAACATATTCCTTAATCTGTAGATCACGATCAACGAACATGTTTTTTAAATTTGATTCAACTTCAGGTAAAGTCATATTTTAATTAGCTACGGTAAGTGTATCTCCATCAACATCAGTAATATAATACCCATCAAGCCCTGTGTTAAATAAGGTACATTCCATTTCATAAATAACACCTCTACTATCTATAGCCCGACAAATACCTCCGGTATCTTCATTTAGGCCTACTTCTTCTCCCACATCTTCTAAACTAAACGATATTGTTTCCTCTTCTCCATTCACAGTTAATATTTTACATTTAACAGAGTCACCTCTATCTAATTCCCCTACCCCTAATAATTCAGGATCAATTTCCCACTCATATTCTTCAGGATTAAAATCCTCCATCATTTTTTTAGATATAATTTTATTATAGTCATTCATATTCAATGTTCGTCCTTCAGAGGCCATACTAATTATATTTTCGGCTACATCATGAAGATCCATATCTGTTTTAGCATCTTCACGAGCATACTCAAGTAAACGAATAAATAAAGGTACATCTAATTTAATAACGTCTTTTGGATTTTCCACCTCTTTTAGCGCACTGCCTTTCCCATTCGCCTTTTTATCCGTATATACGCTTTTAGGCGATTTAACTTGGTTTATTTTAGAGGAACGCCTCAACACTTGATTAACCATGTCGATAGCTTGAGGATCAATAAATTCAATTGAGAAAGTACCATTCAATTTATCATCTTCAATAGCATAGCTATCAATAGCTATTCCTAATTTTTCAAGGCGATTGATGAATGCTGCTTTATCTTCGGATTTAATAGTGAATTTTTTAATTTCACTTAATCCCTGTTTTTTCTGGGATAAATAATTTTTAACCCCATCTTTGTACATGTTGTACATTTTAATAACCTCAACTGGATTATTTTTAATTTGTTGGAGCTTTTCAAGTGGACCAGCCAAACTAGGGGTATTTGACATGTATTGGAATAATTCCTCGTAATAATTCTTCATATTAATAAATATTTGGAGACTTAAAGAAAAAATTTTATCTTTACATCATAATAAATAAAATAGTCAGGTGGCGAAAGGATCGGGATATCCCGGTCGTGGTAGACGCAGGTCGTAGGTAGCACCGTTTGCAAACAGCCTTAACGTGGTAAACATTACAGGTTCGAATCCTGTCCTGACTACAATATAAGTATATACTTTTGTCGACACAAAAAGATCGTTTAAAAGAGTTCTTTGACATCTTGCAAAATTTCCCAAAAGGGGTTAGTCCGAAAATGCGAACGCAAAAATTGGAGATATACGTATATACTGTCGATGGCGAAGAGGTGTTTGCGAGTTGTGAATACGTCACATTAAATTTTGTACCAACATCATCCCGCGCATGGACCGCGGCTAGCATGGGGACAGATCGCTATTAGATCGCCGGCGGGCCGCTATCGCCTGCACTTCCCTAGATCTCTTTTGCCCGGCGGGTGATTTTTTATCGAGCGCGCTAGCTCGCGTAAATATTGCTTTATACTAGCACACCTGCGATCATATGCGATAGAGACAAAAGAGCGCATGCTTTTATGTTCGCATGCGCTCAATCGTTTAAACCGTATGTTCTTATTATCCGAATATAATGTCTTGATAGAATACGGTCTGCAGCATTACATCAGCTGTTTCCGCATCATCATTTTCAGTAATCATATTCGTCAGATGTTCTATTGGTGTCTGAGCTACTCTCTCATGAACGTCCGATAGATCAATTGTACTATTCATTTCACCATCACCTTCTTCATCTATTATAGTTAATGATTTACCTAAACGAAGTACCTCTAATAAAACATCCTCGTAACAGATTCCTTGATCGGGATTCTTTGATTTGAGGCTCTGCTTAGCGGCTTGATAATCTTGCTCATCTGTTTCTAAGATGAGACCGTAGCCTGAAATGTAAGACAATCCGTTACATAATGCATTGTGGAACATTTCTTCTGATTCTTGTGGTGTTAAAATTATTTTCATTTGTTTGTTAATTATTATGAGATAAAGATAGTGGACGAGCTTTGCCCGTCCACTTTTCCTTAAAACAACTAAACAATAATCAAACAAACAATCAATTATTAAACATTATGAAATTGAATTTCGGTGTGATAAATGCTACTATAGCTAAGTTTTCCGGATCCGCTATTATTTTTATCATTGCATTAGCCCTTTCATTCTTAGGATCTGATGTCTTAATTTCTCGATCTCCTCTTTCTGCTCGCCCATAATCATAAAACACATAAATGTAATTGCCATCATCAATACTAAGAAACCAATGATAAAATCTTGATCGCTTTGTGCTTTAACAAACATTAAATACAGTGAGATAAAGCCTAATACTACACTGATAATTCCGTTTAAAATTTTCATATCGTTTTGTTTTTAATTGTGATGTAAAGGTAAGTGGCGAGCTTTGACTCGCCAAACAATTAGTACATTTGATTTTTACAAAAGCGAGTAGTTCGGAATTTTGATTTACTCGTTGAACAAGAAGACATTACCGCAATACCTAGTATAAGTAAAACCCATACTACAAATAAAGCTTTAGCTTTGAATTGATGATTTTTTGTTACTTCGAAATCACCGTTCTCTAATTTTGTTACGTTAAAATCTGACATAATATTTTTGTTTTAATTGTGATATAAATGTAATAAAAAAGGCTCTGACGAGCCTTAAATAATTAACCTTGAATCATTATTCCGTTTTCAAATATAACCCAAGCATAATTTGAATAATGATCATTGGGTTCCATTAACTCTAACTCAGTTAGAACATCATTTAATTCTTCTCTAGTACATGTAGTAGTTAAATTAGAATAAATGTCACTTGGATTTGGGAAAATTAGATAAGTGTTTTTCATATCGTTATTAATTGTGATATAAAAATAAATGGGTAGTCTTGACTACCCAAATATTAATTAATAATCTAAATTAAATGTAATGACTTTAGGTCCTATATACTTACCTTCATCATCGAAGATATCATCATCGTCTTCATCAAAATTATCACAACATAAGTCATCGTCTAAATCAATGTCTTCTTCTTGTAATTCTAATTTGACTGTGTAATCAGTAGGATCAGTGTTTTTTAAACATATTACTGTTTCTGGATCTTGTTGAGATAGTATCTCAATTAATTCTTTTACTTTCATTGTTTTATTTATTTAATTGTGATGTAAATATAAACAACGAATTTTGACTAAACAACAATTATTTCAATCGATATTGAAGTGTATCATTTACATTGTACTTAGCTGTGCTATAAACAGTGTATGTTAAGGTATCATTCGCTGATTTAGCCTCATACTGGAAACTACCATTGCTGTACCCACAGCATGATATTATGATTATTTTTGCTATTAATATTTTCATGATATAAAGATATTATCCTTTACCTTCTTCATAGATATCATAACTAGGATCATTATCATTTTCTTCTAGTTCTTGATCTAGAGACAAAAAATCACCTTTGAGTGCTTTATCTAAAGCTTCTTCTTCATTGTTTGCTTCAACAACATAAGTGTAAATAGACGTTATAGGTCTAATTTCATTTACAATAAATCTTTTTGACATAGTATTTTTATTTAATTGTGATGTAAAAATAACAAAAAAATCTTGACAAACAACAAAAAAAGCGCCTCATTTCTGAGACGCTCTGTCTAATAAAAAACAACTATAACAATCAAGAAACAACTTCTGCTTTAACTACCTTAGGCCTACCCGGTTTGATCTGAATACCGGCTGCTAGCTTCTCAGCGCGCGCCTGCATTCTTTGTTGACGGGCTGATCCCTCTACAGCTGGCCTACCTCTGCGCAACAAACCTTCTTCACGCAAACGAGTTTTTTCAGCAATACGAATCTGTCTAGGTGAATTTGGATCCACCGGTCTACCTTTTTTCTTGGTAACACCCTCGTTTGTGATGTTGATGACAACATTCTCAGTTTGGGGTTCCACCTCTTGTTTGCCTGCGATTGCAGCTTCGATTTCGGCTTTTTTCATTCCGGTAATGTCAATACCTAATGATTTTGCTTCTGCTTTCATTGCGTTGAATAACGCTAATCCGTTTTGATTTTTCATAACCTTTATTTTTTTATTAATTGTGATTTAAATGTACAAAATTAGTTTTGACCATCAAGTTCTTTTCGCTCAGCAACTAGATACTCGATTTGATCAACAGGCATAGTCATGATCAATTGTCTTAACATTTGATCTTCCATCCCTACTTCTCTGATGATGTTTTCCATTGTTTCACCATCTACTTCTTTTAATGCGTTGATAATTTCTTGTGTGTTCATAATCGTTTTTATTTATGATATAAAGATAATACAAATAACTGTGCCTGACACAAAAAAAGCGCTCATAGAGCGCTTTAATTTAAATTACTTCGTGCCATCCGTGAACGTTCCAATCTTTTTCTGTTTGACGATTTTCACTGAATTGAGTTAGATCATCTACTAGATAAAGACAACTGTCGCCACTCACGTAGATGTAGGCTTTGTCTTTAGGTACGGAAAAATCACTATCGATGTGCAAAACGCAATACATATCTTTTTTGATTTTGTATTCTTCTCCGAATATCTCTTTACCTATCTTCTTGAGCAATGATTTGAATTCTTGATTGTCTTTTAAAAATTGTTCCCATTGTTTGCCTATACAATCATAACGATTATGCTCGTAATTTAATGCAGGCAAATTCTCAATTTTGATTAATTCAGTAAATGATAATTTACTTTTTCCGTGACCTAAAAAGGCCTTAGCAGCAGTGCTGCTGTTGATTGCTGTTGTCATAATTCAAAGAACTTATTAATTGTGATGTAAATATAATAAAATTACTTTGATCTACCAATATTTCTGAAGCTGCTTCGTTGTTTAAAAAATTTACTGTCGGACAAAGGAGCCCTCTTTGGAGCTGGAGCCCCAGGCCCTCCAGACCATCCTTCCCTCAGCTTCCCTCTTCTACACGCCGGACAAGGATCCCCAGGATCGTACGATAAAAATTGCTTAGAGCATTTATTACACTTAGTTCTCACCATAATACATAATAAAAATGGCGCTCAGATAAGCGCCAAAACCGTACTAATAATCATCAAATAGATCATCATCCTCATCTACATCGTCCCATACACCTTCTTCGGCGTCCGTCTCTAATTCATCGATCTCTTCTAATTCAGCAATCATGCTATTTACTTGCTGACCCATGTATTCTAAGTCAATGTTGGTGATTACGGTATTAGATTCCATCGCTTCATCTAATATGTTATTGATTTCCTCTTCTGCTTTACGCAGGTGTCTTAATATTTTTTCCTTATTCATGGTACAAAATTTTAGATAAATATAATAAAAAGGAATAAAAAAACAAAGAAAAAACCGCCTGCAGGCAAAAAGTCTACAGGCGATTTAGGTAAAAAACCGTTACTAAGCAGCAACGGTTTCGGTTTGTTTTTTCGGACGTCCGGGACCTACTTTCTCACCGTTAGCAATACGCGCTGCGCGATCAGCTAATTTTTGCTGGCGTTTGCTTGTAGTTGATGCTGGACGACCTCTTTTAATTTGATCACCATTAGCGATTCGCTCTGCGCGAGCAGCTAATACTTGTTGACGCTTTGAACCTTCAACTGTTGGACGACCTTTACGTTTTGATTCTGTTGCAGTAGCAACTGTTGTGTTTTCTGTACTCATAACCTTTATTATTTATTTTTTAAATTTAACGATGTAAATATACGACTTGAGTTTTGCCTTCCAACATTTTTTGTTGCAAAAAATTCGTAGTAAAAAGAAATTGGCTACAAGATACAAACAAAAGCTTTGCCAAGCACAAAGATAGCCTGCACAAAAGTGCTAGGTTTTCTAAAAATTTGTTCGTACATTGGTAATCATTTTCTGGATTACTACAGTTGCTAAATTGTTTGTTGGTGATTATTGTCTGAACCTACCACAGTTTACATATTTGTTTGTTCGTACTGACTATAACCGTTGGCGGTGCTACAAAGGGCTGTGCTACTAGGTTGAGTAACTCACGGGCTACTTAGACGAATTCATCGTTTGAACAACAATAAATATACGAGAACAAAAAAAGACAACCATTACAGTTGTCTTTCCTTAACTAAATTTGCGCGTTTGCTTTGCGTTATCTGTGCGGCTTATATTCCTTCGCCATCCTATCCGCTCCTAATCCTTCATACTTAAGTAATGCGTTAGCAATATACATTTGAAAACGTTGAATTGTTTTACATTCATTAATTGCTTTTAAAATTGACTGTTTGTCTTTGTCGTTGATGTTTTTTGACTGAACAAATTCGATTGTGTTTTGCTTTGCAAAATTCAGATCGGCTGTGTTGAATACTACTTCTGAAATCTGTTCAAAAATAGACTTGATTTGTACTTTTGACATGTTGTTTGTTGTTTATGATGTAAATGTAGGCAAAAAATCTTGCCAAAACAACAAAAAAGAACAAAAAGAACGTAAAAAATTGGTACAAAATGCGTGAAAAGTATATCTGGATATATGGTCGAGTTGTAAGATGGGTGTTGGTGTGTACAATTTTCTCGATCTGCACCAATTCATCACCACCAATCACCACAACTCATTCCACCCATCACCCTAATCTTATTTTTCGAGCGCCCGAAACTCTCTTTTCAATTTCCCTACACTCTAGTTTTTGTCATCCGTTACTACCTTTTCGTATCACCTAACCTCCATTACCTTCAGCGCCACTTTGCGCATCTTTAGTGCATCTAACACATTTGTTATTTTAGTAGTCAGGACAGGATTCGAACCTGCTTTAGGGCTTACGACCTATGATATTCTATTTACGACAACACCATGTCGCCACCTGACTATTTTATTATTCTGGATTTATATTATTCTCCATTTAAATTCATTTGTTTGTCCTATCTCATCTCCCACATCATTACTCCAAAGTATCAACATAGTATTTTCCTTATCATTTAACAATGATTTGAACCATTCCAATTCTTCCACATCATTGTGGCTATACCACAACTCATCATCTATTTCTATTTCACACTCTATTTTTAGTTTTGCCATAGGTTTCGTTGTAATATTGTTCAAATTCTTCTTTATGAAACTTTAATGAATTTTCTCCATTAACATAGTTCTTTTTAATATATTCAAACATCTCTTCCTTCTCCATTGCTTTGGCTTGTTGGAATTCTTCTTTAAAAGCTACATAAAAAGACATGGCAATAAAACTATCACTATCTTTTGTGGCTATTTTTTCCATTAACCATTCTACTGCTGTCTGTTTTTTATTTTCCATTGTTACCTCCTTATTGTTTTGTTTCATCTTCACCCTCATCTAACCCAAACTCATCATACACATGTTCCATAACATTATATGCTTGTTCACCCGATAGAAAATGACTTATAATCAGATCTAGTATTTGTGAATCCTGATAACCAAATTCTCTTAGGTTATCTAACATTGCAATAGCATTGTTTCTGTTTCGTAGTGTTGCCATTGTTATTTATTCATTAGGGACAGTAAAAATACCTATGTCAACTACTTGTACTTGTTTACCAACAAGATCATCAATAAAATATTTACAACCCCGTTCATCATAAAACATCATATCATCATTCCAATCCATTGGATTGTTCAAAACGGAAAATATATTATGGCCCTTTGCTGAGCTTTCTGTTCTACCCCAGTTATCAATAACCTCCGAGTAGTAAACAATTTTGATTGGTGTCATCGTTACTTAATTTTACCTTCTAAATGTGAAATAGCTACTTCAATTGCACCCTGTAAATAACCTACTATTTGAGCGTGTGGTATTTTATTATCCCACTGTTGTTCAGATGAAGCTAAACCTGTTTTTAACGCTTCAATTACTGCTTCAATTTCTTGTTTTGACATAACCTTAATTTATTAATTGTGATGTAAATGTATAAAGGAGGGCTTTGCCCTCCTAATCAACTTGAGTTTTAACCCAATCATGCAATGCTATTATTTCTTCGTAGAATTGATAAACATCCATATCACCATCTTTAATAGCATCACGAAAATTTTCAATATCGTTTATTAACGTATTTAGTAAATATTCTTGTTCTGACATATTATTTATTTATTATTACTTAGTAAATATAACATCCCTACTCAACATAGCCAAACCAGTTTTAAAGCCGGCATAGCCCGCCTATAAACGGCCTGTATAT
>Ga0315902_10009147_pt1 | contig 13287 bp, 9 predicted proteins | sample LakEriMetagenome_9_FD_203523 | JGI IMG/M metagenome (GOLD analysis project Ga0315902, IMG submission 203523) | Freshwater fungal communities from buoy surface, Lake Erie, Ohio, United States - Buoy 12 MA117 | ecosystem: Environmental > Aquatic > Freshwater > Lake > Lake biofilm | place: USA... | reverse complement strand
CTACGAAATGGCTGGTGCAGTAACTTGGGACTGGCTTATTGGCATGATTGATATGCCGGCTAGTGCATACAATGTAGAACACTTCCCGCTCAGCAACAACGCCAACGAGGTGTACTTCAACATGATGCTCTATAAACCTGCAGAATACGACAACGGACTTATATTAATTCAATTCAGAGAAGACGACAATGGTGACGGCAATTATTCATCGGGAACAGAGGATCTATGGGCTTTTCAGATCTCAGGCGGTGCTGATGGATGGTCGACGATCAGTAAAAAGTACGAAGACATCGTAACACTGGTAAACGGAGCTGAAACCGCGCCCATCGGTAATGGGTTGCATGAACCCGATAAGCTCGTGCAGGTGTCGGTGTTATTTCTTGCCAATCCTGCATCCGGCTTTTCACAAACCTATCTCGACTATGTGACGTTCACAGAAGGAGGACCGCTGCAACCATGATGAAGCGTATTACCATAGCATGTGCGGCGATTCTAATGCTGCAAGCCTGTTCGAACGTCAAGCCACTTGCACTTTATGATAATGAAGACTGGCCGGCAGATGGACCACTGAAGGGACTAGGTGCTACTTCTATTTACAATGAAGCGATCAGCACCGAAATCTGGTTTACGCAAAATACTTCCTGTATTCAGGTAGCGGGTGAAACCGGCCAAGCATCCAGCGGATCCAATAACATGCGCATACAATGGGATAAACCCGGCGGTGGTTGCGATTGGGTAGGGATGGGTATAGGATGGGCCGGCTGGAGTGGCAAAGATTTTTCGCAAATCACGACATCAGCTGCTATTGCATTTGATGTTCGTTCTCTCACAGGCCCTATGAAAGGATTGCCATGGGCTATCGGATTTGAAGACTTTAACGGCGAGCAAGCATGGACCGGATTTTCTCCCTCTATGATTGAAGGAAAAGTAATCACCGACCAGTGGACCACCGTGCGCGTTCCCCTGGAAAATTTTCCGTTCGAAGCACGCGATGTCGATGTTTCTTCCATTAAACAAGTCATCATGCAGTTTGAATCTTCGGGAACGGTGTCGATGGACAATATACGCATCGAACCCTATCAATCGCGCGGTCGTCAGCAAGCAACGCTAACTGCAATGAATCAGTTTTCTTTCGATGGCATAATCAATCAACAGGATTCAGCGATGACGCTTTTCGAAGTAAATGACAGCAAACTATTCGTTGGTAGTAATGAAGACTTCCTGATGATTGGTGGCGTTATTCACGACGACACACCTCTCGTCAACACGCGAGAAGGCAAAGACATCTGGAACGGCGACGCTATTGAAATTGCATTCAGCACGCGAAGCGGATTGAATCCGAAGCGCGCCATCTTTTATGCCGACGACAGACACGTGGGTATCCGCATGAATGCAAATCCGCAAGTATGGGACTGGACGCGCTCGCAAGCTGTGAATGCCGAAGTTAAAACAAGTCGTGTGAGTGGCTCCATCTATTCGTTTGAATGCAAAATTGCCTGGAAAGAACTCGGCGTCGAGCCATGGAAAGAAGGAGGCGATTATGCGCTTGAAGTGGCCTTGGACGTTGCCGACAGCGAGAGCGTTCGACAAACACAAGCACGCTGGAACTCAATCGATCGCGAAGGTTTTCACACCACACCCGCTTTGTGGGGGCGCATCTTTTTCAAAAACACAACACGCTAACGAAGTAATTTCTCACGCATGAAGCAGTCTATTTCGATTCTCATTCTTCTTCTCACCTTGAGTTGTACCGCACAGAAGACATCGAAAAAACAAGCCCCCGAAGCAGCGGCACCTGTCGACATTGAAGCGCTCATTGCACAGATGACCATCGAGGAAAAGGTGGGGCAAATGACGCAGATAAACTTGGATGTCGTATGCGAAGGCGGTATATACAAATTGGTGGAGCCTCATCACATTGAACCGGCAAAACTGCAAGAAGCCATCACCCAATGGCATGTGGGCTCTGTGCTCAACTGCGGTGGTCATGCCTATCCGCTCAAGCAATGGCATGAAATCGTCGGAGAAATTCAACGCGTAGCAACAACTCAAGGCCGATTGAAAATCCCTATTCTTTACGGAATAGATGCTATTCATGGGGCCAACTACATGATGGGGTCTACCCTATTTCCTCAGCAGCTCGCACAAGCCGCTACTTTCAATCCGGAGCTGGTAAAACAAGGAGCTAGCATTACAGCCTACGAAACACGCGCTGCAGGGATTCCATGGAACTTCTCGCCGGTGCTCGATGTAGGCCGCAACCCCAACTGGTCACGTTTCTTTGAAACCTATGGTGAAGATCCGCTTCTGTGCGCAACTATGGGGCGCGCGTGTATACAGGGCTACCAGGGAAGTGGTTCTTACGAAATCGGTGGTCGCCCCGATGCCACGCACGTGGCTGCTTGCATGAAACACTTCCTCGGATACAGCGGTGCGCGCACCGGCAAAGACCGTACGCCGGCCATCCTCAGCGATATCGAATTGCGTCAGATTTATATGCCCTCGTTTCAGGCAGCCATCAACGAAGGAGCTATGAGTGTGATGATCAACAGCGGTGAAATCAACGGCATTCCCGTGCACGCCAATCCTGCTATTCTTACACAACTGCTGCGCAACGAAATGGGCTTTCGCGGTGTAGCTGTTACCGATTGGGAAGACGTCATGAAACTGCACCAGATTCACAAGGTTACTGCGAACAACAAAGAATCAGTTAAAGCTGCAGTCGAAGCAGGTATCGATCTTTGCATGGTACCCAACGATTATGAATTTGCCCGCGACCTTATCGCATTGGTGAAAGAAGGGAAAATCAGCGAAGCCCGTCTCAATGAATCGGTGCGCCGCATTTTGGTGATGAAGCGCGACCTCGGATTGTTTGTGAATGCCATGCCACCGGCGTTGAAAGACTTCCCCGACTTTGGCTCAGCCAAGCATCAGCAAGCCGCGCGGGAGACAGCAGAAGAGAGTATTACATTGCTGAAAAATGATGGTGTACTTCCCTTAAGTAAAAACTCAAAATTGCTTGTATGCGGCCCCGCCGGCTATTCGCTAACGCTTCTTAATGGCGGGTGGACACGCACCTGGCAAGGCACAGACAGCAAGTATGAAGATAATACACGCCATACCATTTTTGAGGCGCTGCAAGTCGTTAACCCGAATGTGACGTTTTCTGAAGGTTCAACCCTTGACAGTTTATCCAATGTGGACGAAGCTGTTGCCAAAGCGCGCACAAGCGATGCGATTGTTGTATGTCTTAGTGAGCTGCCTTCCACAGAAAAACCAGGCGACATTGAAGACCTTCGCATGCCCGATGCACAGCGCGAGCTGGTGAAGCAGTTGCGTAAAACAGGAAAGCCGATGGTGTTGGTTTTGGTTGAAAATCGTCCGCGCATTATACACGACATAGTTCCACTGTGTAATGCCGTGGTTATGGCATATCAACCCGGCGACCTAGGCAGCGATGCATTAGCGCGCATTCTTTTCGGCGATGTAAATCCTTCGGGCAAGCTGCCGTTCACCTACCCTGCCCACGAGCAATCGCTCCTCACTTACGACCATAAATTCAGTGAAACGCTCGATCCGAAATTTGGTAACACGGCCTATGCGCCTGAGTGGCCATTTGGTTTTGGACTATCGTACTCGAAACTCAACTATGGACCGATAACACTTTCGAGCAATGAGCTAAAAGGCAATGGATCGATAACCGTAACGATCGACGTCACAAATACCAGCGACATGGACGCACGCGAAACCGTGTTGCTGTATTCGCGCGATCATGTTGCCTCCATTACTCCTTCGGTGCGTAAGCTTCGAAAGTTCGATAAGCAGATGATTAAAGCAGGCAGTAAGGTGAACTATAGCTTCGTAATCAATGCTGCTGACCTCGCATTCATTAATAAAGACTTGAAAAGTCTTACAGAATCTGGAACATTCGACCTCATCATTGGCGACCAAGTTGCCGTAATTAATTATCAACCCTAATGAAATCTCTTTTCTATTTTTCGATACTCCTCGTATTGCTCGGCATGGGCTGCAAGCAATCGAACCCCGAAGATGTGCTGGGTCGTGTGGGCGATGAAGTCACCTTCGCCGGTCGCAAGTGGGATGTAAAATGGGGGGTGGAGCCCATGGGGCCCGGGCCGAATATGTTTTCGCGTTTATACGACGATGTCTGGGTTGATGCAAATGGATGGCTGCACCTTACCATTGCCGAACATGACGGCGTTTGGTATTCTTCAGAAGTAGTGGGGCGGGATAATTTAGGCTATGGCACCTATACCTGGACCATTCAAGCCGACCCCATGAGCTTCTCGGAGAATGTCGTTTTTGGATTATTCACCTGGGACAACAATACCTTTTATACAGACGGTAATAGTGAAGTGGATATTGAGTTTGCTAAGTGGGGCGACTCAACCAGCACATCGCCTACCACTTTTTCTGTGCAGCCCGTTTCGTTTGGCGGATTTTTCGCCGAGCGCACCCGTGAGCGTGAAATAGCAGAAGAAGATTTGCGCGGAGTGACCACACATACTTTTACTTGGACCGATACACTCATCACATGGGCTAGTTACAAAGGCGACAAAGCGGAAGGAACACCCATCGCAACTTGGGATTTCGATTTGAATCACCCGCCCCGCGTAAAAATTGAAGGAGGACAATCGTCTCTTCCTATTGTGATACCTGCACCAGGAGCAACGACCAATGCCCGCATGAATTTTTGGACATTGCCTTACACATCGCTAGGCCCGAACAATCAGCTAACGCATGAAGTAGTTGTGCGAAGTTTTACCTACGAGCCGGAATAGAGCTGACTGGGGACTGAGGACTGAGGACTAGGGACTGAGGACTGGGGACTGAGGACTGGGGACTGAGGACTGAGGACTGAGGACAGGGGACAGGGGACTGAGGACTGAGGACAGAAGTCTAACTGCAGCCGAGTAAGGCTAAGACCAGCAACTAAAAACAAATTGTGAGGATTGCATACCTTGCAAGGATTGACTCTGGTACCTACTACCTACTAACTACTACCTACTACCTACTACCTACTACCTACTACCTATTACCTACTACCTACTACCTATTACCTACCTAATCCCCATTACCCAAAAACTCACTCCTCTTGGTTGTGCGCGTCAGCGGCAAGCCACAGAGCGTCGCGCTTGGGGGCCTCCATTAATAAACTGCCACCGGAGAGTATCATTCCAAGAAGTGTAACAGGATTCAAGACGGTTTGATTCGTGGTCTCAACACCACTCATTGGCAAAGCCGACGAATAGGCTCCAAGTCCTAACACACCCAAGCCGCACGTAATTAAACCGATTTGAATGACTCTATACTTACGAAAATCCTTCAGGTGAGGCGCTGCTGCTGCACTGCCTGCCAAATCAACTTTCATGTTGCTGTATCGAGCTTTTCGCAGTGCTTCATTACCGACGTTATAATATTGAAACGATCGAAAGTCAGCCATGCCTTCGTCCAATTGAACGAGGGAGTCTTGCATATACGCTTCAATGTGCACGCGCTGAAACAAATTCATACGTCCTTTTCCCAATCGCATGGCAAACCGAGGCTTCTTAAAACCCTCTATGCTGCCCACATTCGCAAAATATCCAAAATTGTTTCGGAAAAACTCTACCTCTCTCGCAGGGTAAAGCTTACCCTCCATCTGAAACATCGCTTCAGTGTTATCCGGGGTTAAATACGTCAGTCGTGGACCCGCAATTGAATCGCCCGAAAAAAGCTTAATAAAAATAGTGGGCTCTGTCTTCTGCGTCCATCCGATAGAGGCCGTCAGCAACAAGACGATAGTCCAAATAGATTTCATAGCAGAATGTTTACGCAATTTTACGAAAAATTGCTTTGAAAACGATTAATTCAATATGGTTATCACCACATAAATAATATAAAGGCTGGAAACACTCCTATACAAGTGAAATTGGGTAATTTAATCAATATCCGCATCTAATTCTGAAGACTCGACGGAGTACCATAGTGAAATGAAAAATCGGTCATATGTTTATGTTCATTCCTGACCCACATTCCCCGTAATATCAATTCGGCAGGGATACCCAACAACGCTGTCCCCAATTTTATTTCTAGCACTGATGCCGGCCAACCCCATTTCCTGTCCACTGAAGACCTTACCACTTTCATAAACTCCCGATTCGAAACAGAGCCGGGACAAGCAGCATTTAGAACACCACCTATATTTTCATTCGATATAACATGCTCTATCATTCTGCAAAGATCCTTGATATGAATCCAGCTCATCATTTGTTTCCCCGAACCTTGCTTACCACCCAGGCCAAAGTGAGCCAGGCGTTTTAGTATGGGCCAAACCCCACCATCTTCGCCCAATACCAGTGATATTCGGAGAGCAACTTTTCGAGTGGTTGGCAATTTCGATTCGAAGAAGGCAGCCTCCCATTGACGCGCAACCTCGGCCATCACACCTTCCCCATCGGTCGGGCTCTGTTCGTTATTGGCAGCACTTACATGCTCTCGGTAAATAGAAGCTCCGCTTGCGTTGATCCAAACGGCCGGTGGTTGCTTACAATGTGCAATGGCCTCACCGATGGCTGCGGTTGTTTCTACGCGAGAGCGTATCAACTCTTCGACATTCGAGCGAGTGAACCGACAATTAACTGATTTACCGGCAAGATTTACAACAGCGTCTGAACCTTCCAAGGTGCGTATCAACGAAGACTGATCGTCCCATGTGCCATTGGAGCGGCTCCTGCCTATGGTCTTTACCTTCCATCCCAAGGACTCAAAATGACGACTCAAGTGGGCACCAATGAAACCGGACGCCCCGGCGATAACAATCGTTTTCATAGAGCGAAAACAAAATCGGCAGACAAAAGTTGATGGTTGAAGGTTGAAAGTTAGGAGCAGTTGTAAAGTTGAAGGTTGAAGGTTATTGGTGGGCGCTCCCAAACCTTCAACTTTCAACCTATAACTTGTAACCTATAACCTCGCACCTACATCCTGAACCCATACATCGCTTCCATGCCATTGGCATAGTAGCCGCGAATTTCGATGTAAGAACCACCCTTATTTTGCAGAGCTGCCTCGAGATCTTGCGGTGAGTTGATGGTCTGACCATCAATTCGAGTAATGATAAAGCCCTTTTGAAGACCGATTGACTTAAACTTACCTTGTTGCAGCTCCAGCACCTTCGCACCACCATTAATACGCAGCTTGGACTTGTCTTCCGGAGAAAGCGCACCGAAGGTCGCACCCAAACTTTGAACGGTAGGTCCGCTCTCGGCAGCTTTAAAATCTTCCAGTTCAGCGCGACCGCTGCGATTGCGTAAAGTGACGTCTACAATCTGCTGTTTACCTCCTCGCCATACGGTCACTTTCACCTTGTCGCCCGGACGGTAGCGGCTTACCTGCTCTTGCAACTGCGGCACATTGTTGACCGGACGATCATCTATTTTCTGAATTACGTCACCCGACTCGATGCCACTTTCCGCAGCAGCCCCTCCTTCAGAGAGCGAGCTAACGAATACACCAGCTACTTCCTTCAGCCCCTTCTCTTTTGCGACGTCTTGAGTTACTTCCTCAATTCGAACGCCTATGAATGCGCGCTGAACGTGACCGAACTCGATGATATCTTTTGAAACTTTCTTGGCAATGGAAGAAGGGACAGCAAATGAATAACCTGCAAACGCTCCGGTACGTGATTGAATGGCGGTGTTGATACCCACCAACTCACCTTTGGTATTCACGAGCGCACCGCCACTGTTTCCCGGGTTTACTGCTGCGTCGGTTTGGAGAAACGACTCCACGGGAAATACCTCCTCGCCATTGTTACTCTCGCGCGAAAGCAAGTTGATGTTGCGCGCCTTGGCACTCACAATGCCCGCTGTTACGGTGCTGGTAAGATCAAACGGATTACCCACTGCGATAACCCATTGCCCGATGCGCACTTCATCGCTGTTGCCCCAAACAATTGCGGGCAAACCTGCTTCATCAATTTTTATGACAGCAATATCGGTGCTTGGGTCACGACCAACGATGGTCGCTTCATAGTCTTTATTATTATTCAGTGTTACACGCAATTTTTCGGCGCCTTCCACCACGTGATTGTTCGTGATGATGTATCCGTCGGCCGAGATGATTACACCCGAGCCCGAACCCTCTTGCACATGCGGTTGTTGCTGGTAGCCGAAGAAGTCGGACCATGGATTGAAAACCGGCTGCATGGTGGTTTGTGTTTTAACGTGCACTACACTGTTAACAGTGCGCTCGGCCGCCATACTGAAGTCGCCGGCCGGTTCACCGGCCATGGCAACAAATTGTGCATCGGCCGATGAGCGCTCGGGCGCCTCCAGAAATTCGGCCTTTGAAGTGTTTTCAAAAATCAATCGATACGATCCTAGCGCCAATGCTCCGCCTGCGAAAGCCATGGCCAACATCATGAGATTCTTTTTCATAGTGTGTTATCGTAAAATGTGAAAGTTAAATTCGGGATCAAATGTATAATGACGTTACGCGAAGCTGATTGCAGCAGCGGTGTAAAATTGTGTTAAGTAGGGACGCACCGCAGTGCGTCCAACAAAACCGCAGTGCGTCCATCAAAACCGCAGTGCGTCCAACAAAACCGCAGCGCGTCCATCAAAACCGCGTCCATCAAAACCGCAGTGCGTCCATGTGCGCACTGAACTCAATTAAATTCGGGCTGTTTTATAAACCGTTATGAGAACATTTGTAATTGCAATCACTACTGTCCTCCTGTTTTTGTTGATTTCCTGCGAGAAGGAAATAACCGTCGATTTGCCTCAGGCCGAGAAACAAATTGTAGTAGAGGGCAGCATCTTCCCCAATGAGTTTCCGCTTGTGCTACTTACCTGGACACAAGGGTATTTTGATCCAACCGATGTCACTTCTCTTCAAAATATTTTCGTGCACGACGCGGATGTAACCATTTACGCCAACGGCACACCTTTTCAATTAACTGAATTCTGTTCGTCTGATTTAACCCCTGCTGAACTTGAAGCAGCATCCACTGCGCTGGGGGTGAGCGTGGAGGCATTGCAGCAACTCGATCTTTGTCTTTATACCTCATTCGCTTTGACAGGCGCTGAAAACGCGCTTTACCGCATCGAAATTCAAAAAGATAATTACATTGTCCGGGGCGAAACGAAGATTCCCGGGCTGGTAGAGCTCGACACGGTTTACTTCGACATTCTGAATCCGGAAGTGCAGGATACACTGGGCATTCTATATGGAAGACTCACCGATCCTGACACTGTTGGCAACGCGTATCGATGGTTTGCCAAGCGCTTGAACCACTACCCCATGAATGTTCCCGACGAAGCATTGCGAGGGCGCCAAAAGGATCTAACTTTCGTTGCCCCCTTCGGATCTGTGTACGACGATTCCTTTTTTAACGGCTTGAGTTTCGAGTTTGCATACCCGCGAGGCATTGAGTCCAATTCAACAAAATTCGACGACAATAACGACGAACGCGCCTATTTCAAGGTGGGTGACACCATTGCTATACGAGGTTGCACCATCGATCGGCAGGCCTTCAAATTCATTCGAAGCATGGAGTCGCAAATTGGAAATCAAGGAAGTCCATTCGCCATTCCATTTAACCTCGAAAGCAATCTAACAGGAGGTTTGGGAGCCTTTATCGGATACGGTGCTATCTATGACACCGTTGTTTGTGAAAGGTGAGAATTAACTTCGCTGAGACGATCGTTTGCGTATGAATATGTACGCCCAGATACTCCTCGACAAACGAAAGAGATAAGGAAAAACAAGGATAGTCACTACCCCACCTGTTGTAAGAAAAGTTACCGGGTGAGTAAGAAACCCGAATTCGATCCAGCCCAACGCATCGAGTACTTTTAAAGCAACCAATACGGAAACCCACAAAGCCACTGTAAGAGCCCAACTCACATATGCCGCACCAAAGTAGAATCCGGTTTCAGGGACGAGGTTGATGCCACATTTAGGACACTGCTTGTGCATGCCTCCCAATTCAGACCAGGTATATACACTCGGTTTCTTATAGATGGATGCTTGTCCACACGATGGACAGCAATGCGTTAAAACGGTCAATAGTCCTGTACGTTGCCTCTCATTCATAAAGCAAAATTAGACATACGATTGCCGGGCCTGCGTAACTTTTGTAACCTTGGTTTCAATATTTATGCAACCTTTCTGTAGAAAAACGCTTCTGATTTACGAAATTCGCACTCCAAAATTTTAAGGCAACCTAAACGCACTTTTGTGGAACGCTTCCATCGGATTTTTTTTATAGCTACTCTGATACTATTCGGCACCCTATCCGACTCGCTTTCTCAGTGCATTGTTATCAATGAAATTTTGGTCAATCCGACCGGTAGCGACGGCACGCCTCCCAACTCGAATGAGTGGTTTGAGCTTTTGAACACATGCAATACACCCACCGATATAAGTTGCATGATTGTAGGCGATGGAGATTTTACACTAACGATACCTTCAGGTACTATTTTGCAACCGGGAGCAGTCTACACTATCGGTAGCGGAGCAAATGGATTGGTTCCTGATCTAAACTGGAATACGTGCGGATGTAGTTCGAATGCAGTGGTAACAGGAAGTTTATCGGATGCCTCGGAGCAGCTTTTCGTATTGGATAATACCGGCAACCTGATATCAGGAGTGTTCTGGGGAACAGGGGCATTTCCGGCTTTGGTCTCATCGGTATCTGCCAATGGCTGCAATGCACTCACAGGTATCACACTGCTGGATGATACCGGATTCGATTTGATCATCGTAACAGAAGGCACGACGAGCGAGCAGGATTGCAGCGGCGCATGGATTACCTCAACTGACCCCAGTTTTGGATCCACGAATAGCGACCAGGATCCTACGGCTATAGCTTCTTCTGATATTACCGTTGTATGTGAAGGAGGCGCTGTCAACTTTGATGGTTCTGCCAGCTTGGGAACCACCTACACTTGGCTGTTCCCGAACGCTACTCCGGCTTCATCCTCAGACGTTAGCCCGAGCGGGATCGTCTTCAATTCATTCGGCACACAAACAGTCGAGCTGTCGGTTCAAAATTCGTGCGGACAAGCAAGTATTGCAACCGTTTCCATACAAGTCGAGCAGCCGTTACTGCCCACCATTGCTGCGTCGACATCGACCACCATCTGCGAAAGCGAGTCACTCACACTGAGCACATCTGCGGCAGGTACCTATCAATGGCGCCTCGACGGAAACGATCTTGCAGGTGAAAACAATTCTTCGATAGACGTCATTGAATCAGGAAGCTATACCGTGCTCGTAAATAATGGAGTTTGCACTGTGGAGTCGTTGCCTACCTTGGTAAGTATTACTCCTCTACCGGTGGCCGCGCTGATTACTACCGACACAGAAGTGTGTGTGGATGAAAACTTGCTAATCGAAGCAGCTCCCGGTTTTTCAGGATATCAATGGATTGAAAATGGAGTGGTGATTTCTACCCTTGCCAATTATGCCGTGATAACGAGTAATCCGGGCACATTCAATCTGGAGCTGACTGCCAATAACAATGGTTGCACCAGTGCCCCCCTTCCTATCACTGTCATAGTGCATCCATTCCCTGTGGTGCAAATCACTCCTTCCGGTCCACTTGAATTGTGTCCAGATGATGAGGTGGTATTGAATTCGGTAAACACGCACCAAACCTATCAATGGTATGAAGATGGTGCCCCTACCGCTACAACAGCGACCCTGAATGTCGCCTATCAGCAAGCCACCACGATTACGCTCGAGGCGACAGATAATGGTTGCACAAGTTCGGGGAACATCGTGAGTGTCGTTTCCAATGAAGTAGCGAATATCGCAACCTGGAACCCACCTCCCTATGCTGAAAACAATACGCTTTCTACTTGCCTGGACGCACATCCGCTTCTTGGAGTTTCCGATGGAGCTGTGATCCAATGGTTTCGAAATGGCTCCGCTATTCCGGGAGAAAATGGACTTATCGTAAATGCAACGGCAGATGGTGATTATTACTTCACAGCATCCATAACCGGCCAATGCGCTATTTACAGCGACACCATTACCGTTGATTTGGAAGTGGATATGTCGATAGAAACAACCGCTTCCAAAGACACGGCTTGTGAAGGAGAAATAGTGCAAATTATTCCGCAAGGCAATTTTGTGAGCTATAGTTGGTCCGGGGGAATTATTGCCGACACGCTAGACGTCAGTAATAGCGGAACTTACATCGTAACCGGGCACCTGGTAAGTTGTTTTAAAACCGACACGGTCGAAGTTTTTTTCAGTCCTTACCCAATGATGAGCGCCGGTGACGATTTTTACAGTGACTGCGGTGAAAATACGATGTTGTACGGGCAAAGCGATGGCGATGAAACCTATTGGGAAATTGATGGCTATGAAGTGGCTTCGGGCGATACTTCAGCAATCGCCACACCCACACGCACCACCGAGTTGGTGATGATCAGTTCACTCAACGGCTGTGAATCGCGCGATACAGTAAACCTAATAATCGATTGCGTTTATATCTATGCGCCCACAGCCATAACACCCGATGGAGATGGGCTCAACGATGTCTTCCGTGTCTATGCCAATGGGCTCTCCACGTTTACCCTGCGTATTTTTGACCGCTACGGTCAAGTGGTTTGGGAAACCAACGATCCTGAAGGAGTATGGACCGGTGGCTCACCCGATTATTATGTGCCTAATGGGGTGTATACCTGGCAAATTGAAGCGCTGGACTACAACCAGGAAGAGGCTATTTCCAAAGCACGCGGAAGGGGAAGCATTCTGGTTATCCGATAATATTCAAGGAGTCTTTACAGGCGACCGTCTTTCATGACTAATGCGCGATCGGCAAGGGATGCAAGTTCATCATTGTGTGTGACAATTACAAACGTCTGATTGAATTTCTCGCGTAGCGTAAAAAATAATTGATGCAATTCACGGGCATTTTTAGAGTCGAGATTGCCCGAAGGCTCATCGGCCAAGATAACATCAGGGTTGTTCATGAGTGCGCGAGCCACAGCGACGCGCTGTTGCTCACCGCCACTGAGTTCAGCCGGTTTATGATGAGCCCTTGCACTTAATCCAAGGAAATCGAGCAATTCTGTTGCACGTGCTTCGGCATCATTCACGCTCTTATGGGCGATAAACGCCGGGATACAAACATTTTCTAGCGCTGTGAACTCCGGTAATAAATTGTGAAATTGAAAAATAAATCCGACGTGTGTATTTCTGAATTGTGCAAGTTGCTTGGAGCCCATCGATGTAATAACACGATCTTCGAACTTCACGGTTCCCGCATCG
>Ga0315902_10009144_pt1 | contig 13290 bp, 7 predicted proteins | sample LakEriMetagenome_9_FD_203523 | JGI IMG/M metagenome (GOLD analysis project Ga0315902, IMG submission 203523) | Freshwater fungal communities from buoy surface, Lake Erie, Ohio, United States - Buoy 12 MA117 | ecosystem: Environmental > Aquatic > Freshwater > Lake > Lake biofilm | place: USA... | reverse complement strand
TGGTGTGGGTGTCTCGGTTCTAGTTGGTGTTTTGGTTGGTAATGGGCTAGCAGGTGGTGTTGGCGTTGGTGTTGGGGTTCGTGTTTCTGTAATAGTAGGAGTTGGAGTGACAGTTTTTGTTGGGGTGGTAGTGGGTGTTGATGTTTGTGTTAAACTTACTGTATTAGTCGGTGTATTAGTCGGTGTATTAGTCGGTGTGTTACTTTGAGTCAAACTTGTTGTTTGAGTAGGAGTATTCGTTGGGGTTTGGGTTGGTGTGGAAGTTTCTGTTCTTGTTGGTGTTTTGGTTGGTAATGGGCTAGCAGGTGGTGTTGGCGTTGGTGTTGGGGTTCGTGTTTCTGTAATAGTAGGAGTTGGAGTGGTAGTTTGTGTTGGGGTTTGCGTTTTGGTTGGTGTTTGGGTAGTAGTGTTTGTAGGAGTAGTAGTATTGGTAGGAGTTACTGTAGGCGTAATAGTGGTTGTTGGTGTTTGTGTTGGTGTTTGTGTTGGGGTTGTAGTTTGTGTTGGGGTTGGGGTTGTAGTTTGTGTTGGGGTTGGTGTGATTGTTCTTGTTGGTGTCTTAGTAACCGCAGGTGTTATACTTGGGGTTTGAGTGACAGTAATTGTTGGGGTTAATGTTGTAGTTGGTGTTTGTGTTGGTGTATTTGTTGGAGTTTGTGTCAATGTTGTAGTTGGTGTATTTGTTGGCGTATTTGTTGGGGTTGTTGTGATGGTTGGGGTTGTTGTAGGAGTTTGTGTTGTGGTTTGGGTTACCGTAGGTGTTACAGTCGGGGTGATGGTGGTGGTAGGCGTATTTGTAGGTGTGTTAGTTGGAGTAACCGACGTTGTCGGAGTATTAGTAGGCGTATTTGTCGGGGTTGTTGTAGGTGTTTTTGTTACATCAGCCGATGCTAATGGTGTTTTAGTACTTGTCGGTGTTAAAGTAGAGGTAGGTGTTTGGGTAGGAGTTACAGTGGATGTTGATGTATTTGTTGGGGTCTGTGTTGAGGTTTGTGTAGATGTGACAGTTTTGGTTGGTGTCGAGGTTTGTGTTAAGGTTATTGTTGGGGTTGGTGTGTTTGTTGGTGTTGATGTTTGAGTAGGACACACTATAGTACCATTAAGAAATGTATTACATTCATCACAATCATTAAAAAGTCTGTATGAATCAAAACTTATTGTTGTGTTTGGGATTGCTCTTGTGATAACAGTACATGCACTGAATCCGTCCTCTGTGGTTAACAAAAATGTGTCTTGTGGACTATCAATCAAAATGTTCAATAACTCAGGTTGGTCCGATATGTCAATTATATATGTTCCACAACATGAACTCAAAACTATGGGTAATGTTGTTGTGGTTGGTGTTGGTGTAGAGGTTGGTGTCGGTGTTGGTGTCGGGCAAATTCCACCTGGTAAATATTGTGTAAAACATGTAGAACAATCCCCAATTATTGAATCTACGAAAGTCGCAGTATTGAAAACTAAGTTAGAATATCCATATGTTAATTTAGTACATGCAGAATAACCATCGGTTTCCACATAGTAAAGTTCATTGACTGTAAGACCAGATTGTATGGCAGGGTCCAAAAATCTAATGTTAGCGTTACCACAACATGAAGAAAAAATAAGTTCCAAATTTGTGGGTGTGACTGTGGGCGTAACTGACCTTGTTGGGGTTTTAGTCGGATTATTCGTACGTGTGACTGTTCTTGTCGGTGTGTTAGATTGAGTAATACTAGGTGTTACTGTATTTGTTGGTGTTTGAGTATTGGTTACAGTCGGGGTTGGTGTTATTCCGAAACAAGTAAAACAGTTAGAATATGGTGTTGACGCTGAAACAATTTCATTTTGACAACAATTACAAGACCCACTACCTATAATAGTAAAACAATCAATAAGTGTATTAGCAGAATTTACTAATGACACTATTCTATTATTAGTACATGAATTAAATGATGTGAAGGAACCTCCTACAATAATTTCCGAATTATCGTTTTTAATTGCGAGTTTATAAACTTCGTTATTAAAGCCACTGCCAGTTGAAAATGTTGATACAACACTACCTGTTGAGTCAAGTTTTACTATCCCGTTAACCTCTTGACCATTATAATGGGTGAAACTTCCTACGACTATTATGTCATTAGAACCATCAACTTCTATGTCATAGACAGTACCACCTGAAAATCCTACTCCTATCGCAAACGAAGTATCGATGAATCCGTTTGACAACAATTTAACTAAACCATTGTAGGATTGTCCGCTATATTGAGTAAAGTTACCACCTATTAATATGGTGTTATCACCTAAAACCTTTACACTATAAGTGTCCCCATTGAAACCAGAACCATAATTGAACGACCCATTTATCAAACCACTAGTTGTGAGGGAAACTATCTTGTTTGCGGATACCGAATCATATTCACTGAAGGAACCCACACAAATTACTGAACCATCAGATTGTAAGTCAACGTCATAAACAGACTCAGAACCTAAATATTCTAAAAACCCACCATTACCAAATGTTGGGTCTAAAGTACCATCTGAAAATAATCTACATAATTTATGTTGATAATAGTTGTCCGGATAATTGAAAGTACCTGCTAAATATATTTTTCCACTTGGTTCAATTTTGATTTTCGAGACTGCCCCTCCATTAGGGAATGGTATATTATAGAAAGAACCATCAATAGTTCCATCAGAATTTGTTCTTTGTATGATATTACCACTTATACCATTTGTTTGACCTAATCCAACTAAAACTTTACCATCGTTTTGTTGTATTACATCATTAACGTATATATATTCGGTTCCTGTGTAGTTGAAGGTATTGTCTATTGAACCATTTTGGTTTAGTCTTATTATTTCGTTGGTTAGTGTATTTGAGTCGTATTGTGAAAAGTTACCACTTACTAATATTTTACCATCGCTTTGATAATTCAATCCAACAACTAAATTGTCAAATCCGTTACCTGTAACAAATTTGTTGTTTTTGGTTCCGGCTGACAAATTCAATATCAACTGGTAAGTCGAACCTATAGATAAATTGTTAGAACTACAACCACTATAAATAAAATTATCAGTACACGAACTTAATTTAAAACAAGATTTTGGTACAAACGTTGGCGTTACAGTTGGTGTGACTGTTATAGTTGGGGTGTTTGTATTTGTTATAGTAGGGGTGACAGTTGGTGTTGCCGTTACTGTTGGTGTTGGTGTTGGACATATGGTTCCTATTTCCGCCACTCTACATGTATCACAATCAACATACTCTACGATTGAAACAAAATTATAAAAAGTGCTAGCGGTACTTACAACCACTGTAGTACAACCCGTGTATCCATCGGATATTACGTAGTAGGATTTGTTAAAATCTAATGAGTAAATTAACTCACTTTCTTCTGTGAAATTAAAATATAACTCATCACAACAATCTTTGAAAGACCTTATAGGTCTCGTTGGTGTTACAGTTTGAGTTGGAGTCGGAGATGGTGTGGGGCAAAAATTGTTACCCGTTGTTGCTGAAAGGCAATCGGGACAGTCAGTAAATGGTGAACTTATAGATTGGAATTCGTAAAAGTTAGTCGGTCTTACTCCTACAATAGTCACACATCCAGAAAATTGACTTGTCTCAATATAATATATTTGAGTAACGTCTAATGTGGTTATAAAGTCTGTAAATTCTGAGAGTGAAAATAATTCTGTAGAACAACAAGAACTAAACCCTGATAATGGTGTTGGAGAGGTTGGGGTTGGTGTGGTAGTTACAGTTGGTGTGACTGTAGGTGTGGTAGTTAGAGTAGGGGTAGAAGTTAGAGTTGGGGTAGAAGTTAGAGTTGGTGTTGGAGTTAGAGTCGCTGGTGTTGGGGTAGGTGTTGGAGTTGGGGTTTGACTAGGTAGTTCCAAAACTATGTATGGTCCAACCCCATCGGTTGTAGTAACTAATTCTCCATCTCCATTTGTTACTGTTATTACGACACTGCTATCACCCGAAGTACCATCATTACTTGTTTCAGTATCAATATCGACTTTACCATCGGTATAGGTTTCTGTTGAACCGTCCTCGTAGGTAATAGTCCCTGTTGTATCACCAGAATTAGGCGTTATTATTACAGTGACACAGTCATTACCTGACGAATCACAAATAACAATAGTGTAAGGACCACATTCATATGTAAGACCTGTGAGGATTAATTCACACATACCGATAAATACAACTTATTATGAATTTAATAATAGTTGAAACGTTTTTATACTGAATAATTTTTTTTCTATTTACTTAAGAAAAAAAAATGATTACTAACTTATTACTAGAATGTGAGTGCAATTAGAATTAACTATATTAATAGAATAAGTTCCTAAGGCATCTATTTCTTCCCCTATTGTACTAGAATCAAAAATATAAGGTAAATATTGTATTCCTAAACCATATGATACATTACTACCATTAGGAGTAAAAATAATATTAGCCTGTTCTCCACTAAAATTAATACTGGATATTTCGACTGTTTGTGGCATCTGCTATGGTATTGTAGGAGTTTGTGTTTTAGTTTGAGATATGGTAGGTGTCGGGGTCCTTGTTAGGGACTTCGTTGGTGTTGGGGTAATACATGAATTCACAAACCTGTAACAGTTTCCACACCCGTACGTGTATCCCTCAGGACAAGTGTAACCTAAATTAATGTATTCCCCAGTTTGACTTGAAATAACCACATCTACATTGATTGTACCGCCCGTGAAATAAGCATTTCTAAGTTCCTCTGTTGAGAAGACAATATTTAGTTCGTTAACTGATGTGGCACCAGTCAACTCATCAATAGTATTGTCGTAGATTTCTAAACCAAGCATAGCTAATTCTCCACAATTTTGACCGACCATTTGTATTGTGTGAGTTCCTGACTCTATGAATAATCTGTATACTCTAAAATAATTGAAGATTAATGAGTTTCCGCCACCACCACCACTTAGAGTTCCAGTACATTCTCCAGATGAGTTCGTAGTACATGGGGATATTGAAGTAGTGTCAACCAATAACACACCATCCAAGTATAGTCTGTAGTGATTATCTGCAGATAAACCAACGTAGTAATACTTCGAGGTGGGCAATTCTAAACATTTACTAAACCCTACCCAATTACATATGATATTTGGATTCGACCAAATACTTAATCTATTTAAAGGACCATCAAAATCATTTGTACTCCTCCACATACCAGCAGTAGTTGATTGATGTATATAATTAGAAAAAACACCCAAGGTAGGTATACTACCAATGGTTTGTGGTACATTGTAGAATCTCGTCCCACTCAATGCATAACCTATTGATGTATTACCTGTAGTAATCGTTACTGCACTAACAGGCGTGGTTGCAGAAACGGTGTCAATTAAAGTGAAACAATTATAAGTTGGTGTTGGTGTTACAGTTCTCGTTGGAGTTTTTGTTGGTGTAATTGTATTAGTTGGTGTGATAGTCGGAGTTTTGGTTTTTGTTGGTGTTCTAGTTGGTAATGGGGACCTATTTGGTGTCCTAGTTATTGTCCTTGTTGGGGTCCTAGTTAGTGTAGGAGTTTTTGTTCTTGTAACTGACACTGTTTGAGTTATTGTTGGGGTTGGAGTCGTTGTAGGTATTGGTGACTTAGGTGGAGTTCTTGTTACAGTTGGAGTTTTTGTTCTAGTTGGTGTAGAAGTTTTTGTAGTAGTAACAGATGGAGACAAAGGTATAGTTCTTGTCGGAGTTCCTGTTGGTACTGGAGATTTAGGTGGTGTTCTTGTTACTGTTGGAGTTTTTGTTCTAGTTGGTGTAGAAGTTTTAGTTGTAGTAACAGAAGGCGACAAGGGTATAGTTCTCGTCGGAGTTGTTGTTGGAATGGGTGATTTGGGCGGAGTTCGAGTTACCGTTTTAGTTGGTGTTCTAGTTGGTGTAGGGGTAGGTGAAGCGTTCATACTTTTTTTTATAATAAATATTATGGACTACAAGAAGTGCAACCTGTATATGTTGAACCTGTCCAAGAAATAGGTACTTTGGTTACTGAAGTTTCTTCAACTCCCATGTATTCCCAACAACCAGTGTAACCCGAAAGTTTGACAACTTGTCCCTCTGTAAGGCCGGATAAGAATGAGTCAGTATATAAACATTCTCTACTATCCCCACTGAAGAATCTGTTAAATGAGTTTTGTACTGTGGATGAACTGAAATCTGTAACAGTAGGGTCTATAGTCCAATCAAAATTAATCAAACCTGGACCGTTTTGATTTAAGGAATTCAATGAAACATACGAAGGTTGAGACGTATAACCCGTAAATGGATTATTACTTTGTAGTTTACCAAAAGTCCAATTATTACCAAGTTCTGAATTAATGTTAGGCCAAATACCCCCATTAAAATTATAATTAGAAAAATATCCTGAGGTTCTTGTCTGACCTTCAATCAACCCTAACGATTCCAAAATAAATTGGAAGGATTGAGCCTCGATTGTTTGGAATCCTTCTATCAAATTACCATTTGGATTAACAAATAATAAATTGTTAACCTTTTTACCCAAAGTATTTGTAAAGTAATTCCAAGACGTTAGATAGTTATTGAAGTCTTTTTGCACACCATTGCCATTGACAAAGAAATTTGTTGTACCAACAGTATTACCTGTTGATAAAGTCGAACCTGTTTGAGTATAAATTGGTGACGATTCATTTATGACACATATAGTTAAGAAACTTTCACTTTCAGGTGTAAAGTTACCGGCGGTACTGAAACTTGTTAACGATGCATGATTAAATGGTGCTCCAGATGAACCATAAGGGTCAGGGTTTCCAAAGTTATCAAAATCCCATCCGTTATTTATGGTTTGTTTGACTACCGTATCATTTGATATACCACTATAAAATAATGAATCATTATTAATAGTTTGAGCTCCAATAGTCCCTCCTGACAAACTACCTATGATTGGGTAAACAGGCCATGAAACCCATCTTTCATCCCACATAACAAGTTCGAATAAATTTCCGGTCCAACCACTATTAGAGGTTAAACCACTATACCACATTCTTACACTTAACGAAGCATCCTGTAACAATGAATCTTCATAAGAACCAGAACCATCATAAAACACATAAATATTTCTGTTCGTATTACCACTACAGTTGCAAAGTACATCCGCCAATATACTAGCTCTCGAACTAGGTGTTACCGTTGGTGTCGGTGTATTTGTAGGTGTTGTAGTACTTGTTTGTGTTGTTGTAGGAGTTATTGATTGAGTTACCGTATTTGTTGGGGTTACACTAATTGTAGGTGTATTAGTTTTAGTAACCGTAGGGGTTAAGGTATTTGTTGGTGTGTTAGTTGGTGTTGTTGTTGTTGTTCTTGTGGGTGTGCTTGTTGGTAGTCCTGTATTCGGTGGTGTTTTTGTTGGTGTCTGTGAAATGGTTGAAGTTGGGGTTTGTGTCGGTGTTTGAGTATTAGTTGGCGTATTTGTTGGTGTCAATGTTGAAGTAATGGTTGGTGTAGAAGTTGTCGTGGGTGTTAGAGTAGATGTAGGGGTGATAGTAGGTGTTAGAGTAGATGTTGGTGTTAATGTGTTTGTTGGGGTTTGAGTAACGGTCTCAGTAGGAGTTGTAGTTGGTGTTTGAGTAACGGTCTCAGTAGGAGTTGTAGTTGGTGTCAACGAAGATGTTGGCGTTATTGTAGGGGTTTGTGTTGATGTGGGTAAAGGTGATTTTGGTGGTGTTTTAGTAGGGGTTTGTGTTTTAGTAACAGACGGGGTATTAGTAGTTGTAGTTGTGGGTGTTTTGGTTACTGTCGGTGTGGAAGTATTTGTTCTTGTTACTGTCTTGGTTGGCGTTGGGGTTTTAGTGACCGTACCCGTGTTAGTTTGAGTGTTTGTCACTGTTGGCGTAGATGTATTTGTTCTCGTTACAGTTTTAGTTGGGGTGGGGGTCGAAGTGTTTGTTTTGGTAACAGTTATCGTAGGAGTTGATGTAAAAGTTTGAGTTGGTGTTGAAGTTGGAGTTTTGGTTGGTGTCGGAGTTGGTAATTGTGCCGCTGGTGTTTTGGTAACTGTTTTCGTTGGAGTTGGGGTTTTTGTGGTTGTTGGTGTACTAGTAAGTGTTTTTGTAGGGGTTTTGGTAATAGTGGGTGTTACTGTAGATGTTGGGGTTAAAGTTGTGGTTGGCGTACTAGTTTTAGTCGTAGTAGGTGTCAACGATGTGGTTGGAGTTAAGGTCCGAGTTGGGGTCTGAGTTTTAGTAGGAGTGTTGGTTACTGTAGGTGTACTGGTCACAGTTGGCGTGGTAGTAGATGTATTTGTTTGAGTTGGTGTAACGGTACTAGTACTTGTGGGGGTTTTTGTTACTGTTGCGGTAGGTAAAGGAGTTTTTGGTGGTGTTTTAGTTGGGGTTTGTGATGGTGGTATTGTTGGAGTGATAGTTGGAGTGTTTGTTTGTGTACTTGTCTGAGTTATAGTTGAGGTCGGTGTTATCGTTGGTAATGGTGTTTTGTCAGGACTTGAGGTTAAAGTTACTGTTGGTGTTGATGTTTTAGTTTGTGATATTGTGGGTGTAACGGTAGATGTAGGTGTTTGAGTTTTGGTTGGGGTTGCAGTAGGTAGAGGTGATTTATCAGGTGTATTAGTTACAGTAATTGTAGGTGTGATTGATGGTGTTGGTGTTGGTGTTAATACCGTAGTTTGGGTTGATGTAATTGTTGGTGTAGTTGTTGGTGTTTTAGTATTTGTTGGGCTTACTGTAGGAGTAAAAGTGTTAGTTGGTGTTACTGTCGGAGTTGGTGTTGGGAAAATTGAATAACTAAAGTCATTCGGTAGACATGGTATATTACAATTGGGACAATCTGGATTGAACAAATCGAATTTTGTTTTTAATAAATCGAAATTGTGTTTTACCTCTGGTGCCGATAACGGTGAAACATACATTCTGAATTGCGAGATACCCCCATCAAAGGTACCAGCAAAATTAGGTTCAATTAATATGTTTGTAGTAAGTGATGATAATGAAGTGGCACTTAAAACATTATTTGGAAATAATTCAGGGTCTTGAATATAAACATTTGTGTTTCCTGTCGGACATGCCGAGAAAGTTAAGTTTTCACGTAAACCCAATGTACCGCCACCCCACGATATATTAAAAGGAACTCCAAGTTGTCTTTCTTTATATGTGTCAAGAGCTCTTGGTATAATCTCCTCAACATCTTCAACCGTATAGAATATTTTACCATTAACGTAGATTTTTAATCTACCCATACGGTACTGTTTATCCAATAACCATTTCTCGTTTAATCTTACGATTTCTATTTGTTCAGGAGGAGTTGCTCCGCTTTTAGTTGCTGGTGGTTCAATTAAATAAACTGAATTGTTGGCGAGTGAGTCGAGATATACAAATTTTGATATGTCACCCAATCCACCTCTATAAAACAAATCACAAGTATCTAGCCATGTATATCGTTCCCAAACAATATCTACCAAAAACCAATGTTCTGAACTTGTGTAAGCAGAATTTTTGGTTAAACAATAATCGTAAATTCCATCCTCAGAACAATATTCATCAACCGTATAACCTGTTGTATAAGTAATACCTGATGTTTCGCAACTTCCTGTAGTTTCACATCCACCTGTATATCTTAATATTCTAACACCAATTTTTGGGTTTGTTTCATCATCACCACATAATCTAAAAGATAATGCATTTGATATTGAATCTAAAAGTGGGTCTTTGTCAGGAGTATTTTCGATAGTTGCACTATTACAACCACAATTACAACTTACGTTATGAACGATTGTTTCTCCTGATGGCTCGTAAACATCAACACATCTTGAATTTGTTACTCCTGTATCTGCACACGCGCAAGTTTTCAAACAAGTTTCTAACCCTTGTGTTACTCTTGTATACCCACTATCAGATGCTGGACTTCCTGACGCATGATGACCAAATTTATTTTCAGCCCTTGTACCAAAATAAAAGAATGTGTTTTTGTTGTCAGGGTAAATTTCGTTTAATGTTGTTTCTCCTGATGATGGAGTATATTCGTTGGAAAGTCGTGGTTTTAAGACCATCTCGACTGCCCAACCTTTATTCATTCTACTTGGAAAGATATCATAGTCGTAACCAAATAATTTGTAGAAACCTTGATAAAAACCTCCATATAGTTCTTGGTAATATCCTTCGGTTGTTCCTGTTTTTGAAACTATCTCAAAAAGTGTTCTACCTGTAATACCTGAAAATTGGATATTTTGTGAGGTATAACCTGTTACTTGAAATAATTTTAATCTTCTATCAAAACTTAATCTGTCGAACTTTTGTGAATCGTCTAACAATCCATTTGTAAATGTAATTGACTGGCCTGTCATTCCTGTAACAAGACCATTATCTATACCCGTTAAACCGATATCACACGCTGTTTGGGCTGTTATACAACTTAAATCTAAATTGTCGGGATTATAATAATTTTCAGAAACTATAACATTTGAGGTGTCATAATTACCATAAGTTAAAATCGGTTGTTGAGTTGTTCCTGTCGAACTTAAATCAAAATAGAATGGCAGACGGTTCCCGTAGGTCTGAGCAATCAAATAAGGTGAAAAAACCACCTCCTCGTTAAAGTCCAATTCATCGGATGCTAACGAGATATCGGTCAAACTCAAAAAATGGGGACTTACATAAAACTTCTTAAAAACAAATTGGTTAATGTTTTGTTGAGCCATTCTATTTTTTTATAGATAAATACACGATATCATAGTATTTATTGTAAAAAACCATGATAAATTATAATCAAGAATATTATAGTTCGCCATATTATTTCTTCTTAAAAGATAAGGGAGACAAAATTTCTTTGTATTATTCCGTAGAGGAAACTTTAACGGAATCAAGAAAAAAAGACAAGAAAATGGACTTTGATAAAAAAGATAGTCCTAAAGTTAAATCCCTAATATCAAAAATTTTATCAAAAAAGAAAAAACCACAATCAACTGATGAGGTTGAAAAAGAACTTGATGAATTAATTGAACCTGATGGGTCTTTTGCATCTTCTTCTACTCCAATATTAGATTTATCTTTTCATCCTCGTAGAACGATGGACCAAATCGTTATCGCAACAAGACAAACCAATAATCCTATTACAAGAGGTTATCGTGTTTATTACGGTGAATCAAAAGAAGAAGAACCTGTGGTAAACGAGGTTGACTATTCAGACGCATTTGGTTATGAGGAAACAAAAGATTTGGATGGAAAAAAAACTTACAAAACTTTGGTTAAAAAAATGGGTATGGAACCTGAAGAGGCAAAAGATAGAACAAAACAATTTGGTAAAGACCCAACAGGTAAAAGAGATAGTAAATCAAAATTTAAAAACAAAAAAGGATTTGTTGGAAAACTTACTTTATCTGAAATGGAAAAACTCGAGATGAAAAAAATGTTGGAAGACATTTTATCAAAAAGAAATTCTGACGATGCTGATGTTGTTAAAAAAGAACATCCGTCATCAAAAATTCTAAAAAAGAATTTGGAATCGATTAAGAAAATGGCAGAAAAAGAAGGTATATCTATTAATCAACTTGTTAAGATGTTAAAAAGTGAATAAGGATTTATACGATAAAAAAGTAAAAGTTCCTGATGAAATACGTGAACATATGCGTAATTCATTTAATTCAGTGAGTTCTGAATCAAATGATGAAGGACACAAAAGAAACAAAGAACTTCAGGACTCAGATGAAATTTCATACCAACAATTAAAAAGAATTAAAAACTACTTTGATAATTTCAAAGGAGATGCTCAAGAAAAGACTTACATATTAAATGGTGGAGATTATATGAAAAATTGGGTTGACGAAACTCTAAGATTTCTACGAGATGATATTTATAATGTAAAGAAGAATAAACAAGAAGCGGGTTTACAAAATCAATTCAATGCACCACATCAAAAAAACGATATGAGTTCTATGAATAGACCTAGTAAATCTCATAACAAAATAAATAATGAGTTAAAAGAAGACCTGAAAAGGATAAACGACTTAATGAAAAAAATAATTTAAAATGGCGGCTTATTTTCCAATTGATTTCTCTCAACCTCTAAACACGTTGGGTCAAATCGGACAAACAGAAAGAACAAATGGTATAAAAATTAACGACTACAAACAGTCTGCAAACGAATATTCATCTGTGAATAAAGATGCAATGTCGGATGGTGACTTGTTTGGTAAAGGGACTGGTATTTTCTTAGATATTCTAAACGGAGGTTCTTCGGAAGATATTTCTGAAAGAAAAAATCAAATCAAAATTAATTTTTATCAAACAAACAAACCTTATACAACACCTAGTGTTTAATGAAACTTTACAACTCCCTTAAAACTCTTATTTTAGAAGTGGCATCTTTGGGTGCCGTTAGGGATGCTATTTCCAAAAAAAATAAATGTATAATTTACTATATCGGAGATGAACCAGGAGGAAAAGGATTGAGGGAAATTGAACCTGTTTGTTTAGGGTATAGTAAAGCGGGTAACTTGGTATTAAGAGCATGGGATTTTGAAGGAGCGTCACATACGGCATATAAAGGAAAACAACCCTTACCAGGTTGGCGTCTTTTCAGATTAGATAAAATAACTATGTTTAGACCTTTAGATGTAAAGTTTTTTGACCCGAGACCTAATTACAATTTTAATGGAGATAAAAGTATGACTAGAGTTTTAATAAATGCACAATTTGACCAAGAACAAGTATGAGAACCGAAAATGATTTAATACAAAAATTGATGATTTCCAAAAAAATCATGGACAAACATAAAGAAATGCCAAGAGGTAATGCAAGTGAAACAAGTATATCAACTTTATCAACACCTGAATTACAAAGTTTTGATACACCTACAGCATCTTACAATATACCCTCTGAATTTCTTAGTGAGCAACAAGTAACTAGACCTGTAAATACAAATCCAGGTCCTATTACTGAAGAAAAAATCAAAAATTCAAAATTACCTGAAGAAATCAAAAGATTGATGTTAGAGCACCCAATCAATCAACCACAACAAACAGGACCAACTTTATCTAATGAATTAATTGCTAAGGCCTCGAGATTGATGGGTACCGAAAAACAAAAAGTAACTGAAGGTAAAAAAACAACTGGACCACTTCCGAAATATAGTGAAACACCATCAATTGATAAAAATGAAATCGCGTCAATTGTTAGAGAAACAGTGGAGGAAGTACTCAGAGAAAACGGATTATTAATAGAATCAACTCAACGAACCAAAGATAACTTTACTTTCAAAGTAGGTAATCATATTTTTGAAGGGAAGTTAACTAAGATAAAAAAGGTTAG
>Ga0315902_10009137_pt1 | contig 13296 bp, 10 predicted proteins | sample LakEriMetagenome_9_FD_203523 | JGI IMG/M metagenome (GOLD analysis project Ga0315902, IMG submission 203523) | Freshwater fungal communities from buoy surface, Lake Erie, Ohio, United States - Buoy 12 MA117 | ecosystem: Environmental > Aquatic > Freshwater > Lake > Lake biofilm | place: USA... | reverse complement strand
CAGGAAGGAGATGCCGTTCTGCGGCTTGCCGCTGTTGTCCGTGCGGACCAGGCAGAACATCCAGTCGGCCCACTGCGCGTGGGTCGTCCAGATCTTCGAACCGTTCAGGACGTAGTCATCGCCGTCCCGCTCGGCCTTCATCTGCAGGCTGGCCAGATCGGAGCCGGAGCCCGGCTCGCTGTAGCCCTGGCACCACCAGATGTCGGAGTTGATGATCGGCGGAAGGTGCTGCGCCTTCTGCTCATCGGTGCCGAAGGCCATGATCACCGGGGCGACCATCTTCAGGCCCATAGGGGACGAGGTCGGCACGCCGGCCAGGCTCATCTCCATGTTGAAGATGTAGGCCTGGCTCGGCGTGAAGCCCGTTCCGCCATACTCGACCGGCCAGTTGGTGGCGGCCCAGCCGCGCGCGGCGAGCTTTTTCTGCCACTTCACCTGGCCGGCCTTGTCGAGATAGCCGTTCTTGGACTGGGACATCTGCCGGCGCAGGTCCTCGTCGTAGTTCTCGGCGATCCAGTCGCGGACCTCGCGCTGGAAGGCCTTGTCCTCTTCCGAGAAGGCGAGGTCCACGGCCGCTACTCCACGCCGTCGAGGTATTCGATCTCGGGACGGCCAGCCATCGTCGGGCCCATCGCGGCGCCGGCGGCCTTGAAGTAGTCGGTGCCGCCGTGGGCTTTCAGGGCCTCGTCGGAAGCGTAGATCTCGAGAACCTTGTACACGCCGGCCTCGGTGCGGCTCTTGGTCAGCTGGTACATCAGGCAGCCCGGTTCATTGGCCTTCACCTTGGCCGCCAGATCCAGAAACACCTTTTCGAACTCCGAGGCCTTCTCGGTTTGCACCTTCAGGGTCGCGACGACGCCGATCATGTTGTTCTCTCCCTTGGACCCATCTGGCCCGAACGCTTGTTTGAAAGCACCATGCGGCGGGGCGAGGGGCCGTGCAAGCCTGACCTTGCGGGAGGCTCAACGCCGCGGCGGGCGAGACAACGACTCCGGGCGACGTACAAATGGCCGACGCCGCGAAAGCCCGCATTGATGGACCGGATTCAATATGCCTGCCCCCCACGCACCGTAGGGAAGCAACGGGAGCCGGCGGAGCGGCCAGGCGCCAGGGTGGCTCCGGCTAGCGCCGCTCGTTCCAGCCGTAGGCGACCCAGGAGTGGCCGCCGACATTGCGGGCTTCGATGATATCGCTGTCCGTCGAGGCCTTGCTGCGGACGGATCGCCGGGCGCGGCTGGCCAGAACGGCCAGGCCCAGGAGCGCGCTGGACATCAGGGCAATGACCACAACGGTCAGGGTGGCGAACACAGCCAGGACCGCGCCGATGGCAAGCGCCGCGCAGGTCGCCACGGCGCCGGCCAGCCAGGCCAGCCCCTGCACCGCTGATCGAGAGCCACCCCGCCCTGTCGTGTGATTGTCCATCTCGTCCTCGTAGGTCGGCGTTGGGAAGCGACCTTCACAGTCATTAATTTGTGCGAAAGGGCCGAACGTCAACCGAAGACCCGCGTGAAGAGCGAGAGATTCGCCATCCGCCCATTCATGCGGCGCCCTCCAGCGCCATGTCCCGGCGCTCCCTGGTGACGGTGTCATAGGCGGCATTGATCGCCGCGGTCTTGGATTCGGCGACCTCGATGAAATCATCCGGAAGCCCCCGGGAACGGGCGCGATCCGGGTGGGCGTCGGAGACCCGGGCCCGCCAGGCGGCGCGGACCTCGGCGTCGGTCGCGTCCGGCAGGACGCCGAGGATCACATAGGGGTCATTCGGGCCGGCCCCCATGTGCGTCGCCTTCAGGCGTCGGAAGGTCAACGGCGTGAAGCCGAACAGGTGGTTTACCTGCGCCAGATACTCGAGTTCATCGGCGGTCACCGCGCCATCCGACCCGGCGATGTGAAACAGCCCGTCGAGCACGTCCTCGAGAATCTGCGGACAGCCGCGATATCGCTTGGCCAGGCGTCGGGCGTAGCTCTCGAAACCGTGGGTCGTCTGCCTGGCCAGATCGTAAAGCCTGTGGACGTTGCGCTCGGACCCGGCATCCGGCTGGAACACCGTGGCGAACATGTCGAACTCGCCCGAGGTTGCACGACCATCGGCCCGCGCGAGCTTGGCGCCGAGGGCCGTTACAGCGGTCGTGAACGCGGGATCCTCGCCGGGCAGGCCCGCCGGACAATCCGCGCACTGGGCGTCGTCGACGCTCCGTGCCGCGAGGCTTGCAATGTTTCGCCAGAAGCTCATGGGATAAGCAGAGCTTAGGATTCTGGCGGACGCATGGCAATCGGAACTGACGCGACGACAGGCTGGACCTTCTGGATCGACCGCGGCGGTACATTCACGGACGTGATCGGACGGTCGCCGGATGGGACCGAGCAAACCCTCAAGCTGCTCTCCGCCTCGCCCTCTTACGCGGACGCCGCCGTCGAAGCGATGCGCAGGCTGCTGAGCGTGGAACCCGGCGAGCGGTTCCCGGCGCACCGGGTCGCGGCGATCAAGATGGGCACGACGGTCGCGACCAACGCCCTCCTCGAACGCAAGGGGGCGAGGACCCTGCTGGTCGTCACGCGGGGGTTCGCCGACTCCATCCTGATCGGAGACCAGTCGCGCCCTGAGCTGTTCGCCCTCGACATCCTGCGGCCCGAGCCTCTTTACGCCGGGGTGATCGAGGCGGAAGAACGGCTGGCGAGCGACGGGGGGATCGTCGCGGCGCTCGACGCCGCGGGCCTGGGGGCCGCGCTGGCGGCGGCGAGAGGCGAGGGCTTCACCAGCGTCGCCATCGCCTTCCTGCACAGCGACCTCAATCCGGCCAACGAACGGGCGGCGGGCGACCTCGCCCGGGCGGCCGGGTTCGATTATGTGGCGCTCAGCCACGAGGCCAGCCCCCTCCCCCGCTTCATTCCACGCGCCGAGACGGCGGTGGCCGACGCCTATCTGACGCCGGCTCTGCGCGCCTATGTCGAACAGGTCGCCGAGGCGGTGGAGGGCGCGCCGCTGTGGTTCATGACCTCCGCCGGCCAGCTGGTCCGGGCCGAGGCCTTCCGGGGCAAGGACGCGGTGGTGTCGGGCCCGGCGGGCGGGGTGGTGGGCGTCGCCCGAACCGCGCGCTCGGCCGGTTCGGCTGCGGTCCTCGGATTCGACATGGGCGGGACCTCGACGGACGTCTGCCGCTTCGCCGGGACGCTGGAGCGACGCGATACGGCCCGGGTGGCCGGCGCGCGGCTGCGCAGCCCCATGCTCGACGTCGAGACCGTGGCCGCCGGCGGCGGCTCGATCCTGACCTATGACGGCTTCCGCGCACGGGCCGGGCCGGCCAGCGCCGGGGCCGATCCCGGCCCGGCCTGCTACGGTCGCGGAGGTCCGGCCACGGTCACCGACGCCAACCTGGTGCTTGGCCGTCTGGATCCGTCCTGGTTCCCGTCGGTCTTCGGTCCGCGGGGCGACGCACCGCTCGATCCAACCGCCGCCCGGGCGCGGATCGCCGAGCTGGCGGGGGCGATGGGCCTGAGCGTCGAGGCCGCCGCCGAGGGCTTTGTCGCCGTCGCCGTCGAGCAGATGGCCCAGGCCGTGCGCCGCATCTCCACCGAACGCGGCTTCGACCCGCGTGACCATGCCCTGGTCAGCTTCGGCGGCGCGGCGGGCCAGGTCTGCTGCCAGGTCGCCGACGCCCTGGGCGTGACCGAGGTGCTGAGCCCGAAGCACGCCTCGCTGCTGTCGGCCTGGGGCATCGGCCAGGCCAGTGTCGGGGCGCTGCGGCAGGCGGGACTGGAGCTGCCGCTCGACACTGCGGGGCTGGCGGCCGCCGGCGCGCTGGCCGACCGGCTCGCGGCCGAAGCGCGGGAGGCCCTCGCGGCCCAGGGCTCTGACGCCGGGACGGTCGAGCGCCGCCTGCTGCTCCGCTACGACGGCGCCGACGCCGCCCTGCCGGTTCCGGTCTCGGACGCATCGACCGCCCGGAGCGCCTTCGAAACCGCTCACCAGCGCCTGTTCGGCTTCATCGAGCCCGACCGGGCCATCCTGATCGGCAGCGTCGAGGCGGAGGCCAGCGCAGCCTCTGCCTCCGCTCATCCCGGCGAAGGCCGGGACCCCGATCAAGGGGCGCGGGACCTTGGTCAGCATCCTGACCGCTCCGACCCGCATCCAGGTCCTGGCCTTGGCCGGGATGAGCCGCTGTTTGTTCAGGCTCACGAGTTCGATCGGATCGACGGCCCCGCCCTGATCATCCGCAGCGACACCCAGATCGCCGTCGCCGGGGGCTGGCGCGCCACCGCGGAGGCCGACGGCCTGATCCGCCTGACCCGCACCGTCCCCCTGGTCGCCACGGCCATCGCCGCCGACAGGCCCGACCCGGTCACCCTGGAGCTGTTCAACCGCCGCTTCATGGGCGTGGCCGAGGCCATGGGCGCGGCGCTGGAGCGGACCGCCCACTCGGTCAACATCAAGGAACGGCTGGACTTCTCCTGCGCCCTGTTCGACGCCGACGGCGGACTTGTCGCCAACGCGCCGCACATGCCGGTCCACCTTGGCAGCATGGGCGCCAGCGTGCGGGCGACGAAGGCGCGGCATCCGGTGCTCCGGGCCGGCGAGGCCTTCGCGCTCAACAACCCCTACTTCGGCGGCACCCACCTTCCGGACATCACCGTCGTCATGCCGGTGTTCATGGAGGAGGACGGAGCGCCGGCCTTCTACGTCGCGGCGCGGGGGCACCACGCCGATGTCGGCGGCATCCAGCCGGGCTCCATGCCGCCGTTCTCGAAGACGCTGGACGAGGAAGGCGTGCTGCTGGACGCCGTACCGATCATGCGCGAAGGCCGTTTCCTGGAGGCGGAAACCCGCGCGGCCCTGGCCACGGGCCGCTGGCCCGCCCGGGCGCCGGAGCGCAACCTGGCCGACCTCAAGGCCCAGATCGCCGCCTGCCAGGCCGGCGCCGCGGCGGTCGCCGACATGATCCGCGCCCACGGCCCGCAGACCGTCGCCCGCTACATGACCTTCGTGCAGCAGAACGCCGAGCAATCGGTGCGGCGGGCGGTCGGCAGGCTGGTCGACGGCGAGGCCCGCGTCCCCATGGACGGCGGCGGCGAGGTGGTGGTCACGGTGAAGGTCGATGCGGCGCGCGGCGAGGCGGTGCTGGACTTCACCGGCTCGGCCGACCAGCTGGGCAACAACTTCAACGCCCCGGCCGCCATCGTCGACGCCGCCGCCCTGTACGTGTTCCGCAGCCTGGTCGATGACGACATCCCGCTGAACGCCGGGTGCCTGACGCCGTTGAAGATCCTCACCCGGCACGGCTCGATGCTGGATCCCGAACCGCCGGCCGCCGTGGTGGCGGGCAACGTCGAGACCAGCCAGCACGTCGTGGACGCGCTCTACGCCGCCATCGGGGCCATGGCCAACAGCCAGGGCAGCATGAACAACTTCACCTTCGGCGACGACCAGAAGCAGTATTACGAGACGATCTGTGGCGGGGCCGGGGCGACGGCGACCCGGGCCGGGACCAGCGCGGTTCACACCCACATGACCAATTCGCGCCTCACCGATCCGGAGATCCTCGAGCGCCGCTTTCCGGTGCGGGTCGAGCACTTCGGGGTCCGCCAGGGCTCCGGCGGCGCGGGCCTCCACAGGGGCGGCGACGGCGCGGTCCGGCGGCTGCGCTTCCTGGCCCCGATGGAAGCGGCCCTGCTTTCGACGCGCAGAAGCCACAGTCCGCAGGGAATCTGTGGCGGTAGCGCCGCGCTCGCGGGGCGTCAGCGTTTGATCGAGGCGGGCGGCGGGGTAAAGGAACTTCCCGGCTGCTTTTCGATTACCGTGCGGCCCGGCGACGTCGTCGAGATCGAGACCCCCGGGGGCGGCGGTTTCGGACCCAGCGACGACGGCGCCTGACGACATCAGTACAGGACCTTCTTGATGGCCCCGATCCTCCTTCTCGCCTTCGCCCTGCTGGCCCAGGACGCGCCGGCGGCGCCCCCCGCCGAAGACGGCCCGGTGGCGACCGCCGCGCCGCGCAAGCAGGACGTCGCCCCGCTGCCGATCCAGGGCGGCCCCGTCTCGGCCCCGTCCGATGACTACGGCTACGTCGGCTGGTGCTTCGGCGCGGTCAGCGGCTACGTCGACCTGTACGACCGGGCCATGCCGGAGGTGATCCGCATCGAGCGCGCCTGGCCGACTCCCGGCACCGAGGAAAACATCAGGGAGGTCTATCCGGCCCAGAAGCGCGACGCCGTGGCCAGCCTGGCCCTGTTCCGCCGCGCCATCGAGGCCGCCGAGAAGGCCAGCCCGACCCCTATCGCCCCGCAGGGCGCCGCCGCCATCAAGCGGGGCCGCGGCGTCTGGACCGGCGCCACCACCGTGCCCAAGGCCCAGCTGGCCCAGTTCTGGATGAGCTGGTCGCCGCCAGCGAAGTGCGAGGAAACGGCGAAGGCGCTGGAGGCCCGCGCCAACCTGTTCGGCCAGGCCCTGACCGCCAACGCGGCCGCCCCGCCAGCGCAGGCCGTCGCCGCCCCGCCGCCCCCCGAGCCGGCGAACGTTCCTCTGGCCGAGGCGACGCCCGCCGAGGCCCCTGCCCCGGACGCCGCGCCCGAGGCCCCGGCCGAGCCGTCGCCGCCGGTTGAGACCCCGGTCGACGAGCCGACCACTCTGGCCGCCGAACCGGCCGCTCCGGCCGCGGCAACGCCCGCCGCCCCCGCTGCGCCGTCGGCCATCGACGATCTGCTGCCGGTTGCGGCCGAGGCCGAGCCTGTCGCCGAACCCGCGCCGCCGCCCGCCCCGGTCGCCGAGGCCGAGGTTGCCGAACCCGTCGCCCAACCCCTCGCCACGCCGGCCAAGCCGAAGCCGACCCGCAAGCCCGGCCTGCGCGATACCCTCAGGGGCCTGCGCGGCCAACAGTAGGTCCGGCCTTTTCGCCGATGAAGTACAGTCCCGGTTGACGCCGGGACAGGATTCCCGCTTGCTGTTGGAAAGCGCGGTACGGCGGCGTCCGGGAGTCCCGGGTCACCGCCGTGGACAGTCGCCATCGCGGGAGGACCACGCCCTTGAGTACATCGCCGCCCCCGGCGCCAGAGCGCCTGCGCCTGGACACCAAGTTCTTCTTCGGCATCGGCTCGGCGGCGGAATCGATCGCGCTCTACTCGGTCAGCGCGTTTGCGATGTTCTACTATAATCAGGTGCTGGGGCTGCCGGCCGAGCTGGCCGGGCTGGCCATCTCCGCCAGCCTCGTGCTGGACGGGATCTCCGACCCGCTGGTCGGGTCGCTGTCGGACCGCACCCGCTCGCGGCTGGGCCGGCGCCATCCCTGGATGCTGGCCGCGCCGATCCCCATCGGCCTGTCCCTGATCGCCATCTTCAATCCGCCGGCCGAGCTGGGCCAGTGGGCGCTGTTCGCCTGGTTCGCCATCTCGGTGACCCTGATGCGCCAGTTCATGACCTTCTTCCACACCCCGCACCTGGCGCTCGGCGGCGAGCTGTCGCGCGACTATCTCGAGCGCTCCCGGGTGATGAGCTGGAACAACTTCTTCACCTGGGCCGGGGCGGCGGGCACCGCCTTCTTCGCGCTGAGCTTCGTGTTCAAGGCCACGCCCGAGTATCCGCGCGGTCTGCTCAACCCCGAGCCCTACGGCCCCTTCGCCTGGGGGCTGGCGGTCGTCGCCGTCGTCATCCTGTTCGCCTCGGGCTGGTTCACCCGCGACCAGATCCCCCGCCTGCCCAAGGCGGCCGAGAACCTGCCCCCGTTCAGCCCGTTCGAATTCTTCGGCGACATCGCCAAGGTGATGCGCAACCTCAACTACGTGTGGCTGCTGGTCGCCTTCTTCTTCCTGTCGCTGATGATCGGCCTGCGGACGGGGCTGAACCTCTACATCAACACCTTCTACTGGGAGCTGACGTCCGAGCAGCTGCGCTGGTTCATCCTGGGCAGCGCCAGCGGCTACATCGCCGGCTTCGTATTCGCCGCCCGCATGCACCGCGCCTTCGACAAGCGGCTGACGATGATCGTCTGGGCGACCGTCTATTCGGTCGGGCCGGCACTGCCCAACATCCTGGGCCAGCTGGGCGTCATAGGCCCCCAGACGCCGGGCCTGCTGGGCGTCCTGATCGCCTTCTCCGTCGTCGGCTTCGCCGCCGCCAGCATCCTGAGCATCACGGTGATGTCGGCCCTGGCCGATGTCGCCGACGAGAACGAGCTGAAGTTCGGCCTGCGGCAGGAGGGCGTGCTCTACGCCACCCGCTCGCTGGCCGCCAAGGTCGACCAGGCCATAGGCGCCCTGCTGGCCGGGATGGTGCTGCTCTGGATCAGCTTCCCGACCAAGGCAGTGCCGGGCGAGGTGCCGGACGCCGTAGTCCAGAACCTCGCCCTGTGGGACGGCGCGCTGGCGGCCATACCGGGCCTGATCGCGGCGGCCTTCTACGCCCGCTACGGCATCACCCGGGCGAAGTACGAGGCGACCAAGGCCCAGATCGCCGCCAGACGCGCCGCCGCTGGCGAGGCGGTGACCCCGCCCCCGCCTGTGGTCGTCGAGATCGAGGGCGTGGTCGACATCGACGCCGCGCCGGGGCCGGGCAAGGCGTAGGGAGACGGGGACAGGCGGCGCGTCCCGATCGGCGCCCTCCCTCCCCCTCGTGGGGAGGGACAGACGCGCAAAGCGCGTCAGGGTGGGGCAAGAGGTGGCCGCCTTATGAGTCATGTGAAGATCGCTGCTCGCCCCACCCGTCTCGTCTCGCTGCGCTCGCCGAGCCACCCTCCCCACAAGGGGGAGGGAGACTGGAGACACGGCTTCGCCGCCTCAACGGACGGCGCCCGAACAGGTTGGGGAGGGGGCGGAGCGCCGGGCCTTCGCCCGGAGCAGGGGTAGTGTTGTACCGTTTCGACGAAGGCTGACGCTCCGCGTGGCCGTTATCTCGCAGGCCCAGGATGCGCAGGGCTGTTCACCCTTTTGTCCCGGACTCTCCCCGCCCGGCCTCTCCGGTCGGCTCGAAGTGCTGCCCACGAACGGGCGGACACGCACACCAGCGCACGCCCGGCGCGGAGGCTTACGTCCCCTCCGCCTGATCCCGCTCGACCACTCCCCGCCGCCGCATCGGGCTGGTACCAGGCGCCCTCCCCCGCGACGGGGACGGTCATGAGGATACGGGCGGTGAGAGGGGTGGGGGATAGAATTGAGTTATCCCCCCATTTTCTCCAATGAACTCAGTCCTCCCCACATCGTGGGGAGGGGGACCGCTCGGAGAGCGGTGGAGGGGTAGCGCAAATCCCCCCTCCTCCGCTCATCCTCGCGGAAGCGAGGACCCAGGTCTTCTGATGCAGCCGCTCAACGCGGGGACTGGCGCACACAGCCCTGACCCTGATTGCGCCGGCCGCAAACCTGGGTCCTCGCTTCCGCGAGGATGAGCGGAGTGTTTGGGGGAGCCTTCCTTCCTCCAGGAGGAAGGGAGACCGCCGTCGATCTCATGGCTGCAAGCGTGCCGCCCGTCCCAGGTCAGTCCGCCGACACGACGCTCCGCGTCGCCGCGCCGCGGCGGAGGGGGCGAGGCCCGTCCTTGAGCTGAGGCGCGACGGCGCGCCCTTCGCGCCGTATGCGGCGGCCACCGGCCGACGCCGCGCCGAAACTGGGACGGGCGGCGATGATCTCGGCATGAGATGAAGGGGGGCGTGCGTCCCCGCTTCCGTCATCCCTCGAAGAACCCGTCATCGAGGGTCTTGATCTCGACGGTGTGGCGCGTGAGCACCCCGACACCATGCCGGATCATCAGCTCGGCGAGTCGCTCTCCATCGATCAACACAACATGGAGGCTTGAGGCCGTTGCGTGCTCGCGTGCCTGCTTCGAGAAGCCGGACGCAGTAACGAACAGACCCTTGTTGGCCTTCTTGATGTTGAGGCGCCGATGAAGCTGTTGATGGCTTCGGGTCCGACGTTGTTCCCCTCTTTGTATCGCTTCGCCTGAATATAGACCCGGTCCAAACCGAGAGGGTCTTGGTGGACCACGCCGTCCACGCCACCGTCACCCGATCCGCCGAGCGCCTTCGCAAGTTCCTCGCGACCCTGACCGTAGTTCATCCGAACAAGCAGCTGGATGATCAGCTGCTCGAAGTCGGCCGGAGGCATCTGCCGCACGCGGTCGAGGATTTCGGCCTTGAGGTTGGCCTCCAGCTCCTTCCGGGCTTCCTCGATACGTTCCTCTGGCGTGGCCCCGGAGCCATCGGCAACGGGCATGGCGGCCGGAGGGGATGATGTGCCGGCCTGCGAGCTCTTGAACCACGCCTTGAATGCGGGCGACGCCGAAAGCGTTTGGTTCGTTATCTGGGCGGGGCCGGTGGCAAGGAGGGCTGAGCCCTCAGTTGTGATCTGGAACCGCCCTCGCTTAGTCGTCTCCAGGAGCCCGGCGCGCGTCATGTAGAACTTCGCCCAGTGCAGCCGGTTGTGGAAGACGCCCTGCATCCCGCTGGGCAGGCGCTCTGCTATCTCATCGTCTGTCAGGCCGAAGTCGGCAGCCAGCGGGGGCATCACTTCCATGATGCTCAACGGCTCCTTGGCCTCGGCGGCCCGCTTAAGCAGCGGCAGCATGGCGCTCTGGTAGTCTGGAATGGCCATCTTCAATCCTGTGTCGCCGCGCTTGCTGTGTTCCGACTAGCAAGCCTCAGGTTGAGATCAAGCCGCTAATCACCTCTTCATAGAAGGCGATTCAGATGCTCGCGGAAGCAAGGCAATAGCAGAATACAGCCCCCCCTACGCCGCCACCTCCGCCCTGATCTCCAACCTCAGCCCCGCCGCCGTGGCGAGGTTGACCAGGGCGCCCGGGGAGACCTTGCCGAGCTTGCCGCGCAGCAGGTCGTTCAGGCGGGGGCGGGTGATGCCGAGGCGGGCGGCGGCGGCTTCCTGGGGCAGGCCCCAGGACTTCACCTGCCGGGCCAGCACGGCCAGCAGGTCGGCGCGGGCCTTCATGTTGGCCGCTTCCGCCGGGGTGTCCGACAGGGCGTCGAACACGTCGTCGAACGTCCGGGTTTCCATCGCTCGCCGCCCTTGCGGTCTATTTCTTCTGCGGCTTGACCGCCGAGCCGCCGGTCGGCGGCTTGCCGTGCTGACTGGTCGAGGGCTGATAACCACCCTGCACCTTGCCGGGGACATGGCCGCGCTCCGCAAGACGGGGCGTTGCTTCAAAGCGCGCGGCCAGCTCCGGTCGGTAACGGCCGGCGCGCAACTCGCGCGGGCCATCGGTAGCCTGAACCGAAGCACGGCGCAGGGAGTCGTCGATCAAGCCGCTCAAGGCCTGAGGCGCGTCAGTCGGCGTTTTGACCTTGATCGACACGGCGGGGTCCCTGCTCATCGACAATATAATGGTACCACACGTCCACGGCGGGCCGATACACGCGCTCGAACAGCGCCAATCCGCGCGCGTGGCGGCGTCGGATGTCGGCCTCCGGTATGGCGTGCCCGCCCGCCGCGATCCGACGGGCGACGCGGGCGACCGCGAAGTCCGCCGACCGCGCTTCGAAGTAGTGCAGTGTGATGCGGTAGCCTCGCGCCCGCCAGGCCGGAAACATCCGCGCATACCCCTCTGACGACAGGGTGGTTTCGACCACGAAATCCTCGCGCCATTCCAGCCGGCCCGCAAGACGCCGCAGCAGTTCCCGGCCGGCCGCGATCGGGGAGATCGGCGCATCGCCTTCCAGCTGAATCTCGTCCGCGTTCAGGAACTCAGCGCCTGGAAAGGCCCTCGGGACGAAGTTCATGGCGAACGTCGTCTTCCCGGCCCCGTTTGCACCGGCGATGAGCACGGCATCCGGCACTCGCCCCGACTCCTACCTTATGCTTGCTTCAGACACGTTAACTACCTAAGGGCGATTTACAACCCCTACTCCACCTTCACCTCAATCTCCCCGCCCAGCTCCCTGAACTTCTTCGACATCTCCGCCATGCCCGCCTCCGGGTCCACGGCCTCGCCAGCCCCCGCCCCGCCCAGCGCCGCGTTCGGGGCCATCCCCGCCGCGAACTCGCGCACTTCCTGGCTGATCTTCATCGAGCAGAACTTCGGGCCGCACATGCTGCAGAAGTGGGCCGTCTTGTGGGCCTCCTTCGGCAGGGTCGCGTCGTGGAACTTCCGCGCCGTCTCCGGGTCGAGGCCGAGGTTGAACTGGTCTTCCCAGCGGAACTCGAACCGCGCGCGTGACACCGCATCGTCCCGCAGCGCCGCCGCCGGGTGGCCCTTGGCGAGGTCGGCGGCGTGGGCGGCCAGTTTGTAGGTGATGACGCCGGTCTTCACGTCGTCGCGGTCGGGCAGGCCCAGGTGCTCCTTGGGCGTGACGTAGCAGAGCATGGCCGTGCCGAACCAGCCGATCATCGCCGCGCCGATGGCGCTGGTGATGTGGTCGTAGCCGGGGGCGATGTCGGTGGTCAGCGGGCCGAGCGTATAGAAGGGCGCCTCGTGGCAGTGCTTGAGCTGCTCATCCATGTTGGCCTTGATCTTGTGCATGGCCACGTGACCGGGGCCCTCGATCATCACCTGGCAGCCGTGCTCCCAGGCGACCTTGGTCAGCTCGCCCAGGGTGCGCAGCTCGGCGAACTGGGCCTCGTCGTTGGCGTCCTTCGTCGAGCCGGGGCGCAGGCCGTCGCCGAGGCTGAAGGAGACGTCGTAGGCGCGCATGATCTCGCAGATCTCGTCGAAGCGCTCGTAGAGGAAGCTCTCCTTGTGGTGCGCCAGGCACCACTTGGCCATGATCGAGCCGCCCCGGCTGACGATGCCGGTGACGCGCTTCGCCGTCATGGGGATGAACGGCAGGCGGACGCCGGCGTGGATGGTGAAGTAGTCCACCCCCTGCTCGGCCTGTTCGATCAGGGTGTCGCGGAAGACCTCCCAGTTGAGGTCCTCGGCCACGCCGCCGACCTTCTCCAGCGCCTGGTAGATCGGCACGGTGCCGATGGGCACGGGGCTGTTGCGGATGACCCAGTCGCGGATGTTGTGGATGTTGCGGCCGGTCGACAGGTCCATGACCGTGTCGGCGCCCCAGCGGGTGGCCCAGACCATCTTGTCGACCTCGTCGGCGACGGTGGAGAGCACCGCCGAATTGCCGATGTTGGCGTTGATCTTGACCAGGAAGTTGCGGCCGATGGCCATCGGCTCCAGCTCGCCGTGGTTGATGTTGGCCGGGATGATGGCCCGGCCGCGGGCCACTTCCTGGCGCACGAACTCGGGGGTGACGAAGTCGGGGATCGAGGCGCCGAAGTCCTCGCCGTCGCGCACGCAGGGCTGGTTCTGCTCGCGGCGCAGGTTCTCGCGGATGGCGACGTATTCCATCTCCGCCGTGATCTTGCCGGCGCGGG
>Ga0315902_10009134_pt1 | contig 13300 bp, 10 predicted proteins | sample LakEriMetagenome_9_FD_203523 | JGI IMG/M metagenome (GOLD analysis project Ga0315902, IMG submission 203523) | Freshwater fungal communities from buoy surface, Lake Erie, Ohio, United States - Buoy 12 MA117 | ecosystem: Environmental > Aquatic > Freshwater > Lake > Lake biofilm | place: USA... | reverse complement strand
GAAAGAGCAGGAGAAATTTTGAGTGAACTAGAGAAAAAAAGGCTACAAGGGAATATTAAACCCGCGGAAATAGCAAAAACCATTTCAAAAAGAGCACTGGAGGCACTTCAATTAAGTATTTTTGAAACGGTTGACCCCCTTGCCGGACAGTTAAAACAAGCCATCCTTAACCTTGATCTCAACACAATGACTCCGATTGAATGTATGCTTAAAATAAGGGAGTTAAAAAATTTATTAGAATCTTAAATCGTAAAAATGAAAATTGCACTTATTGGATATGGAAAAATGGGTAAAACCATAGCTGAATTAGCAAAAAATCAACATCATGAAATTATTTTAACGATTGATGCAGATAATAAAAAGGATTTACGAAGTGATTTGTTTAAATCGGCTGACGTTGCTATAGAATTTACTCAACCTAATCAGGCTTTTGGTAATATAATAGCTTGTTTTGAGGCTGGAGTTCCCGTTGTTTGCGGCACAACAGGGTGGTATGATGAACTACCTAAGTTAGTTGCAGCATGTAACGAAAAAAATGGGTCTCTCATTTACGCCTCTAATTTCTCCATTGGGGTAAATTTGTTTTTTGTCCTGAATAAAATATTGGCAAAGCAAATGAGTCAATATCTCGACTACAAAGTTTCAATGCAGGAGACACACCATACAGCAAAACTCGATGCGCCTAGTGGCACTGCTATCACTTTGGCAGAGGACTTAATAAATAGTCATATCGGTTATCAAGGCTGGACGAAAGGTTTTTCAACGGATGAAAAATCATTTCCTATACATTCGGTCAGGGAGGATCCTGCTCCGGGAAAGCACGAAATTTTTTACACTTCTGAGATAGATGAAATAAAAATAAGCCATGAAGCTTTAAATAGAAATGGATTCTCTCTTGGAGCTCTTTTTGCTGCGAATTGGATAAAAGGAAACAAGGGGGTTCATCATTTTGCAGATATATTGTCGCTACAATTCAGCTAATTTTTCAAGTAGCCAATTTTTTGAGGCAACATTTTTTGTCTGCTCTAATTCTAAGGTGAGTTTCTGTTTCGCTTTATCATCCTTTGGTGTCATTTTAGCTAGTTTTTTTGCTATGGAAACAAAATTTCTGTAAAGCTCCTTTCGGTTGTCTGGAATATGATTATTTCTATTTAAAAAAGCCCTGAAACTATCCAGTAAAAAAAACAAAGCATCTGTTTCACCTGTATCATAATAGGTACAAATTAACATGGTCTTTGAATTTAGGTTATAAATATAGTCATCGTATTCAACAGATTGTAATGTTTTTATGACAAGGTCATACTTTTTTTGATAAAAATATAGCTGGGCAAGATTAAATGACAATGAATTATCCCTCTGATTTTCAGGGAGCAGCGGGGCATAATCAGTGATAAATGCTTCTATCCAGTTAAATTCCTTTAACCGAAGGCCAATAACTACAATATTTTTGAAGTGATAAGGAGAGAAGGATTGATCTTCCAGTAAAATATCTTGTGATACTACTTCCTTGTAAAAATCAAAAAGTTGAGCTAAAAATTTACTATTTCCTTTGTTGATTTGAATGGAACAATAGTTGATAATCGTAGAATATATTTCAGCTAATTCTTTTTTAGGAAAAAGTAGATTATTCTCGGAAACGGATTGCCTAAGAGAAAAATAGTTGTCCTCATTATCTGAATCAGTGTATAAATTCAACAGTTTTGAATACAACATGATACTAGGTACATTTTCATAACCTCTTAATTTTATCATGTTTTTAACTTCGTCAATATAGGTCAGTTTATAGGTGTGTATAGCCAAATTTTGAAGTTCAAATTCGTTGCAAAATAAACGTAACTTTTCAGACAAGTAAAAGATATCCAGAGATTCGTTAATTTCCTCAATATTAGAACGAATGTTTCGGTCGCCCTCTAAATTTAGAATTTCATAGTTATTGCGTTCAAGTGAATACCGTTGTAAATAGGCCTGAGAATGTCTTAATACGTTAGATTCTAAGTGTATTCGTGCATTTTTTACACTACTTTTTGATAGATTAGTTAATTTTCTTTCGTTTATGACTTCTAGTAAAAATAGATCTTGAACTAGAGGGTCACGTTGGTAGAAGTCAAAAGACAAAAATTTGGTCAATAACTTGAAGAGATCAGAAAAGTATTTTCTCAATCTAATATCATCAAATGGAATTCCTCTAAATATTTTTTTCCATAGGACCTGTTTTTCAGGCAATTCATTAGGATTTTTATCAATATGAATTTCTATAAAGTCAAAAATTGAAACCAAATTTTCATCACTATTGAAAAAGGGAGACATTAAAAATTTTTTAAATCTATTTCTCTCTGTCTTGTCCAGATGTATGAGGGTTTTTATTAATTTTGAGTCTTTCATAAATTTATAATTCTAAAAGTTAAATTTATATTAACGTAAACGCGATTTGGAATTTTATTGTATATTTGTAAATAAAATAAATCGACCTAATATTACATAGTATGTATTCAAAAATCACTTATCTGGCATTTACCTGTTTATTTTGGGTCTTTTACGCCACTCTTTCTGCTCAGACGAATGAAGTAGTAAATTCGATTGATGTTGTAAAGAATAAGAATGGAGAAGGTCTCGTTGGCGTAGATTCTAACACTACGCCGACCTATACCAATCCTGTTTCAGGTTTTATTACAATGTCGGGTACTGGAAATATTTATAAGTTTACTTATACGCCAAAAATTGATTTCTTAGGTAAAGATACCTTTTCTGTTTATTCTATTTCAGGAAAAATGCCAACTATTACCCGTTTTAATGTAACTGTCAGACAAGCGAGGGTTATAGCAACGCCAGATTTATATGCTTATGATTTCGTCAAAGAGGGTGAGCAACTTATGGCGGTAACGGAGAATGATATAGATGAAGAAACAGGGCTAAAACCAATCATAAATCTTATTACGTCTAAAAATAATGGTGTTTTTAAAATCTCAACTGATCGTAAAGACATTTTATTTACGCCAGTTAAAGGTTTTTCAGGGGTAGCAAACATTACTTATTTAGTTTGTAATGTCACGAATGAGGTATGTTCCCAGACCACTGCTTCTATTATAGTACCCAATCCGAAAGATACTTTTGAAGTATTCACTCCAAAGTTTTCTCCGATAAATTTGCCTATTCCAAAAGATTTTACCTTGCAGGGTGCTGTATCCAATGGAACACTAAAAACAGACGGACACTTCCAGGTGTTTACGCCTAATGTCAGTTTTGAAGGTAAAGAGAGTTTACTCTTTAAGAATGCATTAACCAATCAACAAATTTTTGTCAACGTAAATGTTTTGTCAAAACGCAAAAATATTTATGCCTTTGATGATTTTACAGCACTTACCCCTGGATCATCAATTGCTAATTGGGATTTGCTTTCAAATGATTTTCCAAAGGTAATAAACCCAACATTCAAAATTATAACTCAGCCAAAATTTGGTAAAATATCTTCCATGGAGGGTAGTAGAATCACCTACGAAGCGCCAAATGGTTCAAATTTTTCAGGAGTAGATCAATTCACTTATGAACTCTCTCAAGATGGGTTGGATAAGGAAACGGCTACCGTTTACATTAAGGTAAGTAAATTTGAACCTGTTTCTTCCGCGTTTAATTTCTATACACCAAAAGGGGTTACACTAAAAGTAGGGAATACTTTTCCTTCTTCAGTGAACAATATAAAATTGGAAATTAAGAAAAAAGGTGATGGTAATTTGGTTGTAAATGCTGATAATACATTAACATACGATCCACTAACCATTAATTCAGGCGTGGATAACAAGTGGGAGATAGACTATTTAGTATCCGATAAAGTGGTTTCAACGGTTAATTTAATATTTAATATTCTTAATGAATCGTCTGTAACAGAACCTTGTTTTGGTGCTGATTGTGTTTGGAGTGGTGATACTAATAATGATGGTATTGTTTCCTTAAGTGATTTGTTACCTATCGGAAGGTATCTCGGGAGTGTTCAGCCTTCTGACGGGCCTTTGAATACTGAATCATGGTATGGTAAGAAGGCATCTGAGTGGGACAACGTACCTGCTTTAAAATATGTAAATACCAATGGTGATCGATTTATTTCCGATGCTGACACTGTAGCAGTAAGAAAATATTTAGGTAAAACGCATGGTATCATAGCAAAAGATATTCCTATCCAAAACTTTACTGTAAAATTAAGGGGGAATACGACGGTGAAACCGGGTGAAGCAGTGAATCTTGAGGTATTTATTGGAGATAAAAGCAAACCTGCTATAGACTTATACGGTTTTACGCTTTCTTTACCTTTCAACAAGCAGATTTTTGATTTATCCAAGTCATCTTTAACTTTTGATTCAAGGAGCTGGGTAGCTTATAATTCCCCTGTGTTTGCGTTGACTAGTAGTAATAATGACAGAGGAGTTATGGAAGCTGCTTATACCAGAACAAGTGGTAAAGCAGCGGACGGATTTGGTAAAGTAGGTACTGCAAGAATTATTGTGATTGATATCGCGGGTATTAAACCACCCAATGGTTCCAATGAACTGCAAGTTACCCTGGGAGGTCAAGCTACAGCAAGTGACGTGAATGGTAATGCGTATAGTCTCTATGTAGAACCCTTTACATTAACGATTGATTTTAGCGATAGTAAAGAAAAAGCTACGCCTACATTACCTGTAGAACCTGTTTTAAGTCCCAGGTATAACGAAGGTGTTGAAATTGGTATTTTTCCAAATCCTGCCACGGATTTTGTCAACATAAAAAGCTATAATAACGGTTTAATTAGAACCGTACAGTTAGTTAATATGTCTGGTCAGATATTGTTTGAATCAAATAATATAAATCAATCAGAATTAGAGATATCTATTGCAAATAGAGTAACTGGCGTTTATTATGTCAGAGTTCTTACTGAAAATGCGATATTTACCCGTAAAATACAAATCCTACAAAGGTAATCCCATAACACACATTCTTTTTTAGTGAATCGCCTGTATCTATATGTTACAGGCGATTTTTGTTTATGATGTCAAGTAATTCGTCTCTGTAATTTTTTCCGACAGGAAGTAACTTAGGGATATTCTTTTCAAAAACCTCCACCATATTACCCAATATGGCATTGATTCGGTCTATATTGACAATATAAGATCGGTGAATTCTTTTGAATTTCGAAACAGGTAATTTTTCTTCCAGGCTTTTCATTGTTTGTAAAGTAATCACTCTTTGGTTTTCCATGCGAATGATAACATAATCTTTCAGTCCTTCTATATAGATAATTTCGTTGTGGTTTATCTTAATTAATTTTTTGTCAGCTTTTACAAAGAAGTAATCTTCAGGTTCTTTCTCTGTACTAACTTTTTCCAGGGTTTGATTTTTATGTAGTTGATGAAGTTCAAACGCCTTATTTATAGCTTTTATGAAGCGTTCCATAGAAATGGGTTTCAATAAATAGTCTAAAACATTCAGTTCAAATCCTTCAATAGCATGGTTTGGATAAGCAGTGGTAATAATGACCAGGGGAGGATTTTTTAAAGTTTTTAAAAAATCCAGCCCGCTTATCATGGGCATTTGAATATCTAAGAAAATAAGATCAATAGAGGTGTTCTTTAACCATTCATTTGCCTCAATGGCGTTAAGGCACTTAGCCACTAAGTTTAGTTCAGGAAATTGAGAAACATAAGTTTCCAATACATCCTGAGCTAAAGGTTCATCATCAATTATTAAGATATTAAGCATTTATTTATGTTTTAATCAGTTAATTTAAGGGAAAGGTTTACACAATATTCCTGTGGTAGGTTCAGGATATTCAATTCGAACCTATTTGGATAGATGAGTTGTAATCGCCTATTTACATTTTCCAGACCAATACCACCCACTAAGGGCAAATTTTCTGTATTATAAACGGTGGAAGACTTATTATTAGCAATGGAGAAGTTTAGCAGATGATTATCTACATGTAATTTAATATGAACATATCTGACAGTATCCAGGGAGGTATTCACGCTATGTTTAAAAGAATTTTCAAGAAATGGAATCAATAGTAAGGGAGCGATGAGTTCATTTTCTATACTTCCAACAATGTCAAACTTAATATCAATGGAATTTCCTTGCCTTAATTTTTCTAGATCCAGATAATTTTGCAAATAAAGGATTTCTTTGGAGAGATTTACCTTTTTTTCATTACACTCGTACAACATATATCTCATCATATCAGATAACTTAATAACTATTTCAGGCGCAAGATCTGATTTTTTTAATGTCAGTGAGTAAAGGCTATTTAAAGTGTTAAAAAAGAAGTGAGGATTAATTTGAGACTTTAAAAATTGCAGTTCTGATTGCATATTTTTATTCTCCAGTTGCTGCCTCAACGAAATTTGTGCAAACCAGTCAACAACAATATTTCCAATGGTAGTAAAGCCTGAAATGACAATAAATACAAAGAAATAGCCTGTTTGTTTTTCGAATAATTTATATTGGTAGGTAGGGAAATCATTTAATTTGATATGTAGTGCCATTGTTTTAATAGGTGTCAATAAAAAACAGGCTAAGAATAATAAGAATAAATAAGTGAATATTTTTTTTTGGTTTAAATAATTTGGTATTAAATAAAGAAGGTTTAAATAAACAATGAAGATATAGAAACTTACATTGATGAGTTCGTTACTAAGATTAAAAATTAAGTCTTCCTTTGATTCCTTCAGTAATAAAAGGACAGAAAACATTACTATCCAAAAAATGATGTGGATAATCCAATTTATTTTAGACGATAGAAAAAGCTTATCCAAAATATTTAAATTTTTATAATAATAGAACTATTTGCTCTAAAGTACAAAAAAATAAGATGAATTGGATTGGGTCATAGACGAAACTCCCATAATTTTATTCCTTTAGATAAAAGGTTTATTTGTATTTTTGTAGCGTAACAATAAAGTAAAAGAATGATAAAGAAGGCATTTGTTTTTCCTGGACAAGGAGCACAGTTTGTAGGCATGGGTAAAGACATGTATGAATCGTCTGAGCTGGCTAAAGAATTATTTGAAAGAGCAAACGAAATTCTTGGTTTTAGAATCACCGATATTATGTTTGATGGTTTAGCAGAAGACCTGGTACAAACAAAAGTTACTCAACCTGCTTTATTTATACATTCCACAATTAAAATAGCTTTATTGGGAGATCATTTTCACCCAGACGTAGTAGCAGGTCATTCTTTAGGGGAATTTTCTGCTTTAGTAGCCGCTCGGTGTATTACTTTTGAAGACGGTTTAAAGCTGGTTTACCAACGTGCTCTGGCTATGCAAAAATCTTGTGAAGATCATCCGGGTACCATGGCTGCAATCATTGGATTATCAGACGCTGCGGTTGAAGAGGTTTGTAAAAGTGTAAAATCAGGTATAGTTGTGCCTGCAAATTATAATTGTCCCGGTCAATTAGTGATTTCTGGTTCTATAGAGGCGGTGAATGAAGCTATGACCAAATGCAAGGAATTGGACGGAGGAAGAGCTATTCCATTAACTGTAGGTGGTGCATTTCACTCTCCATTGATGTCATCAGCGGCTGAATTGTTGGCTGCAGCCATTTCCCATACATCCTTTAATTCTCCCATTTGTCCTGTTTATCAAAATGTTACCGGGTTACCCGAAACTAATGCTGATACCATCAAATTACATTTGAATAATCAATTAACGGCGCCAGTGAGATGGACTCAAACGATGCAGAATATGATTGCTGATGGTGTTAATAGTTTTACAGAGGTTGGAGGCAATGGAAAAGTACTTCAAGGGTTAGTAAAGAAGGTCGATAGGCAAATGGAAACAACGGCTATTTAAAATGATTAAACAAGACCTTAATATTTCAACGGGTAAAGTCTTATTGGCCAGTCCTTTTATGGATGATCCTAATTTTACACGCGCGGCAGTGCTCATTTGCTCTCATAATGATCAGGGAACCATTGGATTTGTTTTTAATAAACCAATGATTTCATCTATTAATGATGCACTGGAATCTTTTCCTCCTTTTGGAGTTAATATATTTAAAGGAGGCCCTGTTGAAATGAATACTCTTCATTTTTTACATAGGGCAGGATCCATTTTGAATGATAGCGTTCCAGTTTGTCCCGGCGTGTTTTGGAGTGGAGACTTTAAAATGTTGAAATTCCTGGTTAAAAATGATCTTATTTTACCTAACGATATTCGTTTTTTTGCTGGATACACAGGGTGGGATAAAGGCCAGTTAGAAGAAGAGATTAAGGAAAATGCATGGATTTCAACGGGCATGGACGCTAACTATTTGTTTAAGTTTTCATCACATGCTGTTTGGAAAAGTATGTTAAAGGATAAAAGGAAGCATTATCCACCCCTTGCAGATATCCCCGAAAATTTTTCCTGGAACTGATGATTTTTAGTTTAGTAATGCTATTATGCCTTCTTTTTCTTTATTGAATGAAGGTATCTCTTCTTTGGGCAAAGGCTCAGGAGGTGGAAAAGATAGTTTTAAGTGATTTACCTGTTGACCATTTTTCCAAAATCTAAAACAAACGTGAGGACCAGTAGCCAATCCTGTAGATCCCACGTAACCAATGGTTTGTCCTTGTTGAACTTGGGCGCCACTTCTTATTCCAGGTCCTATTCGCGACATGTGTAAATATTGAGTGGTATGAAGTTTATCATGTTTTATTTTCACGTAATTTCCATTTCCTCCGGAATACCTGGCTTCTAATACTACGCCATTTCCTACAGACATAATAGGGGTACCATGTGGAGCAGCATAATCAGTACCGAAATGTGGTCTGACTCTTCTAAGAATTGGATGTAATCTTGAAGTATTAAAATAAGAGCTAATTCGTGAGAACCGTAAGGGAGATCTTAAAAATCCTTTATTCAATGGTCTTCCTTCAAGATCGTAATACCCTTTAAAGGCTGGTTTACTATAATAAATAGCATTTATAGTGTTCTTTTCCATTTCGTATTTTGCGGCCAATACAAGACCAGCACCTATCTCTTTACCTTCAATATTATGGCTTTCATATACGATTTTAAATTTTTCTCCCTTTTGCAAATGATAAAAATCTATGGACCACTGTAAAGCATCTTCTAACTTAGCAATCAATTCAGGACTTGATCCTTGTTGAGCCATGGCATTCCAAATGGAACTCTCAATGGTACCTGATGTTGTTTTAATTTTCTTTGTTACAGGTCTTTCTATTTTTTTAATACCAATGGAATCGATAAAATTGAAAATAAAATAATGATAAACATTGGGCTCATACACTAAATACTCCAGTTCCTTACCGTCCAAACTTTTAAATAGGGTATATCTTTCACCTACTCTGAAATTACTCGGTTTAAAAATATGTTGATTATCATTCATTATATTATGAATGATTTGATCATCTACTCCATTATCATTTAATATGTTACCGATGACATCGCCATTTTTAATAGTATTTTCTGCCATAGAAAATGTATCAATAGCAAAACCATATTTAATGGTAGGGATTACTAAGGGTAAAGAGCCAAGTTTTGAGAGATTTGGTTTCTCCTTTTTTAATAATCCGCTGAAAGGTAATTCATTAGAAAATATAAACAGGATGGTTAAACCGGCAATCGATAATAGAGGTAAATAAAATCTTTTAAGATATTTCATCGTCAGAAAAGTAGGGGGTAAAATTTATAAATTCAAATATAATGCTTTTATGAATTAAACCATATTTGATTTCTAAAAATTACTTTTACCTTTGCGGCTTAATATTTACTATGAACACAGGAGGTAATTATGAGAAAAGAGGCGTTTCTTCTTCTAAAGAAGAAGTTCATGATGCTATCAAAAATTTAGATAAGGGTTTATTTCCTAATGCTTTTTGTAAAATTATACCTGATGTAGCTGCAGGAAATGCCGATTATTGCAATATAATGCATGCTGATACAGCGGGAACCAAAACAAGTCTGGCCTACTTGTACTGGAGGGAAACAAACAATATTTCTGTTTGGAATAATATCGTTCAGGATGCCATTGTTATGAATATTGACGATATGGCCTGTGCAGGGTGTTATGATCATTTTATTCTTTCTTCTACTATCGGTAGGAATAAAAAGCTTATTCCCGGAGAGGTATTATCTGCTATTATTCAAGGAACCTCTAATTTCGCTGATGTTTTAAAGAGTATGGATTTTAATATTCATCTGGCTGGTGGAGAAACTGCCGATGTAGGCGATATCGTAAGAGTGGCAGATATTGGATATACTGCCTTTGCCAGAATGAGAAAGCAAGATGTTTTTGATATTGATATAAAGGAGGGCGCTGAATTAGTCGTTTTATCTTCATCAGGTATGTCAATTTATGAAAAGAATTATAATTCTGGTATAGGTTGTAATGGTCTGACTTCAGCAAGACACGATGTTTTAGAACATAGTTATGCGTCTAAATATCCTGAATCTTTTGATCCTTCGATAGACAAAAAATATGTTTATGCGGGTTCTAAAAAATTAACCGATAAGCTTTTGGTTGAAGGCAAATCTCATTCAATTGGTTCGTTACTTCTTTCTCCTACAAGGACTTATTTACCTTTTATTCGTTCTCTTTTTAATACTTTCAGACCTCAACTTCAAGGTTTAATCCATTGCACAGGTGGGGGACAAACAAAAGTTTTAAAATTTCTTAATAAGAAGAGAATTGTAAAAAATAATTTATTACCCATTCCGCCTATTTTCAATTTGATTCAATCGGAGAGTAATACAGAATGGTCTGAAATGTACACGGTTTTCAATATGGGGCAACGTTTAGAAGTTTATGTGGACAAAGGCATGGGGAATGAGATCGTTACATTAGCTAAATCATTTAACATAGATGCATGCGTTGCTGGATATGTTGAAAATGCAGAACAAAACGAAGTTCGTTTAGAAAGTAGCCATGGAACCTTCATTTACAGGTAAAAAATGGCGGTCTCCCGCAAGGAAAGCAAAGGAAATTGCAGTTTTTTTGGAACAGCTTTATCCGGAAACACCTATTCCACTAGATCATAAAGATCCATACACATTGTTAATTTCCGTGCTTTTATCCGCTCAATGCACCGATGAACGCGTAAATAAGGTTACGCCCTTTCTATTTGAACTGGCAGATAATCCCTTTGATATGTCAAAAGTTCCAGTTGCCAAAATAAAGGAGATTATTAGACCTTGTGGCTTATCACCTAAGAAATCTGAAGCTATTGCCGGATTATCTAATATTCTGATTGAGAAATATAATGGACAGGTTCCAGAAACTTTCGAAGATCTGGAAAGTTTACCTGGCGTTGGACATAAAACAGCTTCTGTGGTAATGAGTCAAGCCTTTGGCGTTCCTGCTTTTCCTGTCGATACACATATCCACAGATTAGCTACCCGCTGGGGTTTAACCTCCGGAAAAAATGTGGAGGAAACGGAAAGGGACTTAAAGCTGCTTTTTCCTAAAAAGATCTGGAATAAACTTCATTTGCAGATTATCTTTTATGGCCGTTCTTACTGTCCGGCCAGGGGACATATTATCGAAAAATGCCCAATTTGTAACCGATTTGGTGTCTGACTTATTTTTTATCGAAAATTTCTCGATAATTCATATCAATCATGTCAAAGGACACTTTTAAATGTGTTTTAAAAGAATCATTCTTTGTGAAAGAATCTGCTTTGGAGACATATTGGGATGTATAATTAATATAATACCTGCTAGCTTCCTCGGTAAAATATAAAAATCCGATAATGCACTTTGTGGATAAGTTTTCTAATAATTGATATTGTGATTTTTCAGAATCTTTTATAGGTGTTAAAAAGGTAGTAAATAAATGAATGATATAAGGTTCATCTTCTACCTGTCATATAATAGTTAAGACCTGCCTTCAACGTTTGCCTTAGTACGGGTCTTAACCATTTTTAGGTGAGCATATTTATTAAATATGGTGGAAGTTAAATAATTAAAATGATTTATTTTCTAATTGTGAAACTAAAAAAGCATACTCCATAGCCGTTTCCTTGTGTTGAGCAAATCTACCTGTCGCGCCCGAATGACCTGTTTCCATATTTGTTCTCAAAAGGAGCACATTTTGGTCTGTTTTGTAAGCTCTTAATTTAGCCACCCACTTGGCAGGTTCCCAATATTGAACTTGGGAATCATGTAATCCAGTAGTAACTAAAATTGCTGGATAATCCATTTTTTTGACATTATCTATCGGAGAATACGATTTCATATAGTGATAATAAACTGGATCATTGGGATTTCCCCACTCATCATATTCAAAAGTTGTAAGAGGAATAGTATCGTCTAACATAGTAGTTACTACATCAACAAAGGGCACAGCTGCTATGACTCCATTCCAAAGGTGAGGAGCCATATTTAAAATGGCACCCATTAATAAACCACCAGCACTGCCACCCATAGCAAAACATTTATCAGGTGAGGTATAATTATTTGAAATCAACCATTCAGCACAGGATATAAAATCGAAAAAAGTATTCTTTTTATTCAGCAGTTTACCATTATTGTACCAATGTCGGCCAAGTTCCTCACCACCTCTGATATGGGCAATAACATACACAAATCCTCTGTCCAACAGGCTAAGTCTGGACGAACTAAAGTAGGGATCTAAGCTAATACCATAAGAGCCATAAGCATATAGTAAAAGGGGATGGTTATTTGGTGCGCCTATATCTTTTCTATACACCAAAGACATTGGAATTTGTGTTCCATCCTTTCCTGGAACGAATATCCTTTCAGAATGATAGTTTTCAGATTTGAAATCTCCAACTACTGTTTGTTGCTTCCTGAAATTTAATTTTTTTTCTTTCCAATCGTAGTCATAAACTGTCGAAGGAGTACTCATTGATTGGTATTGTATCCTGACAAAGGGTAAACTATGGCTAGGATTCATACCTATGGAAGCCATATAAGCATTTTCAGGAAATTCCAGCAAATGCGAATCACCGTCCACATTGGATATAATCCTAATTTGTGTTAACCCATGTTGCCGCTGTGCTACCACCAGACACTCATCAAAATGAAGGAATTGTTCCAATAAAATAGAAGAATCAGTAGGAATGACCATATTCCATCTATTTATATTTGTATTTCCTTCTTCACAAGACATAAGGCAAAAATTTTCCGCCTTATAATTTGTCAGAATATAAAAAGTATCCTTGAAATGATCTATTTGGTATTCAATGTTAGTTTGTCTTTCTGAAAAAACCTGTGGTGCTTCAAGCGGTGAATCTAAGGATAAATACAAATCTTCATTTGATATGGTTTGAGAAGAATGTATGATTAAAAATTTATTAGAACGAGATTT
>Ga0315902_10009130_pt1 | contig 13305 bp, 13 predicted proteins | sample LakEriMetagenome_9_FD_203523 | JGI IMG/M metagenome (GOLD analysis project Ga0315902, IMG submission 203523) | Freshwater fungal communities from buoy surface, Lake Erie, Ohio, United States - Buoy 12 MA117 | ecosystem: Environmental > Aquatic > Freshwater > Lake > Lake biofilm | place: USA... | reverse complement strand
GGATGGCCTTCACACGTTCGGCCAGCAGCCGGGTGGAGCAGGGCTTCCGGATGAAATCGTCGGCGCCGATGTTGAAGCCGACAACCTCATCGATTTCGTCGTCCTTCGAGGTGAGGAAGATGGCGGGCAGGTTGGAGGTCTGGCGCAGCTTCCGCAGCAGTTCCATGCCGTCCATCTTCGGCATCTTCACGTCGAGGATGGCGATGTCCGGGGGGTTTTCCGACAGGCCGGCGAGGGCGGCGGCGCCGTCATGATAGGCGCGGACCTGGTAACCTTCCGCCTCAAAGAAGACCTTGAGCGATTCAACGATGTTCTCGTCGTCATCGACGAGGGCGATGGTAGCCATACCGGATCTCCTCACGGCCTGACCTGAGCAGGAAATGGCCGCCGCGCTGCACTGCGCCATAATCGGGGTGTGCGGGCGCAAGGGCAAGTACCCTGAATCTGCGATGAAACCGCTTTTTCCGGCCCGGAAGCTCATCTGGCACGCGAATTGAAACACCCCTGCCACGGGAAGTCGCGGACGTTAGGCGGAGAGTTCCATGCAGGTGGTAACCATTGGAGGCTTCAAGGGCGGCACGGGGAAAACGACCCTGGCCTGCCTGCTGGGCGTCGCGGCGACCAAGAACGGGCTGCGGACGGCCTGCGTCGACCTCGACCGTAACACGCGCAACCTGTCCAGTTTTCTGACGCTTCGGCGGGCCTCCAAGCTGGAATGCCCCGATCACGTCATGCTGATGGATACCGAAGAAGACTGCCGCACCAATGCCCGCCCGAAACATGCCGGCCGGCTGGAGCCGCTGGTTCGTCTCGCGGCGATGGACGGCTATGATCTGATGATCATCGATACCTCGTCCGGCAACCTCTCGGACGTTTACGAAGCTCATCTTCTGGCCGACCTGATCCTGACGCCGATGAACGAGAGCCCGGCCGACCTGCACGGGCTGTTCACCAAGGCCGGCGCGCCCGCTGCGCCGCGCATCAACTATCGCGAAATGATCGACACGGTGCGCTTCGATCGCCGCCGCGCGGGTCTTGCCGTGCAACGCTGGCACGTCGTGCTGAACCGCGTGTCGGGGCTGGCCAGCCGGATCTCCAACACGGTCAACCAGCGCGTGGCCGCGATCGCCGCTGAGGTCGGTTTCGAGCCGACCTGGAGCCTGCGCGACCGCGTTGTTCACCGCGCGATTGGCCTCGATGGCCGCACCGTGTTCGACATGCCCGCTGATGGAAAGCTGACCATGAGCGAGCTTGCCGGCCGCTCGGAAGTGCGCGCGCTGCTGATGCTTCTCAACACGACGCCGGAGCGGGTGCTTTCGGAACAGAAGATGGCGGCCTGAGGCGGGGGTTCCGGGGCCTCAAAATCGGACTCGGAACTGTCGCATCCGTCGACTAGGTTCCCCGCATTTCCAAGGCGGGAGCCCTCACCATGATTCGCACGCTTGCAGTATCCACGCTCGCGATCGGGCTCGCAGCCTGCACCACCACGCCTTATCGCACGGCGGATGTCGCAACGCCTTTGCAGGCGGGGGACAGCTACTACGTCAAGGCCAGCGCAGCGGTGAAGGGGCGCGCTGCCGAGCGGGCGCCGAAGAAAGCCAAGAACGTGATCCTGTTCGTCGGCGACGGCATGGGCATCACGACCATCACGGCGGCGCGCATCTATGCGGGTCAGCGCCAGGGGCTCGACGGCGAGAGCTACCAGCTCGCGATGGAAAAGCTGCCCTGGTCGGCCTTCTCGAAGACCTACACACACGACTCGCAGGTGGCGGATTCGGCGCCGACGGCGGTGGCGATGACGGCGGGGATCAAGTCTTACAATGGCTCGATCGGCGTGACGCAGGCGGCGAACCTCAAGGACTGCACGAGCGCGGGGACGACAGGCACGACGACGCTTTGGGAGATGGCCGAAGCCGCCGGCATGGCGACGGGGGTGGTCTCGACCGCGACCATCACGCACGCAACGCCGGCCGCCACCTATGCTGAGACCGTAGAACGTGACTGGGAAAACGACGCCGCCATATCGGCCGAAGGCAAGGCGGCGGGGTGCAAGGACATCGCTGCGCAACTGGTCGACTGGACGAAAGCGAACGGCGACGGGTTCGAGGTGATCCTTGGCGGCGGGCGGGCGAACTTCCTGCCGAGCACGGCCGCCGACCCGGAGTATCCCGCCCAGAAAGGCCGCCGCCTTGATGGTCGCAACCTGGCAGACGAATGGAAGACGCAGGCTGCCAACCGCACGCTGGTGACCGACACGGCCGGCTTCAAGGCGTTCAACTGGACTGGCGATGGGCAGGTCTTCGGCCTCTTCGAGCCCAGCCACATGCAGTACGACCTCGACCGCTCGAAGACGGAAACGGGCGAGCCTTCGATCGCGGAAATGACCACGGCGGCGATCACGCGGCTGTCGCGCAATGCCAACGGCTATGTGCTGATGGTGGAGGGCGGCCGTGTTGACCACGGCCTGCATGCGGGCGACGCGCAGCGCGCGCTTGGCGACGCTGCGGCGCTGGACGAGGCGGTCGCAGCGGCCGTCGCGATGACGAGCGCCGAAGACACGTTGATCATCGTGACGGCTGACCATTCGCACACGCTCGCCTTCTCCGGCTATCCGCAGCGCGGCAACCCGATCCTTGGACTGGTGAAGGAGGGCGACAAGCTGACGCTGGCGCGCGATGGCAAGCCCTACACGACGCTTGGCTTCGCAAACGGTCCGGGCTCGGTGTGCAAGCCTGCGGCGGACGGCAAATGGCTGTGCGATCGGCCGGATCTCACCAATGTCGACACAACTGCGCTGGGCTTCCTGCAGCAGTCGCTGGTGCCGCTGGGCTCTGAGACGCATGGCGGCGAGGATGTGGCGATCTTTGCGGGCGGACCGGGGGCGAATCTGTTCTCGGGCGCAGTGGAGCAGAACGAGATTTTTCACGTCATGGCGCAGTCGCTGGGGCTGACGCGGTAGGCCGCCGCGATCCAGCCTTCAATCTGCCGGGATGGCGAGATAGATTTGGCGTGGATCGAGGTTTCTGATGCGTCTACTCCTGTCTATCCTTGTTGCGGTTTCCACTACGGGCGTAGCGATTGCGCAGCCGCCGCGCGTGACGATCGAAGATGATGTTTCTCCGGCGAACGCTGTGAAGTGCGCCGGGCTGCGGCTGGCGCAATCGGAACGCAAGCCGGATGCGCTGGTCGAGGCTGCGCGCGATGCGTGGCTGCTGTCGGGTGTCGATGCTGCGAAGGCCAAGGTCGAAGCGGCGAAATTCTCGACGCGCGAGAATGCCGATCTTGCGGTCATGTCGGATGAGTGCGAGCCATTCGAGATCAGGTCCGCGCCGCCCGCTGGCGGCTGACGGGCGCAGCGGAGAAACCAGATGCGGATTGCGGCGACATTCCTGGCGACGGCCGTTGCGGCGGCGATTCTTGCTGCTTGCCAACCGGCGTCCGAGCCTGCGCCTGCGCCAGCCGAGCCGACGACCGAGGAGATGGGACAGGACGATCCCGAAGCGGTGTTCACGCCCGCGCCCGTCGGACCGCCGCGCGAATACGAGGCGATGTCGAAGACGGCGATGAGCTTCACGCCCGGCGTGCTGACGCTGACGCCGACGCCGCAGAAATCGGTGAACCTGCCCGAAGGCGCGGTCTTCCAGTTCGGCAATGGATACATCCTCGACACCACGTCCATGCCGGGCGGCGCGATGCAGGGAACGCCAGCGTTCGATTTCACGCCGCTGTTCTTTTCGGCTGACGGGCAGCCCGTGAAGCCGGAAGAGATCGCGATGTATTCCGTCGATGACGAGATCGTGCCGCCGGGGTCTGTGAATGGCGGCTTCTGCGACAAGACGCGCTTTCTTGCGACCTACACGAAGGTTGGCGCGGACGCGGAGGACATCACGATCGCAGCGTTCAATGGCGATCAGTGGCCGCCTCTGGCCGAGACGGCGCTGTGCGGGACATTCACGTATTCGCGGGCGAAGTGAGCACGCGCGGCGACGGTTATCCCTATTCAACCGCCGCGTAGATCAGCGCTCGCAACTTGGCCTGCGTGTCGAGGCCGCCTGCGGGGATCAGCTGCGTCATGAAGGTGACGGTAAGGCCCTCGGCGGGGTCGATCCAGTAGGTCGAGTGATAGGCGCCGCCCCAGCCATAATCGCCCTTGGAGCCGAGATTGCCCATCGCGCCCGGATCTTCCGTGATGCGGAAGCCGAGGCCGAAGCCCTGGCCGGGCTGGAAGGTTGCGGTCACCAGCGCGTCCTGGCTCATCTGTTCGACGCTCTTGCGCGAGAGATAGCGCTTACCTTCGAACGCGCCACCCTGGCGGAGCATTTCGAGGAAGCGCGAATAGTCGCGCGCGGTAGACAGAAGTCCGGCGCCGCCGGCAAAGGCCTTGCAGGGGCCGCCCAGATAATGGCCCTGGCCGATATGGCCCGAGCCCTGCCAGCTTCCCGGATTGGGGGCGCGCTCCGATTTGCCGTCCTTCGCTGAATAGACGACAGCGAGGCGCTCCGCCTTTTCTGGCGGCAGGCAGAAGCTGGTGTCCGTCATGCCGAGCGGATCGATCAGGCGTTGCTTGAAGAACGCGTCGAGCGACTGGCCCGAGAGTTTTTCGACCACGACGCCGAGAATGTCGGTGTTGTAGCCATAGACCCACTGTTCGCCTGGCTGTGCGGCCATGGGGAGTTTCGCCATCTGGCTTACGACATCGGCGACGGGGACGGTCCTGTCGGCGAAGTACCAGCCGAACACGCCGGCGTCGCGCCAGGCCTTCTCGCCCGGGCCTGAGCCGTAGGAGATGCCGGCGGAGTGACTGAGCAGGTCGCGGATGGTGATCGCGCGCTTGGCGGGAACGACATCGTAGCCGCCCTTTTCCTTTGCGACGGCGACGGTGGTCTTCGACCATTCGGGAAGGTGCTTGCTGAGGGGGTCTTCGAGCAGGAGCTTGCCTTCCTCCATCAGCATCATGATCGCGACGCTGGTGAGCGCCTTGGTCTGCGAGGCGATGCGGAAGATGTCGTTCTCCTCCATGCGGTCGTTCGCCTCGCGGTCGCGCCAGCCATAGGCCTCGGAGAAGACTTCACGGCCGTCCTGATGGATCATCACTACGGCGCCGGCGAGCTTCTGGTCGGCGACGTATTGCTTCATCGTGGCGTCGAGCACGGCGAGGCGCGACTGCGAGATGCCGTGCGGCGCATCGTTGGTGATGGGAGCGTGGGCGAGGGGAGCGAGCGGGGCGAGGGCCGCGGGCCGTTCAGTGTCGGTGACCGAGACGACGCAGCCGGGCAGAGCGAAGGCGCCGAGCCCGGCCAGCAGCATTGAGCGCAGTTTCATCGAAGCCTCCCACGTGTCTTTCGGGACGATGGCAGGCGCGGCGCATGCGTTCAAGCGTGACCTGTGGGCAGGGGCCGCAGTTGATACTTTTCCGCCTCTGGCCGATGTAGCCTCATGGGCGAGCGGTTCGATTTCATCATCGTGGGGGCGGGCAGCGCGGGATGCCTGCTGGCGAACCGGCTGTCTGAGGATCCGAAGAACCGCGTGCTGTTGCTGGAGGCGGGCGGCAAGGATGACTGGATCTGGTTTCACATCCCGGTCGGCTACCTGTTCGCGATCGGCAATCCGCGCGCGGACTGGATGTTCCAGACGGAGGCGTTGCCGGGCCTGAACGGACGCAGGCTCGCCTATCCGCGCGGCAAGGTGATCGGCGGGTCATCTGCGATCAACGCCATGATCTACATGCGCGGACAGGCCGCGGATTACGATGGCTGGCGGCAGTTGGGGCTGACGGGCTGGGGCTGGGACGATGTGAAGCCGCTTTTCATGAAGCACGAGGATCACGTCTCGGGCGGCGATCATCACGGGCAGGGCGGGGAATGGCGGGTCGAGCATCCGCGCATGCGATGGAAAGTGCTGGACGCGTTTGCCGATGCGGCGGAGGCGGCTGGCATTCCGAAGGTTGCGGATTTCAACACGGGCGACAATTCGGGCGTTGGCTATTTCCAGGTGAACCAGAAGGCGGGGCGGCGCTGGTCGAGTGCGCGAGGCTTCCTGAAGCCGGCGTTGCTACGCGCCAATCTGCGGCTGGAAACGGGCGCGCTGGTGGAGCGCGTGGTCCTTCGCGAGGGCGAGGCGAAGGGCGTGGTCTGGACGCGCGGCGGGCAGCGGTTCGAGTCGCTCGCTGACGGCTGCGTGGTTCTGGCGGCAGGCGCGGTGCAGACGCCGAAACTGCTGGAGCTGTCGGGTGTCGGCGATGGCGAGCGGCTGAGGGCGTTGGGCGTCGAGGTGGCGCAGCATTTGCCGGGGGTGGGGGAAAACCTGCAGGACCATCTGCAGCTGCGGCCGATCTACAAGGTGAGCGGCGTACCGACGCTGAACGAGCAGTATGCGAACCTGCTGCGGCGGCCGCTGATGGCGACGGATTATGCGCTGCGCCGGCGCGGGCCGATGACGATGGCGCCTTCGCAGATGGGAGCGTTTGCGAAATCGAATGAGCGGCACGCGACGCCGAACGTGCAGTTTCACGTGCAGCCGCTGGCGCTGCCGAAATTCGGCGAGCCGATGTATGCGTTTCCGGCAATCACGATCAGCGTGTGCAATCTGCGGCCGGAAAGTCGCGGGTCGATCCACGCGGCTTCGGCAGATCCGAACGCTGCGCCGGCGATCCAGCCCAACTACCTGTCGACGCAGGCCGATCGCATCACGGCGGTGGAATCCATCCGGCTGGTGAGGCGCATTGTCGAACAGGCGCCGCTGAAGCGTTTCTCGCCGCAGGAGTTCACGCCGGGCGAGGCGTTGCAGTCAGATGCAGAGCTGGCGAAGGCGGCGGGCGGCATCGGGACGACGATCTTCCATCCCGTTGGTACGGCGAAGATGGGCGCTGAGGGCGATGCACTGTCGGTTGTCGATCAACGCTTGCGTGTGCGGGGCGTTGGCAAGCTGCGCGTGATCGATGCGTCGGTGATGCCGCGGATCGTTTCGGGCAATACCAACTCGCCCACGCTCATGATCGCGGAAAAGGGCGCGGACATGCTGCTGCGCGATGCGCGGGAGCGGGCGGAACCGTAGCGGCCATCGACACGTTTTATCTGGCGAACCTCAGAAAAGGACGTCCGGATGAACAAGGAACAAATCAACGGTGGCGCGAAAGAAGCTGCTGGCAAGGTGCAGAAGGAATTCGGCAAGGCTGTCGATTCGCCCAAGCACGTGATCAAAGGCGGCATGAAAGAAGCTGTCGGCAAGACCGAGAAGACGGTCGGCAGCATCAAGGAAGACATGAAAGACGCCCGCAAGGACGCCGATCGCGAGGCCGACAAGCGCGGCGCCTAGCCGATCGACCTGCGAATAAAGGGGCGGCCCGGAGAGACTCTCCGGGCCGTTTCTGCTTACGCGGAAGGCGGCGCGTCGCACGGTTGAAGCTTTGCCTGCCGGTGAATCCGTTCTAGCAGGGCGCCGTCACAGGAGTGCTGCGTGGAAACGGCGGGGGGCAAGGCAGGAACATCGCGCACGGCTGCGCCGCGGTTGAGCGGCGATGCGTTGAGCTGGGCGGCCTTGCTGCTTCTTGTCGTGATCTGGGGATCGACCTTTGCCGGCATCCGCATCGGCGTGGAGACAATCTCGCCAGCCTGGCTCGTCACCGGACGCCTGCTTAGCGGCGCAACTTTCCTCGGGGTCTGGATTCTCGTCACGGGCGTTTTCGGCCGAAAGCCGCGTGGCGAGGCGACGCCGCGGGTAGGGCGGGCGGCGATTGGCTGGTTCGCGCTGATTGGCATTGCGGCGACGGCTGCGCCGTTTGTGCTGTATGCGCATGCAGCCGAAAGCATCGGATCTGCCGTGATGGCGATCTGCAATGGCGCGACGCCGTTCGCGACCGTGATCCTCGCGCACATGTTCACGGGCGACCGGCTGAGCGTGCGACGGATCGCCGGCGTGATGTTGGGCTTTCTCGGGCTGGTCGTGCTGGTGCTTCCGGAGTTCGGGAAGGAGCAATCGGCTGGACTTATCGGCATCCTGCTCGCCATTGTCGGCGCGTGGCTCTATGCGGTGGGCAATATTGGCACGCGGCTGGCGCCCCGTGTGTCGCCCATCATCTCCAGCTTCTGGATCGTCGCACTCGCGGGGGTGTCTGCGCTCGGCTATGCAATCGTGGCCGAGCCGTTTCCGCAGGCCGCGAGCCTCAACTCGATGATTGCGATGATCGTGCTGGGCCTGCTGCCGACGGCGTTTGCGATGTTCGTCTATGTCTGGCTGATCCAGCGGGCAGGGCCGGTGTTCGTGTCGTTCACCACGTATCTTTCGCCACTATGGGCGACGGGGCTGGGCGTGCTGTTCCTCGGCGAACAGCTGCAATGGTCGATGGTCGGCGCGCTGGCGCTGATCCTTGCGGGCGTGGCGGTGGCGAACCGCAGGCCGCGGCCAGCGCGTTAATTGACGCGAAGCCCTTTCAGGCGCATATCCCTGCCCGGGCCAGTCGCCCCCAACGGCGACCAGCCCATCTGTAAGGATGGGAGAAAAACAGATGACGACAGCTGCCAAACCGGCAGTGCGCCCTGATCGCGCACACTTTTCTTCAGGCCCGTGCGCCAAGCGCCCTGGCTGGAGCCCCGATAATCTCAAGCTTGAATCGCTGGGCCGGTCGCACCGGTCAAAGCTCGGCAAGGCGCGCCTGAAGCTGGCGATCGACAAGACCCGCGCCATTCTCAAGGTCCCGGCCGACTATCGCATCGGCATCATGCCGGGCTCGGACACGGGCGCCATTGAGGCTGCCTTCTGGTCGATGCTGGGCGCGCGTCCGGTGGACGTGTTTGCTTTCGAAAGCTTCGGCGAAGACTGGGTGACGGACATCACCAAGCAGCTGAAGGTCGACGCCACGACGCACAAGGCGGCTTATGGCCAGCTGCCGGACATGTCGAAGGCGCGCAAGGATGCAGACATCGTCTTCACCTGGAACGGCACGACGTCTGGCGTGAAGGTGCCGAACGGCGACTGGATCGCGGATGATCGCGAAGGCCTCACCTTCTGCGACGCGACCTCCGCCGTGTTCGCGATGCCGATCCCGTGGAACAAGATCGATGTGCTGACTTACTCCTGGCAGAAAGTGCTGGGCGGCGAGGGCGCGCATGGCATCCTCATTCTCAGCCCGCGCGCGATTGAACGCCTGAAGACCTACACGCCTAAATGGCCGATGCCGAAACTGTTCCGCATGGCCAAGGGCGGGGAAGTCACCGAGGGCATTTTTGAAGGCGAGACGATCAACACGCCGTCCATGCTGGCGACCGAGGATTATCTCGATGCGCTGGCGTGGGTCGAAGGTCTCGGCGGCGTTGACGCCACTGTCGCTCGCTCGAACGCCAACCTCGCCGTGCTGGAAGCGTGGGTTGCGAAGACGCCGTGGGTGGAGTTTCTCGCGGCTGACAAATCGATCCGCTCGAACACGTCGGTCACGCTGTCGATCACCGATCCGCGTGTGGCGAAGCTCGACGACAAGGGCCAGCAGGACTTCGTGAAGAAGTTTGTTGGCGCGCTCGAGAAGGAAAACGCGGCCTACGACATCGGCGGCTACAAGGCGGCGCCTCCGGGCCTGCGCATCTGGTGCGGCGCGACCGTGGAAGCGGCTGACCTCGAGAAGCTGACGCCGTGGCTGGACTGGGCGTTTGAGACGACGGTGGCGGAATTGTCCTGATTGTCATCGCGGAAGCGCGTCGCGTCATTCGGGACCTATTCGACAACCCATGCGGGTCGATGAATGGGTCCCGGCTCTCCGCTGCGCTCCGGCAGGGATGACAAGCTGAGGAAGCCCGATATGGCGACCGAAACCTCTCACACCATCCGCGAATGGGGCGACGCCACGTTCGGCGAAGCGCGTGACCTCACTGCGCTTGTTGTTCGGGCGCGTGGCGAGATGGATGAGCTTGAGCAGGCGCTTCGCGATGGCGATCACGCCGAGGCGGGCCGGGAGGCGGCGGATGTCGCCATCCTGCTGCATCGCCTCGTCGGGCTTCTTGGCATGGAGCTGTCCGAACAGGTCGACGCCAAGATGCAGGTCAACCGCGCGCGCGCGTGGAAAGCGGCGGGAGACGGGACGGGCGGCCATGTCTGACATCACGCTCCGCGCCGCCACACATGCCGACATCCCGACGCTGCTGCGCTGGGACACCGATCCCGTCGTGATCGCTTCAGGCAGCGATGATCCTGATGCGGTCATTGCGTGGGGCGAGGACAATGACTGGGCCGAGAACATCGATCTCTGCCAACCCGATGTCTGGGAATACTGGATCGCCGAACTTGATGGCCGGCCGATTGGCTGCATGCAGATGTGCGATCCGCATCTGGAGCCGACACACTACTGGGGCGAGATCGAACCCAACCTGCGCGCGCTCGATATCTGGATCGGCGAGGCGGATGCGCGCGGCAAGGGCTATGGCGAGACGATGATGCGCCTCGCTTTCGCGCGCTGTTTTTCAGATCCGCTGGTGACGGCGATCATCATCGATCCGCTCGCTTCCAACACGCGGGCGCACAAATTCTACCAGCGTCTCGGCTTTGTCCCGACGCATCGGCAGGTCTTCCATGAGGAGGACGACTGCTTCGTTCACAGACTCACGCGCGCCGACTGGCTCGCCCGGAATCAAGGAGACTGACCATGACCAACAAAATGAAAGTCCTCATCGCCGACGATCTTGCGCCAGGGGCGGCGGACATCTTCCGCAATCGCGGCATCGAGGTGGACATGAAGGTCGGCCTGAAGAAGGACGAGCTGATCAAGATCATCGGTGAGTATGACGGTCTTGCGGTTCGTTCGGCCTGCAAGCCGGACAAGGACGTGATCGCTGCGGGCACGAAGCTCAAGGTGATCGGCCGTGCTGGCATCGGCGTCGACAACGTTGATGTGAAGGCAGCGACGGCCAAGGGCGTCATCGTGATGAACACGCCGTTCGGCAACGCCATCACCACGGCGGAGCATGCGATTGCGATGATGTTCGCCGCCGCGCGCCAGATTCCGTCCGCCAGCCAGCGCACCATCGCGGGCGAATGGCCGAAGAAGGATTACATCGGCATCGAGCTGTACGCGAAAACGCTCGGCCTGATCGGCGCCGGCAATATCGGTTCGATCGTTGCGGATCGCGCGCTGGGTCTCAAGATGAAGGTGGTCGCATATGATCCTTTCCTGACGGCGGATCGTGCGACGGCGCTTGGCGTCGAGAAGGTCGAGCTGGATGACCTGCTCGCGCGCGCGGATGTGATCACGCTGCACACGCCGCTGACCGAGCAGACGAAGAACATCCTCTCGGCCGAGAACCTCGCCAAGACGAAGAAGGGCGTAATCCTTATCAACTGCGCGCGTGGCGGCCTGGCGGACGAGGCGGCGGTGCGAGCGGGGCTCGATAACGGGCATATCGGGGCGGCAGCGTTCGACGTTTTCCTCGAAGAGCCCGCCAAGACCAACGTGCTGTTCGGCGCGCCGAACTTCGTGGCGACGCCGCACCTTGGCGCGTCCACCGTCGAGGCGCAGGACAATGTGGCGTTCCAGGTCGCCGAGCAGATGGCCGACTATCTCCTGACGGGAGCGGTTACCAACGCGCTCAACACGCCGTCGGTGACGGCGGAAGAGGCGCCAAAGCTGAAGCCGTTCGTGGCGCTGGCCGAGAAGCTGGGGCAATTTGCCGGTCAAGTTTCTGACGGCGGCGTGTCGGAAGTCGAGATCGAGTATGAGGGCGCGGTTGCCGCCTTCAATCGCAAGCCGCTGACGTCGGCGGCCCTTGCGGGCATGCTGCGGCCGTTCCTGGCCGAAGTGAACATGGTGTCGGCGCCTGCTATCCTGCAGGAGCGCGGCGGCAGCCTGAAGGAATCGATCAACGATGCGAGCCCGATCTATGACTCGCTGATCCGCATCAAGGTGAAGGTCGAGGGCAAGTGGCGTTCGGTCGGCGGCGCGATCGTGGGCGGCAAGCCGCGCATCGTGGAAGTGAAGGGCATGGCGCTCGAGGCGGACTTCCAGCCCTACATGCTGTTCGTCAACAACTCGGACAAGCCGGGCTTCATCGGCGCAATGGCGGGACTGCTGGGAGAGGCGAAGGTCAATATTGCGACGTTCAACCTTGGCCGTGAAGCGGCGGGCGGCGATGCGATCGCGATCGTCGGCGTGGACCAGGACGTGCCGCCGGCGACGCTGGAGGCGATCGAGAAGCTGCCGCAGGTGCGGTATGTGAAGGTGCTGAAGTTCTAGTGGCCAGACAAGCTGGACACGGGGCGGAGGCCCGCTACCCTCCGCCCCATGAACCGTCGAGCCTTCATCGCTGCAATCGCCGCATCGTCCGCGGGCTCCGCCCTGGCGCAGACTTCGCCGTCGGCTGCTGCGCCACTGGTCTACTACGCCGGGCAGGCAGGGCGGCTGACCAGCGACCGGTCGAGCCAGGGCGGCAATCCGTTTGCGAGCGCGCTCTGTGAGGTGATTGCTCAGCGTCCGTTGACGCTGGAGACGTTCACGCGGCGGATGGCGGAGGCGAACCAGATCCATTCGCGCGGCTGGCAGATGTTGGACTATCCGCGTGTGTTGCCCGAGCCGAAGCGCCGGCTGGACAAGGGCGAGACGCGTGTGGCGCTCGTGCTGGTGAACGCAGACTATTCGAAGTCCGACGCGTATTCGCTGCCGGGTGCGGCGCATGATGCGAAGCGTGTTCCTGCGGCGCTGAACGAAGCGGGCTACCAGACCATGCTTGTGCTGGACGCAAATGCGGAAGAGGCGCGCGCGGCGCTGGCGGAGTTTGCGCTGGCGTCAGAGGGCGCCGACAACGCGATCATCTATATCGGCGGTCATGGCGCGCAGCGCCAGCGCAGCGTCTACTGGATGATGGGTGACTTTCCGGCGCAGGACGCGAAATGGTTGCCGACGCATGCGATTCCGGTGAGCGAGATTGCCAAGGCGGGCCGGGCGCGGTCGCTCAATCTCGTGCTCTACGCTAGCTGCAGGGACGACCCTTTTCGATGATCAGCCCCGATGATGCGCAGACCTTCGCCCGCGAATGGGTGAAGGCGTGGAACGATCATGATCTCGAGGCGATCCTCGCCCACTATGCGGACGACGTGGTCTTTCACTCGCCGCGCATCCGCATCGTCACGGGCCGGGACGTCGATGCCCTTAACGGAAGGGCCGCGCTGCGGGATTACTGGGGCAGGGCCCTCGATCTCGCGCGCGACCTCTATTTCGAGGTGGATCAGGTCTTCACCAGCTCCGACGCACTGACCATCCTCTACACCAACCACCGCCAGCAACAGGTCACGGAGACTTTCGTGCTGGGGGCGGATGGCAAGGTGGTCAGG
>Ga0315902_10009128_pt1 | contig 13305 bp, 10 predicted proteins | sample LakEriMetagenome_9_FD_203523 | JGI IMG/M metagenome (GOLD analysis project Ga0315902, IMG submission 203523) | Freshwater fungal communities from buoy surface, Lake Erie, Ohio, United States - Buoy 12 MA117 | ecosystem: Environmental > Aquatic > Freshwater > Lake > Lake biofilm | place: USA... | reverse complement strand
CGGGCGAGAACAGGAAGTCTTCCAGGTACCCATAGACATGCCGCCGCTGCCCGTTGACCTCGACGGTGTCATTTCCGTCGGCAATCGTGTCGACAACGGTGCGGTCGGGGTCGAGCTGCTCGCGCTGCTGATCGAAGTAGGCCACCTGAACGTTGGTGCCGCGCGTGACCGTCCCTTGGTCGGGTGCCAGCTCGCCGAGCAGCAGACGCAGCAGCGTGGTCTTGCCGGCGCCATTGGGGCCGATGAGTCCGATGCGATCGCCCCGCAGGATGCGCGTGGTGAAGTCGCGCACGATGACGCGCGACCCGTAGGCCTTCGTCAGGTGCTGCACGTCGAACACCACCTTGCCGCTGGCGTCGGCCTCGCCGGCCTGCAGGCGCACCTGCCCCATGCGCTCGCGCCGCCGGGCGCGCTCCTCGCGCATGGCGATCAGACGCTTCACCCGGCCTTCATCCCGGGTGCGGCGGGCCTTGATGCCCCGGCGAATCCAGGCCTCTTCCTGCGCGAGCTTGCGATCGAAGGCCGCCTGCTGCAGGGCCTCGTTGGCCAGCCACTCGTCCTTCTTCCGCAGGAAGGTTGCATAGTCACCGGGCCACGACGTCAGCCGCCCGCGATCGAGCTCGACGATGCGCGTGGCCAGCCGCTCGAGGAACGCCCGATCGTGGGTGACGAACAGGACGGCGCCGTCGTACTCGAGCAGCGCCTGCTCGAGCCACTCGATCGCCTCGACATCGAGGTGGTTCGTGGGCTCGTCGAGCAGCAGCACGGCCGGCTGCGCCACCAGGGCGCGGGCCAGGAGCACACGCCGCTTCCAGCCGCCCGACAGCGTGTCGACGCGCGCGTCAGCCGGCAGCGACAGGCGCGTCAGCACCAGATTCACCCGCTGCTCGAGCGTCCAGCCGTCGTGTTCGTCGAGCGCCTGCTGGCAGCGGCCAAGCAAGGCCAGGGCCGTCTCGGTGGGATCAGCGGCCACGGCCAGCGTCGCGTGGTGATAGTCGCGGAGCAGCCCGGCCAGCGGCCCCAGGCCTTCAGCCACCGCATCGAAGACGGTGGCGGTGGTGGCCAGCGGCACATCCTGCTCGAGCCGCGCCAGCGTGGCCCCGGGCTGGCGCCACACCGTTCCGCTGTCGGGCGCCAGTTCCCCCGACACGATGCGCAGCAGGGTCGACTTTCCCGTGCCGTTCCTGCCGATGATGGCGACGCGCTCGCCCGCCTCGACCTGCAGCGACGCATCGCTCAGCAGGGGCAGGTGTCCGTAGGCGTGGCAGATGTGGTCAAGCGCGACGAGCGGCACAGCCCTTCACGGTACCACCGACGGGCCGGGCGCGGCGACCGGCGCGAGCACATGGCGCCGCAGGGCCATGGCGACGCCCGCGTCATCATGCCCTCCCGTCACGGCCCACCCGCGCCCCCGCAGCGGCGCCACGGCATTGCCCATGATGACCGGCAGGCCGGCATACTCGAGCATCGGCAGGTCGTTGAGGTTGTCGCCGATGGCCATGACGTCGGCGGCAGGAATGCCGAGAGACGCGGCCCGCGCGGCCAGGGCCGCGCCCTTGGTGGCGTCCGGAGCCATCACGTCGACCAGGGCAAAGTCGCGGTGTTCGTATTCGGTCTGGAAGACGCTGACGCCCGGCAGATCGAGGATGGCCGCATGCACGGCGCGCATCTCGGCGACCGTGCCGTTGAACATCACCTGCACCGGATCTTCCGTCAGCGCCGCCTCGAGCGGTGCCGCCTGCCCGATGAGGTGCCGGCGGCCTTCCCAGTAGCCCTGCCGCTGCGGGTGTGTCCAGTCCATGTTCTCGGCCACCACATGGCCGTGGGTGTCGCGGTCGAAGATGAGGGCGCTGGTCGGCCGAAACTGGCGCGTGTGCGCCAGCACCGCAGCGGCGCTCGCCCGCGCCAGCAGCCGCTGCGCCACGACGCGCCCGTCCATCGTCCGTTCGACGGCGCCGTTTGACGCGATGATGGTGACCGTCGGCGGCAGCGCCCCGGCCACCTCCCGGGCGAATGGATAGCTGCGGCCCGTGACAAGGGCCACGTGCACGCCGGCGGCCACGGCCTCGGCGATCGCCGACAGGTTCTCGCCGGGAATGCGGCCGCGGCTGTCGACGAGGGTGCCGTCGATGTCGATGGCGACGAGGCGGACCGGCATGATCCGATGCTAGCGCACGCCGCGGCAGCCGCGTCCCGGGGTACCATGGAGGGTCGTTCCCATGATTGCCCTCGCCAACATCAACAAGCAGTACGGTCGCCAGCTCATCTTCGTCGACGCCTCGTTCCAGCTGAATCCGGGTGAAAAGGTGGGGCTGGTCGGCCCCAACGGTGCCGGCAAGACCACGCTCTTCCGGATGATCGTCGGGGAAGAGCAGCCCGACGAGGGCGATGTCTCGGTACCGCGCAAGCTGACGGTGGGCTACTTCCGCCAGGACGTCGGCGAGATGAAGGGCCGGCCCGTGCTCGACGAAGCCATCGCCGGCAGCGGACGCGTCGGCGACCTGCACCACGAGCTGTCGGCGCTGCAGGCGGCCATGGAAGACCCGGCACGGCTCGATGAGCTCGACCGCATCCTCGAACGATTCGGCGAGGTGCAGGAAGAGTACGAACACCTCGGCGGCTACACCCTCGAGGCGCAGGCACGCGAGGTGCTGCACGGGCTGGGCCTGTCAGACGACCAGATCGACAGCGACGTCGGCGCCCTGTCGGGCGGGTGGAAGATGCGCGTCGCCCTGGCGCGCGTGCTGCTCGGCAAGCCCGACGTGCTGCTGATGGACGAGCCGACCAACCACCTCGATCTCGAGTCGATCATCTGGCTCGAGCAGTTCCTCCGCACCCTGCCCTCCGCCCTGCTGATGACCTCGCACGACCGCGAGTTCATGAACCGCATCGTCACGAAGATTGCCGAGATCGACAGCGGCGAGATCACGGTCTACTCGGGGAACTACGACTTCTACGAGCGCGAGCGCGCCATCCGCGAGACGAACCAGCAGGCGGCCTATGCGCGCCAGCAGGCGATGCTCGCGAAGGAACAGCGGTTCATCGAACGGTTCAAGACCCATGCGGCCAAGGCCGCGCAGGTGCAGAGCCGCATCAAGGCCCTCGACAAGATCGAGAAGATCGAGCTGCCCAAGAAGCGGCAGGTGGTGAAGTTCGAGTTCCGCACGCCGCCCCGGTCAGGCGACCAGGTGGCGGTGATCGAGGACCTCCACAAGCGGTTCGGGCAGCGTGTCATCTACGACGGACTCAGCCTGACCATCCGCCGCGGCGAGCGCTGGGCGGTGATGGGGCGCAACGGCGCGGGCAAGACGACGCTGCTGAAGATGCTGGCGGGCGTGCTGACGCCCGACACCGGCGAGGTGCGGCTCGGGGCCAGCCTGCGCATGGGCTACTTTGCGCAACAGTCGCTCGACGTGCTCGATGCCGACCTGACCATCATCGAGCAGCTGCAGCAGGATTTCCCGCAGGACGGGCTCGGCGCCCTGCGGACCCTGGCCGGCGCCTTCCAGTTCTCGGGCGATGACATCGACAAGCGCATCCGGGCGCTCTCGGGCGGCGAAAAGTCGCGGCTGGCCATGGCACGGATGCTGTACAACCCGCCCAACTTCCTCGTGCTGGACGAGCCGACCAACCACCTCGACCTGGCCACCAAGGAAATGCTCGTCGAGGCCCTCAAGGACTTTGACGGCACGATGATCTTCGTCTCGCACGACCGCATGTTCCTGCGCGGCCTTGGGTCGCGGGTGCTCGAGCTCGGCGGCGACGGGGGCGACAGCCGCGATCCGCTGGTCTATCCGGGCAGTTACGTCGAGTACGTGGTGAAGACCGGCCACGAGGCGCCGGGCACACACTCCTGACGCCGGGGGCCGAGGACCCCGGGCAGTGCCGCAGGCACCCGGGTCGGGAGGGCACGGGCGGGCACCGCGCACGCCTGGTGGACACCGCGACGCGTGCCGTTCGCGGCCGTCTCGGTTCACGGCGACGGGCCGTCAGGACGGGCCAGACGGCTCGGGCGTGATGAGCGATCCTCTGCCCCGGACCACGGGCCCACAGGGTTCCGTGATTTTTTCCTTGCCTCCGGACCCGAAAGCGGGGAACCTACCGAGTCGGAATCGGGTCTTCGGAGAAAACCGCGTCGGCCCCGCCTGCGTAGAGGGGCCCGCCTGAGGAGGCGCCCATGAATCGGCCGCTCGTCGTGCTTGCTGCAGCGCTCATCGCCACTGTCGCCGGGGTCACCTCGGCCCGCGCCCAGGGCGCGCCGGCAGCCGCCCCCACGTATTCGAAGGATGTCGCCCCCATCCTCAACAAGCACTGCGTCAGCTGCCATCGCCCCGGCGAGATCGGGCCCATGGCATTCGAGAGCTACGAGCAGACGCGGCCGTGGGCCCGCTCGATCCGCAGCAAGGTCATGCGCCGCGAGATGCCGCCCTGGGGAGCCGATAACGCCTCGAGCATGAAGATCGGCAACGACCGTACCCTCTCGTCGCACGAGCTCGACACCATCGTCGCGTGGGTGAATGCCGGAGCCCCCGAGGGTAACCCGGCCGACCTGCCGGCGCGGCCCAGCTTCCCCTCGGGCTGGCAGCTGGGGCAGCCCGACTTCGTCTTCGAGCAGCCGATCGCCTGGACCGTCAAGCCCGATGCGCAGGAGCCCTACCTCTATTTCTACGAGAAGATTCCGTTCACGGAAGACCGCTGGGCCAGCGGCGTCGAGATTCGCCCCAGCAACTTCAGCGTGGTGCACCACTCGGGTGTCTACATCATCGACATTCCCGATGGCTACACCGTGAAGGACGGCTACCTCTATGACCCGGCCGGCAAGCAGGTGCCCCCCAGCGTGCCCATGGGCAAGCGCGCCACGCTGGCCGATGGCAGCCAGCTGGCCGGTGCCGACAAGATCATCAGCTATGTGCCGGGACGCGGCTACGAGAAGCACCCCGATGGCTACGCCAAGCGCATTCCCGCCGGGAAGTATGTGCGCTGGGTGATGCACTACAACCCGACCGGCCAGCCCGAAACCGATCGCAGCAAGCTCGGCCTGTGGTGGGCCAAGGGGCCGGTGCGCCGCGAGGTGCTGAACCTGCAGGCCGGCGACCCGATTCCGGGCAGCGGCAACCGCGGCCTGTACTTTGCGAACGGCAAGGAAGTGCTCTACGAGTCGGACGACACCACGGGACGCCGTGGCAAGACGCCGACCATTCCGCCGTACGCCGGCGACTTCAAGATGATGGGCATCACGCCGGTCAACGAGGACATCACCCTCTACGCGCTGACGCCCCACATGCACCTGCGCGGCAAGAGCATGAAGTGGTGGGTCACGTATCCGGACGGCCGCGAGGAAGTCATCCTCAACGTCCCGAACTTCGACTTCAACTGGCAGATCCAGTACGAACTGGCCACGCCGCTCAAGTTGCCGGCCGGCAGCAAGATCACCAACGTTGCCATCTACGACAACTCGGTGAAGAACAAGTGGAATCCGGCGCCCGAGAAGGAAGTCTACTGGTCGGAACAGAGCTGGGACGAGATGTACCAGCCCACCACCCAGTTCTCGGTCGACAGCCAGGACCTGACGCGCCCGGCCCCGCGGGGGACGCGCGAGCAGCAGCGTCAGCAGCAGAAGTAAGCCGATGCCGACGCCCGTGATGCTGATCCGCCGCTGCGCGCGACCGCGCGCGGCGGCCCTTGCGGCGGTGCTGCTTGGCGCCACCCTCGTGACGGGCCTCTCCGAGCCTGTCCTCGCGCAGCAGGAGCGGCCGACCAGCCAGGTGCCGACGCTCGGGCGGCCCACGCGGCCCGACGACCCGGCGCCGCTGCTCGACTTCGGGCGCTACTTCAACGGTACCTGGAACGTGAGCTGGGAATATCCCGAAAGTCCGCTCGGGCCCGCCGACGTGGCCGACGGCACCACCACCTACAGGCAGACCGGGCCCGACACGTTCGAGGCCACCAGCGCCCTCACCAACTCGGCTGGGGCCTTCACGGTGACAGAGACATTCACCTACCAGCGCGAGCGCCAGACCCTCACGCGCACGGTGGTCGACAGCCGTGGCTTCACCTATACCCAGTCGGGCACCGTCACCGGCGACCTCGGTGGACAGTTCACCATTCGCCTCGACGGACAGCCCTTCACCCGCCAGGGGCAGACCGTCCGCGTCAACTCGGTGATGCGCCTGCTGTCGCCCTTCAACTTCCGGGTGCAGTTCACCCTGTCCACCGGGAATGGCCCCTTCACCAACTTCGGCAATCCCTGGTGGCGGAAGGAGACTGCACCGCGATGAAACCGCTCTGCCTCACCCTGCTGTGCGCCCTGGCCGCTGGCACCGCCGCCGCCCAGCAGACGCCCGCCACCACCCGCGTACCCGTCGTCGCCGTCGCGGGCTGTGTGGTGCAGGACGGCACCACCTATACCCTGCGCTCGGCCACCGAGCCCACACCCAGCATTGCCAACGGCCTGCCAACCGGCGAGGCCTACAAGGGACCGACCACGGGCCCAAACACCTTCCAGCTCATCGGCACCTCCGAGTTCGACATGCCGGGCCATGTGGGCCACACCGTGCTCATCAAGGGGCTGCTGATCAAGGCGTCGCCGACCAGCCGCCTCAACGTCACGTCGGTGAGCCGCCTGTCGACCTCGTGTGCGCCGGCACCGAAGTGAGCTGACGGCACTGAGTCTGGCGCTCGCCCTGGTCCTGCTCCGGCCGGCAGGGCCTCGTGCGCACGACTTTGAGCGCACCACCGTCCACCTCGATATCGCCACGGACGGGCGCTTCTCCCTGAGGCTGGCGCACGATCCGCAGTGGCTGCTGCTGCGGATGGAATCGTTTGCCCAGACACCCGGCGGCCCGATCACCCCAAACGCCGGCCGCGATGCCCGCCTCGCAGCCCTCGCCCCCGACGCCATTGATCGTGTGGTGCTCTTCATCGATGGCCGCGAGGTGCGTCCCACGTCGAGTGAATACACACCGCCGCCCGACACGGTGCCGGCGGGTGAGTTCGCCCTGGCCTCCTACACGCTGCGCGGACAGATGCCCGTGTCCAGTGCCTCGATGCGCTGGTATTACGGGCTGGTCGCCGATCCGTATCCGCTGACCGTCACCCGCGCCGATGGCACGTCGACGACCGAATGGATACAGGGCGATGCGTGGAGCCAGTCCATCACCCTCGGCGCGGCCACGCCGGTCACGCGTGCCGGCCACCTGCGCCGCTACGTGTGGCTCGGCATCACCCACATCGTGCCCGAGGGCATCGACCACATGCTCTTCATCGCCGGGCTGTTCCTGCTGACGGCGGCCTGGCGGCCGTTATTGTGGCAGGTGTCAGCCTTCACGGTCGCACACACGCTCACGCTGGGCCTCGCCATCGGCGGCCTCGTGTCGGTGCCCCCCACCATCGTCGAGCCCCTGATTGCGCTGTCGATCAGTTACGTCGGCGTCGAGAACGTGCGGCAGCGTGCGCTGACGCGTGCGCGCCTGATCCTCGTCTTCGCCTTCGGGCTGCTGCACGGCCTGGGCTTCGCCGGCGTGATGACGGGACTGCAACTGCCACGCACGCAGCTTGTGCCCGGCCTGCTGGGCTTCAACCTCGGCGTTGAGCTGGGACAGCTGGCTGTGCTGTCAGGTCTGGCCCTGGTCACCTGGCCGCTCAGACATCGTCCGTGGTTCCGCGCACGCGTGGCGACGCCGGCATCGCTGGGCATCGCGCTCATCGGATTGTACTGGGCGGTGACGCGGATGCTCGGCGCGTGACCCCCGTCATCGTGCGATGACGGGGGCGTGCGAGCAAGACGCCGCAGACGCGGCGTGGCGAGACTAGCGAGCGCTGCCGGAGGCCGGCACAAACTTCTGGATGCGCTGCCCGTAGGTGTCGGCCGCGTAGACCGCCCCCTTCGAGTCGACGACGATACCGTGCACCCAGTCGAACTGCCCGGGCCCGAGTCCCTGCGATCCCCAGGTGGCCAGCAGGGTGCCATCGGTCAGCGAGAATTTGTGCACGCGCTCGCGGAGATGGTCGGCCATGACGCCGTAGCCGTCCGTGCCCTTCCGCGAGATGTGCACATCCCAGGGGTTCCAGTCGTTCTTGAGTTCGCGCTTATAGGTGAGGTTGCGGTCGAAGATCTGGAGCCGCTTGTTCTCGCGGTCGATGATATAGAGGTTTTCGTCCGCGTCCACCGCCAGCTTGTGCGGCAGGTGCCACTCGCCGGGACCGGTACCCCGATCCGCCGGGCCACCCACGCCGCGGGCCACCTGACGGATGACCTTCCCCTGCCGATCGTAGAGGATGACGCGGTTGTTGCCGTAGCCGTCGGTCACGACCATGTTGCCGTTCTTCAGAATGGCAATGCCCGAGGGCAGGTCGAGGTGCGTCGCGTCGTTGCCCTTTTCCATCGTCGTGCCGATCTGGAGCAGGAGGCGATCCATCGATGGGGTGAGCTTGACAATGCGGTGCGCGTCGCGCTCGATGATGTAGACGTTGCCGTCCCAGTCGACGCCCCCCGAGTGCTGCCAGTCGGGGTTGATCTTCTTGCCGTTGTATTCGCCGTCGCCACCGCTGCGGAGCAGCGTACCTGCCGTGTCGAACACCATGACGGGCTTGGCGCCGCGGTTGAACACGAAGATGTGATCCTGCTGGTCGATGGCCAGTCCCGAAATGCCGGGCTGGTTCGTCGGGGGGCCCGACGGACCGGTCACACCGCGTGCACGTCGGGCGGCGGCCTGCGCCTCGCGCTCGGCCGGAGGCGGTGGCGCCTCGCGCATCCCGAACCACATCCCCGCCGGCAGGGTGGGCCAGTTGGGCACCAGCCGATACGATTCGCCCTGCGCCGAGACCTGTGACGAGGGCCCCGTCAGGACCAGGGCCACTGCGGCTGCGACCGCCGCCACGCTGATGGAACGCATAGACACTCCTCTTCGGGTGGTGGCGGGCGGCCCACCTCCGTGGGCATGCCGGGCGACCCTTGCCCCGACCGCATCGCCAGCCTCACATCGACCGGTGCCGAGTGTAACGCAGGCCGTCCGATCGCGACCGGCAATCTCTTCAGAACCCGGCGTATCGTGCTACCGTCTGCCGCATGCGGATCCCGCCTCACGTGCCCGCCCTGCTCACCAGCATGCTGCTGGCCTCGACACTCCCGTCCCCGGTGGTGCATTCGGCACAGAACCCCGCCGCGCTCACACCGGAAGAACGAGCGGCGTTCGACGCGCAGAATCGCGCCCTCGACGAGGTGGTGCGCGCGGCTCCGAGGCTGCCGCTGGTGGCATCGCCCCTGACGGTCACGCCCCCGAAGCATCCCGACTGGGCGCTCGGGATGGTGTCGTGGGTGGCCGCCGGCACCGACGGACTCACCTACCTGCTGCAGCGTGGGGCTCAGGCCGATCCCGTGCTCGTGGTTGACCAGGGCGGACGCATTGTCAGATCGTGGGGCCGCGGCCTATACACGATGCCTCACGCCATCCGAATCGACCCGGAGGGCCACGTGTGGACGACGGATGCCGCCAGTTCGAAGGTGTACAAGTTCAGTCGCACCGGCACGCTGCTGATGACCATCGAGGTGGGCGGGCAGCCGTCGCCCTGCGGGAGCTTCTGCAGCACCACCGACATTGCCTTCGCGTCTGACGGTCACCTGCTGATTGCGGATGGCTACCGCAACGCCCGCATCCTCGAGTACACGGCTGATGGCCGGAAGGTGCGCGAGTGGGGCCGCGCCGGCACGGGCCCGGGCGAGTTCCGGCTGCCGCACTCGATTCAGGTGGACGGGGCCGGCGTCATCTATGTGGCCGACCGCGAGAACGGCCGCATCCAGCGCTTCACGCGAGACGGCACCTACATCGGCGAGTGGCGGAACTTCGGCAAGACGTTCGGGCTCACACTCGTCGGGTCGACGATGTGGCTGTCGACGATTCCCCGTGGCCCGAACACGGCGCCTGGCTGGCTGATGGCGGTGGACATTGCGAGCGGCCGTGTCACCGGGCTGGTGGACTCCTCGGGGAATCACGGCATGGCCGTGGCGCCTGATGGATCACTGCTGCTCGGGCCGGGGCCCGACCAGGTGCCGCAACGCTACACGCCGCGGCGCTAGCGCGGCGGGCGGGTCGCGCCGAGCGACAGTAGCAGGGCTTCCGCCTCGGGCTGGCCGCTGCGGGCCGGGCCGCGTCCCGGCTGAGCGGGTCTGGGCTGCGTGAGCGACAGCGGCGTCTCTCCCTGGGCGTCCCTGGCATCGAGATCCGCACCGCGTGCGGCGAGTAGGCGAATCACGCCCTCGTGCCCGTCGGCCGCTGCCACGTGCAGCGCGGTCTGCCCTCCGGGCCCGGCGTCGCGGGGCGATGCCCCGGCCGCAAGCAGCAGCTGCACCACGGCCTCGACGTCGCCACGGTCGCGCGGCACGATCGGCGTGTCAGCGTCGACGACATTCCAGCGCACCAGATCCGACGGGCGCGCTTCCTTTTCGATGGGAGCACCGGCGGCCACCATCAGGGGCGTATGACCGGCGGCAAGGCCGAGCGAGGGATCAGCACCCGCGTCGAGCAGCGTGCGGACGATCGGTCGCTCGAGATAGACCACGGCAATCATCAGCGGCGTGGCTCCGCGCAGGGTGTGCGAGAGGGCCCACTGCGACCCGAAGCGCCGCACCGGGCTTCCCTGCCGCAGCCTCGCATGGATGTTCGCGCCACGGGCCAGCAGCGCGCGCACGGTGTCGTGGTCGCCACGCAGCACGGCGGCATGCAGCGCCGTGTAGCCAGCCCCGTCGGCCTGCACATCGGCACCGGCCTCGATGAGGCGACGCGCAACGGCACCGTGTCCGTCGAACGCGGCCAGCACCAGGGCCGAGCGGCCATCGGCGGCCACGTCACTGGCCGAGGCACCAAGAGCCAGCAGTGCATCGATGGTCGCCACGTCTCCCGCGAGCGCCGCGAACAGGATGGGCGTCAACCCTCCAGCCGTGAGGCGATGCGCATCCTGTCCCGATGTCTTGACGCTGCGGCTGGGACCCCGGTCGAACATCACGACCAGCGGACGCGTGCGCGAGCGGGCGTGCACATCGGCCCCTCGGCGCGCCAGGGCCTCGACGGCGCGGCTGTGTCCGCCGGCGGCCGCCCACATCAAGGCCGTCTGTCCGCGGACCGGCTCCGCACGCTGCGGGTCAGCCCCTGCGTCGAGCAGTACCTGCACGGCGGCGGCATCACCGACGCGCGCCGCTTCCATCAGCGGGTCGATGCCGGCATCGGTCACGGCTCGGACCGGGGCCCCTGCGGCCAGCAGCGCCTGCACCACCGCCGTGTGTCCGCCGGCGGCGGCCAGGTGCAGGGGTGAGACCCCAAGGTCGTTGACCGCCCCGGTCTCGGCGCCGGCCTGCAGCAGGCGTCGAACGATGGGAAGGTGGCCAGCGTGAGCGGCCCAGTGCAGCGCCGTCGTGCCATCGGCGGTCGTGGCGCGTGCGGTGGTGCCACTCGTCAGCAGACGGCCGACGCCAGCCTCGTCGCCGTCGCGCGCCGCCGCCATCAGGGGCGGCAGGTCAGACGGCGGTGCGAGGCCGAGGGTGAGGGCCAGGACAACGGCAGCCAGCATCAGAGGAACGACAGCGGACCGGTGCTGTTGCCGTGCACGTCGATGCGGACGCCGAGCGAGTCGAGCAGCCCGAGGTGCATGTTGGCCAGCGGCGTGCCGTCGGCGTAGCGGATGTGGCGCCCCGCTGGCAGTGTGCCTGCACCGCCGCCCACGAGCAGCAGCGGCAGGTTGCGCGGCACGTGGCCGTTGCCCTCGCTCATGCCCGCGCCGTACAGCAGCGTCACGTGGTCGAGCAGCGTGCCGTCGCCATCGGGCGTCTCGCGCAGCCGGTTCACGTACTCGGCGAAGAGCGACACGTGATAGTGGTTGATGCGCGCGCACTTCTCCATGCGCACCGGGTCGCGCTGGTGGTGCGAGATGGGGTGATGCGCATCGGGCACGCCAATTTCCGGATACGTGCGCCCGCTGAACTCGCGCCCCAGCATGAAGGTGGTGACGCGCGTGACGTCGCCCTGATAGGCGAGCAGCTGCAGGTCGAACATCAGTCGCGCGTGTTCGGCAAAGCTCTCGGGCACCCCGGCCGGGCGGTCGAAACGCGGCAGCGTGATGTTCTCGGTCATCGTCCGCTGGATGCGCCGCTCCACATCGCGCACACTGTCGAGGTACGTGCCGAGCGTCACACGATCGGCCGCGGCCACGCGGCTGCGCAGGCCCGAGATTTCGCCGACGAGCGAGTCGAGCAGGCTGCCCTTCAGCTGGAGACGGGTCGCCTGATCGGCGGCGCCGTCGCCGAACATGCGCGCAAACACCACGCCCGGGTCGCGTTCCATCGGCAGGGGCGCAGTCGGCCCGGCCCACGCGATGGTGCCGGTGTAGACGCAGCTGCGCCCGAAGTCGCACGACATGCCTGAATCGACCGATTCGAGGGCGAGTTCGAGCGACGGCAGCAGAGTGTCGGCGCTGAGGGTGCGTGCGGCAATCTGGTCGATGGACACCCCGGCGCGCAGCGTTCGGCTCGGGGTGACGTCGGTGAGGAAGCGCGTGCTGGCGTCGGCGTGGTTGTTGAACTGTCGCTCGCCAGGGGGCGGCGGCGGCACGCTGTCGAGGCCACTCAGCACCAGCAGGCGGTCGCGCACCGGGGCCAGCGGCATCAGCGTGGGCGACAGCGCGTAGCCCGTGCCTACTTCCGTCGGGAACCACTGGCCGGGGATGACACCGTTCGGGATGTAGACCACACCGAAGCGGCGACGGGGCGTGGCCACCGTCTGCGCGAGGGGCGTGAGCGCGGGCACCATCGCATCGAGCAGCGGCAGCGGCAGCGCCGCGCCGAGGCTGCGGAGCAGGGTGCGTCGAGAGAGCGCCTTCTTCATGATCATGATGCAGCCCGACTCCTCATCTGAAAGGGCACCGCGCGGACAACCGCCTGGACCAGGGCCGACCAGGTGTCGCCCCCGGCGCGCGTGGCCTGCTCGATGGCGCGCACGGCCGGCTGGTCGTGCACGGTCAGCTGGCGGCCGATCGCATAGGTGAGCATGCGCGCGGCCAGCGTGGCGCGCAGGCCGTCTGTGCGCGACAGCACGAAGCGCCGCAACCCGGCCACGCCATCGATGGGCGTGCCATCGGCGAACACGGCCGAGGCGTCGACCGGCTGTCCGAGCACGTGCGTGCGCACGCGTCCGACGGCATCGAACTGCTCGAGCGAGAAGCCCAGCGGATCCATCCGCGAGTGGCACGACGCGCACGCGGGGTTCCGCCGATGCCGTTCCATCTGCGCCCGCATCGTCAGCGGTCGCCCGTCCTCGT
>Ga0315902_10009127_pt1 | contig 13308 bp, 7 predicted proteins | sample LakEriMetagenome_9_FD_203523 | JGI IMG/M metagenome (GOLD analysis project Ga0315902, IMG submission 203523) | Freshwater fungal communities from buoy surface, Lake Erie, Ohio, United States - Buoy 12 MA117 | ecosystem: Environmental > Aquatic > Freshwater > Lake > Lake biofilm | place: USA... | reverse complement strand
ACGGCGCCAACCCCGGGCTGGTGTCGCATTTCGCGAAGCGGGCCCTGCGCGACATCACGAACCGACTGCTGTCGGACCGGCCATTTGATTCGCGCCGGCCGTCGCTGGAACGGGCCCTGGGAGAACGGCACTACGCCGCCCTCGCCTACCTGCTGGGTGTGCGCGTGATCCACATCAGCGAGCGGGATACCCAGGTCACCAGCCTGGAACGGCCCGGCAACGTCTTCTTCAACACCTGGAGTGTCGAGGGACTGTTCGAAGAAGGGACCGCCCCCGCCGAAATGGGCTGGGGGACGCACGAGCGCGTTCTTCCCACCGACTCGTGCACCCACTCGACCGGGCCCCGCAACCAGATCTGCCTGCGGGATTTCGGCATCAACACCTTCGTCAAGACGCGGGTCCCCTCGGCCGAACTGGTCGGGATGATCATCCGCCATGGCGAGGCGTTTACCCTGTCGCACTTCCTCTCGCTGCAGAGCCCCGACGGCACACCGGCCTACCGCCCCACCGTCCATTACTCGTACCTCCCCTGCCCCCAGGCCGTGCAGTGCCTCGAAGAGGTGCGGACGAATGGCTTCAAGCGCCACGACACCTGGCACATCATGGGGGACGACATCACCGGCGGCTATGACGAACTGGGCGTGCTGCTGATGGGGCACGATTACAAGGCGTGGTGGTGCGGGACGATTCTCTCGATTGAAGAGGCCCGCGCCCTCGTCCCCGGCCAGAATGCGACGACCCTGCAGGTGGCCGCCTCGGTGCTGGCGGCGATCGGCTGGATGCTGCGGAATCCCGAGGCGGGAGTGCGTATTCCCGAAGAACTTCCCGACGACGAAATTCTCGATTTCGCCGCCCCCTACCTGGGACGCATTCCCTCGATGCCCCTCGACTGGACCCCCATCGACAGCCAGTTGCCCAGCGTGCCGAACGCCCATCTCGACGACTCGGTCTGGCAGTTCAGCAACTTCCTCATCAACGAGGAGAGCCGGTCTCCCGAAGGGCTGCCGATCGACGGGCCGCGCCTGGTGCGCGAGTACCTCAATCCGTTGCAGTTGCGGTGAAAGCCGACAGGCGAGCGCCCGATCAAGCCGGCTCTTCCGAGTTCTCAGACCGCTCAACCGGGTTGCAGACGAACCGGTAGCCAACCCCGCGCACCGAGAGGAAGTGGCGGGGCTTGGCCGGGTCGACCTCGAAATGCTGCCGCAGGCGGGCGATGAAATTGTCGACCGTGCGGGCGGTGGAGTTCGAATCGAAGCCCCAGACGTTGTCCAGCAACTGGTTGCGGGTCAGCACCACCCCTTCGTGCTCGGTAAAGAACCGGAAGAGCTTCATCTCGAGGGCGGTCAGAGAGCGCGGTTCTCCCCGGACCATCACTTCGTGCCGGGAGAAATCGATGCGCACCCCGGGGAACTCATAGACATCCTCCCGGGTGGAGGAGGTCGCCGAGGCCTGGCCGCGGATCGCCGCATACCGCTGCAGCAGGCCGCGGACACGGGCCAGCAACTCGGCCAGCTCAAAGGGCTTGGTCATGTACTGGTCGGCCCCCAGGTCGAACCCCCGGACCCGGTCTTCCGACAGGGTGCGGGCCGACAAGATCAGCACCGGAATCTGCACCCCGATCTTCCGCAGGTGCTCCAGCACCGCATAGCCGCTCATCTGGGGGAGCATCAGGTCGAGAATCACCAGGTCGAACGCCTGAGGCGTCTGTCCCAGCAGCCGCAGGGCCGACGGGCCATCTTCGACAAGCGTGGTCTCGTACCCCTCGGCATCGCAGTTGAACTTGAGCGGAATGCCAATATGCCGCTCGTCCTCGACAATCAGGATGCGGGGTTTCATGGGCGACTCGTCGCGACCGACTCGCCCGCCCCGGTCCACTCGGGAACCCGCTCCAGCGATGACGCCGGGAGGGGCGACGCGGGAGCCGATCGTCCGCGATCACTGACCGCGGCTGGGCTCGAAGACGGGGACGAAGCTGATGTGGACGCAGCAGATGTGGACGAAGCGGAAAGAGCTCCCCCCAAAGCCGCTGCGGAGGGGGCAGAAACCGGTACGGCGGACGCGAGGGGCAAATCGACCTCGAAGGTCGCACCGGGAAGAGGGCCGCGACCATGGACCGAGACCCGCCCGCGCATGCGGCCCACCAGCGACTTCACAATGTGCAGCCCCAGTCCCGTCCCCTTCGTGGTCCGTTCCAGCTCGGAACCGCCGCGATAGAAACGCTGGAAAATCTTGTGCCGCAGGTCGAGCCCGACCCCCGAGCCATTGTCGGAGATCCGTGCAATCACCCGACCCCGACGGCTCGGTCGGCAGTCGACACGCACCTGCGGTTCTTCGCCCCCGTATTTCACCGCGTTGTCGAGCAGGTTCATGAAGACCATCTCCAGCTCTTTCGGCTGGCAGCGGACTGTGCATTCCTGGCAGTCGAGCTGAACCTGGTCGGGATCGAGCTGGTAACGGCGGCGGATCTCTTCGGCACACCCCTGCAGCACCGCCGGCAGCGAGACCACTTCGGTCGCGACGGGACGGGTTTCGTCCCCCAGGCGGGCGACCATCAGCATGTGGTCGATCAGCCCATCGAGCCGCTGGATGTCTTCCAGCATGTAGCGGTGCAGTTCGCGCGACTGATCAGCAGTGACACTTCGCAGGTCGAGCGTCTGCAGGCAGAGCTTGAGGGAGGCAATCGGGCTTTTGAGCTCGTGGGTGACCGCATCGAGAAAATTCGCCTGGCGGCGATTGAGACGCATTTCACGGACAGTCCAGTAGAAATACGCCACCACACCCGCCAGAATCAGGGTGATGAAGATCACGCCGATCACCAGCAGCACCCAGTGCCGGGCCTGGGTCTGGTTGACGATCCAGATCACCATCAGCGCCACGATGAGGGGCACAAGGATGGCGACCAGGACGATGGGCCACGCGAGTGAAGAACGCTGGAACATGGGACTTCCGGTCACAAAACAGGTTCACTCGATGGTACCCGGAAGCCGCGTCACTGGCGAGTTGTCGCCCCACCCGATGCGGGGGTGGCTGCTGGGGCCACTGATCGCCTGGCTGCTGGCGGGGTCCACTGGCCGGCTGGCGGCGGAAGACGGAGAGTCCCGCCTTCCCTACCGCTCCCAACCGATCGCGTACTTCGAAACGACCAGCAATCCCGTCGCCACACTGCAGCGGCAGATCGATGACGGACTGTCGGAATTGACAGTCCCGATCACGCTGCCGCGGCTTCTCGAGGCCCTGCAGATCAGCGAGTCGTCGCAACTGCTGGTGTTTGCCCGCAACGCGCGCCAATCGCACCAGATCTCCCCGGCCAATCCCCGGGCCATCTACTTCAACGATGAAGTCTCGGTCGCCTGGACCCCGGGAGGACCCAACCTCGAAATCAGCGCGATCGATCCCGCCCGGGGGCCGGTGTTTTACCTCGCCCCGGTCGATCGATCTGCCTCCACCGAGCGAGCGAACAGCGATGGCGAGACCACTGCCGAACGACAGCCGTGGTTCCGCCGTTCCGAGTCCTGCCTGGCCTGCCATGTCGCCGAAGCGACCCGCCAGGTGCCCGGCTACCTGCTGCGTTCGATGTTCACCTCTCCGGACGGGAAACCCGAATCGGGCCTGCCACTGGTCGACCACACGACGCCGTACGAGCGGCGATGGGGGGGCTGGTATGTCACCGGAGCACGCCTGCCGACGCGTCATCGTGGCAACCTGACGACCAGGGCCTCCCGGCAGATGTTTGAGGCGACCGAAACGGCGGTTGTCGTGGGGGAGACCGAGTTGCCCGCGGCCACCAGGCGGCACCTGCAGGGGACCAGCGACGTCGTGGCGCTGCTGGTCCACGATCACCAGACTCGGTTCCAGACGCTGTTGACCCGGTTGCGGTACGAGTCACTGCTGAACAGGCCGCTCGACACACTCCCCGGGTTTGTCCGCACACTGCTGCTGTGGGACGAACCCGCCTTGCCGGGACCGGTTGTGGGAAGAGCCGACTACCAGGCATGGTTCGAATCGGCGGGGCCCGAGGCGTTTCGCCCGCTGCGGCAACTGGATCTCAAGAACCGGCTGTTGCGTCACCCGCTCAGTTGGCTGGTCTCGACCCCGCAGTTCCAGACCTTGCCGGTGGAACTGCGGCAGGCCATTCACACCGAAGCGACCCGCCTGGTGGCCGCCGGCCGGGAGACCCCCACGCGCCTGCCCGAAGACGAGCGCCGCTGGCTGCTCGACGAACTGCTTCCGCGATTTGTCGCTCCGGCGGAACCCGACAACCGGTAAGGGGGCTGTTTTTCCGGGGAATCACCAATCGAGAATCTCTCGCCGAGAATCACTTCCCGACCGACAGCGAAGACCGCTTCACCGAACCTGAAATCACCCGACTCACGTCCCGAGCACCGCCCCACCGATGGACGGCCTGCCGGTCACTCGTCGTCGTCGCGCGAGGCGACGTCGGCGGGGATTGAGTCACTGGTTTCGGATTCCGGGACAGAGACCGGCTGCGGAGCGGGCTGGGTCGAGTCTCCCCCCTCCTGCGACTCGGGCTCATCGACGCCAAACTGACGCCGGCGGAGTGCCTGCGGCAACCACTGGTTCTTCTGCGACTGCACCAGCCGTACCAGGGTCTGGTCGAGAACTTCGCGGCGCAGTTCCCAATCGGCGGTGGGAATTCCCGCCTGCGGGGCCAGTCGGTCCATCGTCTCGAACGTCTTGTGGACGGCGAGCAGGGTCTGGTCGGCATCGGCCACGAGGGACCGCGCGGTCGAAGGCCGAAGCTGGGCCCGCACACTCCACCGCCGCTGCAGCGCCTGCAGCAGTCCATTCATCTCATCCCAACGCTGTACAGGGTCGGACGCGCACTCGGGATGGTCGCGCAGCAATTCGAGCGCCGCCATCACATTCCGGCTGGAGGCATCCCGGGGGGACGAGAACCACGTTGCGTGGAGGCGATGTTCGAGTTCGCGCACGACGTCCCGCTCGGGCGAAGCCCGCAGCAATTCGGCCGCCTCCTGGTGCAGGAAGTAGCTGACGAGGGGATCGTAGGGGTTCTCAAACAGCGACAGGCGTTCGATGTCTTCCAGGCGGTGGGTCTTGACCGCCCGTCCCAGCACTTCGAAATACGCCAGGCGGCGTCGATCTTCGGGATGCATCCGGCGCTGTTCTTCGAGCGTCACCGGCTGCAGTTGCGTCCGCGACTTCTTGCTCACCTGGTCGCGGAGGGTCGCCCGGTAGGCCCAGTACTGGTTCGTGAAACGGGCCATGAGGTCCTGCTGCGACTGGACTTCGCCCGCCCGTCGTTCGAGCGTGGCCAATCCGCTTCCCCCGGGGAGCCACGTCTGCATCTGCGAGGCCAGCGGCGATAGGGCCGACTGGGTTTCCGAGACCTTGTTCCCCCAGCGGATCAGTTCCCGCGGCATGCCCAGTGCCAGCCAGCCCTGGCCAGCCTCATTCGCGGGAGTGGCCGCCGCGTCACAGAACGCGCGAATCGCTTCGGGATCGAGTGCCGGCAACTGAAAGAGCGACGACCAGTCGAAGCCCGCCTGGCCCAGCAGGTTGCGGACATGGGTCGTCTCGCACCGGGCCACCAACCGTCCGCGCACGAAGCCTTCCTCCGACCGTGTCCCCAGGCACAGGAACTCGCCCGGGGCCCCTTCCAGCAGCATCACCTGCGGAAACACCTGCTGCATCGTCTGCAGCACGGTCCTCAATCCGACCGGACCATAGTCGAACATCTGGACCCGCTGGCAGAAGATCCCCTCGTCTCCCAACCGACGGGAGACCAGCGTGTAAAACTCGCGGGTGTAGGCCGACTGCGACTGCAACTGCGACAGCGAATCGGGAAGCGAGACAATCACATCGGCCGGTTCGGTCTCAGCCGCCAGCCCGGTCAGCGGATCGGCCGACTGCAGGGTGAGTTTCTCGCGGGCCAGCACCGCAGACTCGGCCTCCTCTGACACCGCCGTTCCCTGCACCTGCCGGACAAGATCCACGAGTGCCCGGTCCGCTTCCACACAGACAATCCGTTCCAGCGGATGCTGAAGCGCGACCGAGAGTGTTTCGCCGCTCGAGAGTCCCAGCAGCACCATCCGGCGGGGACGCTCATGCAGGGCGAGGGGCAGCACGGCCGCCAGCGTGTCGGACGGGTGCCGGGGAAAGAGATCGGGACGGGTTGAAAGCACTCCCTTGGGAATTCCATTCTGCCGGATCTGGACCTGGTGACCGGCGTATTTCCAGGCGGTGTAGACACCACCCCGGCCACGGACCTGCTCCATCAGGCGGGCTTCATCGAGCCAGGGAAGCTGCGGCAGTTCGACCCCGGCCGCATAGGCCGACAGCGCCTGCGAGCTGAAGGCGATCCGGGCGGCCCGGGCGGGATCGTAGCGGTGAGGAACAACAACGCCGAGGACCAGCAGTGCGGCCACAGCCACTCCCACCCAGCGAACGGATGATGTCCGCAGGTTGTCCCGCAAGCGCCAGGCGGTGGGAAACGCCAGCCCCACGATCGAGACGGCGACGGCGGTCAGCAGCACCTGCGGACCCGAGACCAACGGCAGGACGATCATTCCCAACAGGCAGCCCGCCAGGCTGGCGAGAACTGCCGCGATCTGCCAGCCACGTTCTCCCCAACTTGCGGCACTCGCAGCCGTCAGCCAGAGAGTTGCCGACCCGACGAGACCGAATGCGCAGAGGGCCGGGCCCAGCAGACGGAAGGCGGTCTGCGAGGTCATCGCCAGACCACTGGTGTTCAACGCCAACTGGAACCGCAGGACGGCCGGAAAGACGAGAGCCAACCCCAGGGTGCTCAGCACGAGCCAACCCGCCGCGGCGAGAAGGGTGGCTTTGGTGGGACGCAGCCATCGTCCCCAGGCCAGGCCCAATGCCGCTCCGGCGATTGCGCCGGCAGACATCCCCACAACGGTATTCACAGTCAGCGGCCCCACGTGGGACCAGAGTTCCGACTGTGCGACGAGGGCCACGCCCGCACCGAGACAGCCCAGTGCCGCGAGACCAGGTTCCCAGGAGAGGCTGGCAGCATCGGCCAGTTCCAAGGCCGTCTCGACAAAGGCATTCCGCCGCTTGTGCCAACAATCCGCCGCAACGACGACGACTGCCAGGCCGCAAATCGCGAGGGTGGCCGAGGTCAGTCCCAGTGCAGGAGCGAGAATCGCTCCCTGCAACAACGCCCCAAGTGCCATGCCCGACAGGGTGAGTGCATCGCTGCGGACCGACGTGATGGGTCCCGTGCAGCGGACCAGCCAGGCCGAGATCGCGGCGGGAAGCCCGACGCATCCCAGGGCGGCACACCAGAACCAGGCCACCTGGGCCACGGTGACCTCACCCGCGAGACGTCCCGAATTCCACAACCCGTCGGTGACCAGCGCCAGCACGACCGGGGAACCAGCGGCGATCGCCCACAGGGCCACCAATCCGGCCAGTCGGCTCCACAACCGTGTGCGGACTGCGTTCGGGAGTGGAACCACCAGTCCCACACACATCCCGGTCGCGACGGCCATCCCCAGTGACAGCGTGGAAATCGTTCCGATTCCCAACCCGATCATCCACTGGAGGCAAACCATCATCAGCACCGCGCCAGCCCCCAGGCCAGTGGCCACTCGTCCCAGCTGGGAACCCCGAATCAACGCCCCTGCGGGGTGGGCCAGTCGCAACGCAATTCTCTGCAGCATGACATCCGTGCCAAACTGGTGCTGTGGTGACCAGCACGCTCCTGCAAGTTCCCCCACGGGAACCGGGACACGCACTGGCTTGCCAAATCCGTGCTCGTTCTGCCGCCGGTCTCCCGCAGAAGCCCCGAGACTGTGCCGAGGCCACCTTCACTGTGGGAACGTCTGCTCACGACGGCAGACTGGGGTTGTAGCGAAAACTCGTACAACTGGGCAAGATCTGGCAGCCAGTGAGGGCTGGCAAGCGTCTGGACCTCCGACAACGCCATGCCCCGCAGAGCCCCCATCCCTCCCAGCCACCCATCAGGAGATGCGGAACTCGCTGATGTCGAGAGTCTCGGGGGGGCTGGCCGATTCGGCGACGGGCTGGGGCGACGTGGACTCGACTGGTGGGGACTCCTTCCCCAGGAACCAGTTTCGCCAGGCGGACCCGGGAGGTCCGTACGGGCGGAACTTTTCCGAGATCCCCCGTTCTTCCGAGAACGCGATCGCCCGATTCGCCCCCAGGCGGGAGGCCGCCGGGGAGTCCATCAGATTGCTCGAGTCGGTCGCCGACATCGGGAACAGGACCCGCATTCCAAACTCCCGCAACTGCTGGCGTCCCAGCCAGCGTTCGACGTTGTTGTATGAATCGCACCACGCGATGACATGCAGCCCCAGGGCCGGGCCATCCTTCAGCAGGCTGGCGAACAGCTGGGCGGGAGTCGTCGTGGCAGAACGATCCAGGCCGCCGAACCCGTAGTCGTCATCCCCCCGCCGCAGGTCGCGGAATCGGGCGAGGTCGTCGATCACGAGGAACCACGCGGCTCCCGGGTTGCCCTCGTCCTGGCGACGCTGCAGCTCGGTGGCGAATTCCTGCAATCCCCGGGCCGATTGCGTCGGCCCTTGCAGCTCGGGGGCTGACGGCAGGCAGGCGAGCCACTCGCTCCAGCGGGCACTGCCACGGGAATCGGCATCTCCAGCCAGCAGCAGCACTCGGGACGACGTCCCGGAGGGTTGCAGGGCGGGAACGGCATTCACCAGGATCCCGAGCGCCAATTGGGCATCCTGCCCCACCAGCAACAGGTTGGTTCCCGAACGGGGGGGAAACTCCATCTGTGCCGGCCCGGTCATCGCGACCGATTCCCCGAGCCAGAATCGGGGTGGCAGGTCCCCTTCGGCCCCGGCAGCCGCGGTCGCCGTCACACGGGTCGCGGCACACCACGCGGCATTCCGCAGGGGATTGGCGGGGATGTTCCCCTCAAAGACCGCCTGATCGGGGCACCGCAGCCCCTTCTGCCTGGCCAGTTCCACGACCGCATCGAGGTATTCATCGCGCTGATCATCACCGAGCCACGCCACCTGGAAGGGACTGTTCCCCTCGATGAGGCCGTTGGCATCGTTGTAGATCGCCTCGCCGGGCCGGTTCAGCAGGCGTGCGGCCGAGTTGTCTTCCGAGAGAATGAGGTGGGCGTCTGCCTCGCTGCACTGCAGGGCGATGCGCACGGCCATCTGGCCGATGGTGGTGCGGGGAAGCGAGTACGAGCCCCCCAGCGTCTGTGACCCCAGCAGGATGTGGATGCCGAAGGCCCGCCCCTGCCGCACCAGGCGGTCGAGCAGCAGCATGGCCTGTTGCGAATAGCGGTCATCTTCGACGAAGAATTCCTGGAACTCATCAACGATCAGCAGCACGCGGGGCATGCGTTCGCCCGCATTCTGGTTGCGGAACGCGGCGATGTCCTGCACGCCGGCGGCACGGAACCGATCCCCCCGTTCGCGCAGCACGCCATCCAGCCGTTCGAGCACGCTGACCCCGAATTCCCGGTCACTCTCGATGGCAATCGCCCGGGCGTGGGGGAGCTGGTGTGTCGCGTAGGTCTTGAACTCCACCCCTTTCTTGAAGTCGATGAGGTAGAACTCGAGCTCGTCGGGTGAGTACCGCAGGGCGAGATCGGTGATGATCACGTTCAAGAGGGTCGACTTCCCCGACCCGGTCTTGCCGGCGACCAGCACGTGCTGGCTGGTCCCCTTGCCCAGTTGCAGGTACTGCAGCCGGGTGGCTCCCGCCCGCCCGAGTGGCACCCGCACCTGCGACCGGCTGTCTTCGGTCCAATAGTCCTGCGCCTGCGGCGCGATGCGGCGGAAGGGAACTTCCACACGCCGCATGTTGCGGGACAACTCCCCGAGGCGTTTCACCAGCGCCACAACCGTCGTGGGGGGAGGGAGCGGATCGGGACGCAACTCGACCCCGTCGATCCCCGGCTGCCGGTGGATCCAGCGATTGTCGGACCACTCCAGCACGGTTGACAGCTCTTCGAGCGATCCCAGGTCAAAGCCGTGCGGGCGGGGGAGCCGGGTGTCGCAGGCCAGCAGTGTGGCGACACCGCAGCGGGCCCCCTTCGAGATGATGCTCTGCAACCGCTGCAGGGCCCGTTCGCCAAACCCGGCAGGGAGACCGGCAATCACCAGCACGCGATAGGGCTCGGCCACTTCGCCCGCCTGCCGGTTGTAGTCTTCAATCGATGCGAACTCGTCACGCAGGTATTTCTGGAAGACCGTCTCCATGTGCTCGGTCAGCTTGGCGAGTTGGGCCTCCATCTGCACGGGCTCGGTCCAGATGCGGTGCGTGATCAGCAGTTCGTCGTGATCGGCCAGGTTCATGAAGGCGGCGAAATTCTCACCCAGCCCGACCGGGTCGAACACGGTGAACCGCACGGCACCTGGTGGCAACGTGGCGAGAATGCGCAGCATCACCAGCTGCAGCACACCAATCGCTCCCTGGAAGCCCGCCCCCTCCCCTTTCAGCAGCAGTGCCGGACCTCCGGGAAACGGCCAGATCGACGGCCAGCTCACGTCCCCCGGATCCGATTCGCCCGTGCCGGTCACGGGTGTTCCCCCCGGCCAGTCGGCCAGGCGCAGAAAATCGCTTCCCAGGCGCAAGCCATGCCGCGGCGGCTCGGCCGGAGTGCTCCAGGTCGCCTGCAGGACCCGTTCGAGGTCCCCGCCAGCCGGGGGACGCTGCTGCTCCCACCGGCGAATCGTTCCCTGCAGATCGTCCCGTGTTTTCTGCCAGGTGGCCTCGGCGAGGTCGCGGACCTGTCCCTGCCGCTGCACTGCCGATGCCTGTCCCGTTTCGAAATCGCGCTTCAACTGTGTGATGGCTTCGTCGTGCTGGCGTCGGGCGAGGGCCGTATCGCGACGGCAGGCCGACTCGGCCGACAGCAACTCGGCGTTTTGCCGCTCGATTGCCTGGCGCAGGTCACGATCACGCTGCTGGACGAGCCGGGACAGCTCGGCGGCGTGCGACTGGGCACTGTCGGCCAGGGCCCGATCCCGTTCCTCGGCAAACTTCCGCAGGCTCCTGCCCCGTCGTTCTTCGAGGGCCGCCTGTCGGGCCTGGGCCTGCGCCCCGGCCTGGGCCAATTCGCGGTCTGCCAGCTTCTGCCAGGCGGTCCAGGCGGCCGTGGCGTTGGACCGCGCCTGCTGCACCTTCTCGGCCGCTGTCGCCAGGGTGGGCTGCGCGGTGAACCAGACACTCATCCAGAACAGCAGGGCGAAGGCGACCGCTCCTCCGGCAATGATCGCGGCGAACTCAGCCCCCCGCGTCATGCCGGCGGAGATCCAATGGGGATCCACCAGAAACCAGCCGGCCGCGAAGGCCCCGGCCAACACCACCAGCATCAACAGCCAGGGGCGACTTCCCACGAGCAACTGCGGAACCGCCTCGCGTTCGAGCTGGTCACAGGCGGTGGTTGCCGACTGCAGTGACTCGGTCACCAGGTTGGCCAGAGAATCTTTGTCGCGGGGGAGTGCGATGGCGGGAGGGGGCTCTTCCAGGCGACCCCGCCGGGCTTCGACCAGTGCGGTCACCCGGGCGAGAGCAACGTCCAGCCCCTGGTCGGCCTGCTGCAATGCGTCGCGCGACTGCTCGGCCTGCAACTGCAGCCGTTCGAACTGCGCCACCGGATTCTCGGACGAATCCTCGGCCGTCACCGAACTCAGCAGCCAGTTGTTTTCCTGGAATTTCGCCTCGGCCCGCTGCTGCGCGGCCGCCAATCGCTCGTTGAGGGCGGCCTCGGCATCGGCGTGGGCAGATTCGATGCGGGCCTGGGTGGCGGCCAGGTCGGCATCGAGTCCGGCCCGAGCCGTCTCGAGCGTCGCTTCCCGTTCCGTGACGCGCTGTTGCAGTTCGTCGGCCAGTTCCTGCAGCCGGTGGGCGAATCGCCACTGGGCCTGCCGGTCGGTGGTCGCATCGAGATGCGCCAATTCTTCTTCCAGCCGCTGACGATCGGCAATGCCGCGCTGCAGGCGCGAGACCACCGCCTGTGAGAGCGAACTTTCGGCCAGGGCTCCCCCATCGGGAGAAGTCTCGCCTCCTCCCCGTGTATCACCAGGGCTCACAATCTCGCTCCGCCTGCTTGAGAACGTCGGACAGTCGCTGGATGGCAGTGTACGCCTGGGAGAATTCCAGGGCGATGGGCCGGAGGAATTCCTGCTCGAAATGTCGGCTGTTGGCATCGCGCCACTCCTGTCGGGTCTCGGACCACACCGCCTGCAGTTTCTCGAGCGAGTCCTGCAGTTGACCAATTCCGCTGTTCAAATCTCCCGCACTCATCGCCCCCCCTCCTGCCCCGGTTCCCGTTCCGATCCGGTCGCGTCGGTGACTGGTGATTGTGTCGACATCGGTTCGGTCGCCGGTGTGTGCGATGCGTTTTCGGAACCAGCCTCGCGATCACTCGGGCTCCCCTGGCCCGCGGGGAGCGGGGGCGTTCCGGTGACATCCTCGGCGCGACTGTCTCCGGGGGGGACCGGTTCGACGGGAGTCACCGGCGGGCTGGCCGATTCGTTCCAGGAGATGGACTCCTCGCCGGGCGAGTGGCCATTGGCCGAGACATCGGCGGGGGGAGGTGCCAACTCGGTGTATTTCTCCAGCGCCCGCAGCGTCCGGTCGAGCACCGCCAGGCCGCGGGGGACCTGAACCCCCAGGCAATCCCGCAGGCGATTGAGCCTGCCCCGGTATTCTTCGACCTCTTCCCGGACCAATCGCGCCCAGCGACGGACCTTTTCGGTCTTCACTTCGGCCTGGTACAGCCGGTCTTTGGCGAGCCGCAGGTTGTCTTTTTCTTCAATGCAGGCGGGGCGAAAGTCGTTGGTCTTGCGCATCATCGCGGTGTCGAGAGCCGACCGTGCCCGGCTGATTTTCTCGTGACAGCGCAGCACCTCCAGCCGCCAGTAGCTGGCCGAGTCGGACTCGAGCCAGTGCAGGAATTTCTGCGCCTGCCGCTCGAGCTGGTCGAGTGTCCCCGTCGTCTCTTCTTCAAACTGGATCAGGGCGACCCGAAACCGGGCAATCGCCTCAACCGACTCCACATTCGCAAACTCGGCCATCTCCCCGGCCTTTCATCGATGGTTCGCACAGGTCTCGCGGGCAGCAGGCGGCGGGCCACGCCGACGGAGGTCATGTTCAGCGCTGCTGCAGGTATTCGTCGATCCGCTCGGCCTTGCGGAGCAGGAACGGGATGTATTGGTTGTTGGTCTCGATGAACCGGGCCATGCCCTGCAGGTTGCGGCGGAACTCCTCGGTGAACCGCTGGTTCTCCTGGTCACGCCAGGTGGCACTCAACGACTCGAGTTGTCCCGACAGGCTGGCCAGCTGGTCGAC
>Ga0315902_10009126_pt1 | contig 13308 bp, 18 predicted proteins | sample LakEriMetagenome_9_FD_203523 | JGI IMG/M metagenome (GOLD analysis project Ga0315902, IMG submission 203523) | Freshwater fungal communities from buoy surface, Lake Erie, Ohio, United States - Buoy 12 MA117 | ecosystem: Environmental > Aquatic > Freshwater > Lake > Lake biofilm | place: USA... | reverse complement strand
CAAAGTTTCAGCGAAGTCATGGAGGTCAACAATGACTCGCTGTGCAATGGGCCTTGGAAACAAGGCATGTTCGATTCGACGTTCACCAACCAGCGGAGAGGGCGGGATTCGAACCCGCGGTCCAGCTGGCGGCGAAACGCCACTTCCGGCGGAAGGCGGCGCAGAATCCGGCGCACGGGGCACTCATTCGCCGCCCGCGGGCGTTCCGGCCGCGCTGGCCGAGGTCTGGCCCAACCTACCCGAGGAAGCCAGGCGGGCAATCCTGGCCCTCGCCGCAGCCGGGCATCCCGTCGGCCGCGGTAAGTGAGCAGCCGCCCTCAGGGGCCGGGCTCCTTGGCCCGGCCCCCCGGGGAGGGCCCCCAGCCGTTGTGTCGCTTCTGCATCAATCCCGTTCCGAGGGTTTTTCCGAACTCCAAGCGCCACGTGGCCCGCCAGCGATCAGTCCCTCCTGGTGCTCATCAGGTAGATGAGAGTCCAGAAGAATGCGGCGCTCAGTAGGCTAAACATTGTTCGTCCTCCATGGGTTCGTAGTCCTGGTCAATGACACCCATGTCCTTCAGCTTGCGAGCCGCGTCGATCATGCGGTGCCGCATCTCCTGCGCACTTGGTGGCGTGTAATCGTCAGGCAGCCACGTGCGAGACATGACCTCCCAGCCGTTCGGGCATTCGATGCCGTCCAGCGGCCCGCACGTGCTTGATGCTGCGTCGTAAGAGACAACATGCAGTCCCAGGCCAGGGCGTGAATGCAGGTGCGTCTCTTCGTATGGCTTGCCGCACGGAACCCACTGGCCTTCGATCTCGCGCACGGGAACTGAGAACGAACGGTACGCCTCCCCGTAGTCTGGGTCGGGCTTGGCGATGACATAGAACTGGTACTTCATTTGGTCCTCCGCTTGGTCTTGAGCCACCGTGAACGCCGCAGAAAATCCCTGACCGCCGCCCGCATCTCCCGATGCACGGCCCCGTCATTCGGCTTGCAGTCTCGCACCAGGTTCAGAGCGGACTCGTAGTCCATGCTGCCGAACACGTTGTGGACTGACTCCAGCCACAAGAGCGTGAGGCCAGCCAGCACAGCGTTAGCCATCGACCCTTGCAGTTCTCCGTTTCTGCGAAACATCTCGGCATACAACTCACGCACCTGCTCCCGAAGAACGTCTGACACCTCAAACGCCTTGTCATGCATGCACGTATTCTCGTCCACCTGATCGAAGATCATCTGCCCTCCATCAACAAGTAAGGCCGACTTCAGCGGGGTGATGGTGGCTGGCCCTGTTGCCAGCCTGACCACCCGGCTTGTGCCGGCGTGACAACCACCGAACGAACGAACTGCAGTTGGTCGCGCAGTTTTCTGCGCCTGCTAACCGGCAAACCTCAAAAACACGCTCCTGGCGTTAGGTTTCCCGACCTCGCCAGACCTACCCGATTGGGCCTAGTCTCAGACTGGCCGCCACAAGTAGTAGCGGCGAGCCGGAGAAAAATCTTTCGGCCGGTCGCGGATTTCTGGCCGCAAGCCAGGCCGCCAAAATGGCTAGGAGACCCAAGCGAAGCAGTGCTTATGAGTCATCACTGCTTCAGAGTTTTTCCAAACCGCAGGGGACACGCCGCCAGCTGCCGACCAATGCCTTCGGCAGCACATGAAGTAGATGAGGATCAAGAAGAATGCGGCGCTGAGCAGGCTAGTCATCCGTGTTCTCCAAGAGGGTCGAAGTCCTGATCCACGGCACCAATGCCCTTGAGGTCCCGCAACATGTCGATATCACGCTGCCGCAGCTCCTGTTTGCTAGGAGGCGTGTAGTCATCGGGCAGCCACTCTCTGGTTACGACGCCCCATCCGTCAGGGGCCGAAACATCACCCAGCGAACCGCCCTCCGTGGCCGTCCCCTGCTCGCGTGCGAAGAACACATCCAGGGCGATATCGTCCGCGTCGTATAGATGTGTCTCTTCGTATGGTACGCCGGCAGGGATGCAGCGGCCTGCCTCCTTCCGGACTGGCACGCTGAATCGCCTGTACTCCGGCATGCCTGTCTCTGGTTCTGGCAGGCGAACGATCACGTATTTTTGGTATTCCATTCGGTTCTCCTTTTTTTCTGCTCCCCGCAGCCAAACGGTTTTCGGAACACTACGCATCGCGCAACATCTCCTGCAGATAGGCCCGCGCCCGCCGATAGCCTTCTTCAAGCACCTCGGCGGATGGAGGCACGTAGTCATCCGGCAACCACATCCGGGCGACCACTCGCCAGCCATCTGAGGTGGCAATGTCCTCCAGTGGGCCGGCTGGCTCCATCTCGCTGCCTTCGTATTCAGCCAGGCCGCAAAAGATGGACATCTGCGTGACTCGGTCGGTTTCCTCACGCATTGGGCCGCACGTAACCCACGTACCGTTGCGTTCTTCGACCGGCACATAGAACTGCCGGAACTCGCTTAACTGCCGGCTAACCCGCCTGACCATGATGATCTGGTGATACTTCATTTGGTCCTCCGCACCCACCAACCACTCCGCCGCAGGAAGTCACGGGCTGCACGCTGCATCTCCCGTTTGACTTCCCGGGCCTCCGGCTTCACGCCCTTGAGCAGGCACATGGCCGACTCGCCTGTCGGCGTGTTCCAGACCGTATGCACCGACTCCAGCCACACCATGGTCAGCCCAGCCAGAACGACGTTGGCCATGGCGCCGTCTGTCTCCTGGTTCCTCTGGTGCTGCCGCAGATAGAGATCGCGGACATGCTCACGGATCTCGTTGGCCACATCGACTGCCACACCGTGCATGCAGGCATCAGGCTCCACCTCATCAAAGTTCATGGTCCCTCCATCAATGAAAAAGGCCGACTTCAGCCGGGTGATTTGGGCTGGCCCCGTTGCCAGCTTGATCACCCGGCCTGCGCCGGCGAGCACCCAACCTTCGAACTACGATCGGACAAGCGGTTCGCTACCACTAGTAGGCCGCTAGTAGCCAAACAATCCGTCCCGATGTTTGATCTCCAGACCTCACCAAGCCCGCGCAATAGGCTCCGGTCGCGGTGTGCGGTCGGTCGCCACAAGTAGAATCCGGCTGGCCGGAAGAAAATCCGGCGGCGGCGTGATTTTTGGCTGCCCTTGAGGCACTTAGCGGGCGGGCGGTCGTTCGGCCGCCAATAGGTATTCCCCACCGGCGCCGAAAGATTTCCGGGTTTTTTTGGCGAGCCGGTGGGGAACCGCCGCCACCGTGCCGCGGTGTGCGTCCGGCTCCGCTAATAGTTGCCGCGACGCGGGGGCAAAAATCCGGCGGCGGGCGATTTTTTGGGCTTTGGCCGCGCCAGTCGGCCGCTAGCCGGGCTTTCGTTCGGTCGTAGCTATATGTTTTCCGTACCGGCGCCGGGAAATCTTCCCGCCCCGCGAAAACACTCGGTGTTCACCGGGGCAGGCGGGCGGCCGTTCGTTCGGCCCCCGTTACTAGTCGCGAGCGGGGCCGAAAGATTTTCGGGATTTTTTGTGCTGGTCGATCGACCCTCCCTACCCTGCCGCGATGTGCGGTCGGTCGCCACAAGTAGTCTCCGGCTCGCCGGAACAACTTTCCGCCACCGGTTGATTTTTTTGCTTGCACCTGGTCGCCGGGTGGCCGGTCGTTCAACGCCCGCTAAGGGCTGCGAGCGGGGACGAAAGATTCCCGGGTTCTTGGGCTCTCTGTTTGAACCGCCGCCACCATGTCGGGATTTGCGATCGGCTCCGCAAGTAGTTGCTGCGAGCCAGAGGCAAAAATCTGTGGCCAGTCGATTTTCTGGCTTTCACTTAGTCGTTCGTCGGATAGGCGGCCGTTCGTTCGGTCGCCGTAATGGGTCGGGACGATGGCCGGAAAAAATCTTTCGGCCGGGTCTGAAAATCGGCCAAAGCCTTTACCGGACGTTGCGGGGCATCCTGCAGCCGGTTCGGCTGGGGATGCGGCGCGGTCCGTCGCCACAACTAGCCTCACGCTGCAAGGGAAAAAATCGGCCTCGTGGTCGATTTTCAGCGTGCACACAAACCGCCCACATATATATGGGGCGCATCGGCCGAAAAAATCCGTCGGCTGGGGAAAGATTCCCCGTTTCGCCCGCTAATTCCCGCTGCTGGAGTGCGGCTGCGGGCTCCTTCCCGGCGGGCCGCGGACCATGGTTGTCCATGTCATCCGTACTCTGGAGGACGTCCCAGGCAAGGCCGCGACCCCCTTGTTTGTGGTACTTCGAAGTGGGAGTCTTGGGCGTCGCTTAGCGCGGTGTTTCTGGCTTGTCGATCTGGAGACCTTTGCATGGCACGCACTGCCGCTTCACGGAAAGAACTGCCATCGGCCACTGCGTTTTCCTGGAATGTCCTGACGGCTCCATGGCTGGAGTTGATGGATTCACGGGCGCGGCTGAGACGCCTTTCGGTGCTGGAGGCGTTGGAAGACTCTCCCGCCCTTCACCGCATCGTTGCGGCGTCCCCGATGGATCTGTTCGCCATCCACCGCTTTCTCCTGACGCTCCTGTACTGGCAGGCCCAGGACGAGGCTGGCGTTGTGAAGCTACGAAAGGCCCTCCTGTCTGGGCGGATGCCGGGGGCCGTAATCCAAGGGCTGACTAAGGAGAGTAGTTGCTTTGACCTCTTCGATTCTCGCCGGCCATTTCTTCAGGATCTGAATGTCCAAGCCTCCTTGACTCATTCGCCCGCGTATTTGTTCGCCGAGTCAGCCACCGGTACGAATGTCGCCCACTTCGACCACGGGGACGATGAGTCCGCAAGGCTATGCCTTGCATGTGCGACGCTAGGCCTACTGCGCCTCATCCCCTGGATGCAATCCGGTGGCCCTGGGCTTCAGCCTGCCCTTCACGGGGCTCCACCGATCATGCCGTTAGCTCTAGGCCGATCATTCTGCGAGACGTTGGGGCTTAACTTGGTGCCTGATACCCGGCCATTCGGGAACCCGCAATGGACGGGCGCATTTACCCCCAAAACACGCAAAGCCGGCATCGCCCTCCTGGAAGGCCTTACATGGAACGCAAGACGGGTTCACCTTGGTCCAGCACACCCTGCTGGCGCCTGCGTTCGCTGTGGTGCTAGCCGCGTTGCGGTTGTTGGTCCTATAGCTTTTAAAAAGAATCCGGCTTGCATGCTGGACAAAGACTATCTGGCAACCTGGAAGGACATCGCTGCATTTCATAGGGCTGATACATCAGCCACCGTGAAGGCAGACGACGAATTGGAAGCGGCGATCCGAGACGATCTTCGCAAGCTTTTTGAGCAGCGGTTCGGCAAGAAGATCGAACCCGCGCCCACGTCGGCCGTTGTGGCAGCAAACCCTGGCCATGAGGACTGGCTGGTGGTTCTGCCCTGCACCAATCCAGCCAACAACAAGTCATTCGATCATCGCTGCGAAGCCTTAAAGGGTTTCGACACGTCTGCGCCATCGCGGGCTGAGTTCTGGCATGACTCAGTGCCGTGGCAGGCCGGCGACAAAAGGGCGTTACCGCAACTGGAGTCCGCGCGGCCCTCGGCCGGAGTGCTGAAGTTTGTTCGGCTGGCGGCTGGGTTGGATAACGCGTCCTGGGCGGTTCTTGAGCAAGCAGCGAACCGGCCGCTGAATCACAGCCCTGCGGCGTTCGACATCTTTACCGGGCTGTACTGGCCGTTGCGAAATAGAGATCGAACCCTGCCATCTCGGAACGCTGCTTGGTTGGCCCTAAAGGTGATGGCAACCGCGGGACGGCTCAGGCCCGCGGGCGGCCGTACTTCCGGTTCATATCAACCATGGCGTGACCTGGCCCTTCGGGACTCACCGGCCAAGGGACGGGTCTATCCGAGGGCCGTTCCCGTTGGCCGGCACTTGGAAGCAGCCCTCCGAGAAGCGATTCGCCGTCACGCCCAGAAACCAGCCCCTGCCGGGATTGATTGGCCCGGCCTCTGCCAGTTCATGCACACCGTCACCCCGTGAACCCCAAAAGGAGCGATGCCATGTTTGTTCAGATCCACATCCTGCAGTCCATGCCCCCCGGTAACTTGAACCGCGATGACACTGGCCAACCCAAAAAATGCATTTTCGGAGGAGTGACCCGGGGCCGCATCAGCAGCCAATGCCTGAAGAGAAACATTCGGCTGTCGGATGCCTTCCAGGAGGCTTTTGGGGGCACTACTGCCAACCGCACCAAGTATCTGCCCCGTTTGGTCGGCGACGCGCTTTTAGAGGCCGGTGTGATTCCGGCGGATGAAATCGAAGGCGTGAAGGCCGGAATCGCTGGCCAGTTCAAAAAGGAGGCGAAGGGCGAGGGCGACGAAGGCGACGCCAAGGACGGCGAAACCACCGGCATCGATGTGACGCCGCAGCTTGTGTTCTTTCCGCCACCGTTCGCCAAGAAGGTCGCAAGCCTGGTCACTGAACTACGGAAGAAGCACCCCAAGGCTTACGCCAAGCTGATTGGCCGCAAGGAGAAGCGATCCAAGGAGGAGGACAAGGAGGCGGACACAGCCATTGCCGCCTTCCGGGATGAAGCGTTCCGTGCGAAGGAGTCCATGTCGGTAGACATCGGCCTGTTCGGTCGAATGACCACAAGTGATCTCATCGCTGATGTGGAGGCGGCCTGCCAGGTAGCCCATGCCTTAAGTACCCATGAGGCGCTGACCGAGGGCGACTACTTCACGGCGATGGATGATCGGCAAGGCGACTTCATCACCTCGCAAGTGGACGCAAAGGGCGCGGCCTTCCTGGGTTCCGGTGACACCGTGACGTTCTACAACTCCGCCGTCTACTACAAGTATCTGAACGTGGACACCGACGCCCTGACCAAGCACCTGGGCAATGATTCAGCGAATCAAGCCCGCCGTGCTGCCGCCGTCCTGATCCAGGCCGCGGCCCTGGCCACCCCAACGGGCAAGCAGAACAGCTTCGCAGCCCACTCGGTGCCCGAGGTGATTCTGGTGGAAGTGTCGGAAAAGAAGCAGCCCATCAGTTACGCCAACGCTTTTCTGGAGGCTGTGCGCGGGGATGACTTGATGCGGGAGTCTGCTGAGGCTCTGAGTGCTTACTGCGGATCGGTTGCTGCCGCCTTCGCTCCGGAAGACACGCAGCGGTTTCTGTTGGCCGTGGGCAATGCGGCGGACGTGCGGTTTCCTTTCGATGCCGAGCGTGCAGCGTCATTGGCAGCCCTCACAAAAGCCGTGGAGAAGGCGGTGTCGCAGCCGGCGGGGGTGCGATGACTGTACCCAACACCCTGCTCCTGCGACTGTCGGGCCCCATGCAGTCTTGGGGCACCGGCTCCCGTCTGCAGATCCGACGCACCGATCCCTATCCCAGCAAGTCCGGGGTGCTAGGCATGATCCTTTGCGCCATGGGAGTGCCTCGCCCCAAGGCTCCAGAGGCTTTGGAGCCCCTCGTTACATTGACGATGGGCGTGCGATTGGATCGCCCGGGCACACCAGATTGGGACTACCACACCGCAGGAGCCGGTATCGGCATTCGGCAGGCCAAGGGCGGCATCAAGTACACCGCCAGCACTAAGGAACCGGAGACGCTCCTGAGTCGCCGCGAGTATCTGTTGGATGCGTCATTCCTGGTTGCCCTGCATGGGGCTGCCACGGTTATCCAACAGGCCACGGATGCCCTGGACAATCCGGCGTGGCCGGTCTTCCTCGGGCGAAAGTGCTGCATCCCCACGGAGCCGGTGGTGGCCGGTATCGGCGAGTATGTCGACCTGAAGGAGGCCCTGGAATCGCAGCCGTACCACACGGATCGGCCGTTCCCTGAAGGAGCTACTACGGAAGTGGATGCCGTGATCGAACACGCGCCGGGGAAGGCCCCGCCCAAACATGCCAGGCTCGTCCATGACGTACCGCGGACGCTTCAGTATCCGAGCCACGGCGCCCGCTGGGTGGTGCTGTCTACTTTGAGGGCTCCGCTTGCTCGGAGCCCCAGAATCGCCCGTGCTCGTCCTGGCCGGGCTGGCGTCGACTACACCAGTGAGCAGTGGAAGTCGATTCGCAAGCAGCGGCTGGAGTGCGACAACGGCCTGTGCGTCTTCTGCAAGTCAGCCGCTGAAGAGGTGCATCACGTCACATACGAGAACGTCGGCCGGGAGCAGGTCGAAGACCTTCGGTCGCTGTGTCGCCTCTGCCATGACGCCTGCACCCAGTTGGAGTACGGCAATGACATGCGGGAGACCCGGGTAGATCCGGCCGATCCAACCCAACGGGAAGTCATCCTGCGACAGATATCCGTGCTGCTCACCAGCCGGCGCCTTGGTCGCCGCAGGGCCATATTGGAAAACGCCCGCGCAGCAGACTTTCTGGCCGACGCGCCGCAGTGATTGGAGAACCCATGTTCCTGTCCCAACTGCTTGTGAACCCCGGCGATCATCCTGACAAGCCCAGGCCGGGTTTGGATTGGATGAAGCAGACTTACCGCGTCCACCAGCGGATCTGGATGGCGTTTCCCGACACGCACCGGATGAAGGAGGATCCGTTCTTCCTGGGAACGTGGTCATCTGATTCTCTCGCAAAACCAAAGCGACAGGAGGGAGGCTTCCTGTTTCGGATTGAACCTGAACCGCCGCTGCGAATCCTGGTGCAGTCCACGGAGAAGCCGAGGTGGGATTACGCCTTCCAGAATGCCCCTCATCTTTTGGCAGGGGAGCCACAAGTCCGGGAATACGATCCGACCTTCGCGGCAGGCCAGACGTTCCGGTTCCGGCTTGCGGCGCAGATGGTGACACGGAGAACCATTCCCGCCGGCAAGTTGCAGAACGGACAGAAGGCCCGGAGTGAGCATCCGATTCGATGCCTCCTTCCGGCGGATGGCGACGGCCGTCGAAAGCCCGACCCTGAGTTCACCGCTTGGAGGCAGCGGCTGGGCGTGTGGGCCGAGCGGCATGGATTCACTGTGGGCGACTACCCCAAGCAACTGCGGGTGCAGCCGGTAACGAGCCTGACCATGAAGCCTGTCGGCCAGCAGCGGCCCAAGCACTTCAATGCAGCGATGTTTGAAGGGCTTCTGACCTGTGTGGATCCAGAGCGACTCCACGCTGCCGTGCTAAATGGCGTAGGCCGAGGCAAGGCGTTTGGTATGGGGCTCTTGTCGCTGGCTGTCGTTCGATGAGGGAGAGAGGCAGTGGCACGCCGGTACCGAGAGCCATCGTCCCCGTGCGAGCGGGTGTGAACCGTCCATGTATCCGCGCAGAGTTACGCCCAGGACATCGTCCCCGTGTGTACGGGGGTGGACCGCCAGTGCGTGCCTTCATAGGGCGGCGTCGCCGTCATCGTCCCCGTGCGTACGGGGGTGAACCGAGGTATTCATTCACCGCACGGCCTCAACCTGCAATCGTCCCCGTGCGTACGGGGGTGAACCGATGCTGTTGGTGATCAACCGATCGGCAGCCGCATCGTCCCCGTGCGTACGGGGGTGAACCGTAGAGATTCTGTGACCCCTGGACCGTAGCAACCCAATCGTCCCCGTGCGTACGGGGGTGAACCGACGGCGTCAGGACGGATGGCGTGCGTGTGGAAATCGTCCCCGTGCGTACGGGGGTGAACCGGAGATGTTCCGCATCATGCGGGGCGACACCGGCATCGTCCCCGTGCGTACGGGGGTGAACCGCCGCTGTGGATCCAGAAGCAGACCTACTCACCATCGTCCCCGTGCGTACGGGGGTGAACCGGTCCGGTCGAAGTCGATGGAGATGGTCAGGGCGATCGTCCCCGTGCGTACGGGGGTGAACCGTAGGGCTTGGCCGATGCCGCGATGGCTGCACGCCATCGTCCCCGTGCGTACGGGGGTGAACCGAAGTAGCGTTTTCCCCGGCGAAAACGGCCACCACATCGTCCCCGTGCGTACGGGGGTGAACCGGAAACATGTGGCGCATGGCGTGGGCAGACGTGCTCATCGTCCCCGTGCGTACGGGGGTGAACCGGATACCGAAGAGCGCATTAAGAAGATCGATGACATCGTCCCCGTGCGTGCGGGGGTGGACCGAGTAGAGTGAGCAATCACCCGGCGTGGCTGCGATTGTCCCCGTATCCGCGGGGAAGGCCGGCGACGGAGGCAGCCAGCTTGGCGGCCGGCGGGCGTCATCCTCGTTTTCGCGGGATTGAAAGCGAACGCGAAAACTTTCGTCGGCTGCGCAAGCGATCTCGGACGCAACTGACTGCCCAAAACAACTGATCAAGAGTCGGCCAGAGGATCCTGCAACGGCAACAAGCTTTCCAGTTCGGTGTCAGACAGACTGCGCAGCCACGTTCCTTCGGCCTGCACGCGATCGGCCGCTCGTTGGTCCGAGTAACGGATCAGCCTGAGGATCGCATCCAGATGTCGGAAAGCCGCCAGGCCGCCCTTCGGCAGCTCTGCCGCCACCTGCTGCGTCCACCGAGCCAGGAACCGCTGTGGCCCCCCAAAGGCCGCGACCATCGCTGCGCAGACTATTTCGACCTCGCGCTGAGAGCGAGCCCTTCGAAGGCGTGTCAGCATCTTGCGCATTTCCCGGCTGTGACCGGCTGACCGCTTCCCATATCGCCGCAACCGCTCCGCATAGGCGTGGCAGGACCGGCATTGGCGGATTCGCTGTGTTCCTCCCTGGCAACGTCGGCGAAACTCATCGATCGCTTTTGGGCGGAGGCAGTCCCGGCAAACCAGTTCGGCGGGGACTTCTTGGGCAATGCCCGGCCTGCCGGCAGGGCTCGCGTCGCACGTTTTCATGGTGGGTACTCCGGGCTCTGGAATGTCGATCCTGGGGCTCCCGCGTGGCCCCTGGCGGGCGATCCGGGGCCAACCGGCGGGACCACCCTGGCCGGGGCTTGCGGCTTCGTCGCGGCGTCTCTGGGCGTTGGGAGCGATCGTCGCCCCGCTGCCGCAGCTGCTCCCCGCCCGCCCCGCCAGGCAAGGCTTTGGTGGGTGCGCAGCGACTCCCCAAAAAATGGGAAGTCGCTGGAGCCAGGCAACGCTTCGGAGCCGGCACAGCGGACAGGATGGTTTTGACGCGGGGTTTCCTGTCTTCCTCCACACCCCGTGCGGACGAGCACCACGTGCCTTTTGCTCCCGGCTGGAGTCGACAGCGTGCCGGGCTTATTCCGCACCGCCGGATTTCCCTCGGTAGGGCAGGGTCGCGGCGGATTTGCCTTCTCTTCACCCACTGAAGGGTTGTCGCCAGCATCGCACTGCTGGCCCTCGGTGGAAGGCCGAGTCTGCAGACCGTTTGGCATCAGGGCCTGGCGAGAGTCGCCTCTCACTGGACTAATGCCCGGCAATCGCATTCCGCGCACCACTTTTTTTCAGCTTCAGGACCACAAGATGCGGTGCCGCACGGAGCTGTTCGAAGCCGCCCGAAATAGCACGGGACTTTGCTTGCCGCAAAATGGTACGGCCGTACACTACGGACTAAGTCGCCGCCACCCGGGCTTGTTGTTTCGTCTTCCCCGCTGACAGAAAGGACTCTGCCTATGCACCCCGACCACCGCCTCGCCCTGCGTCCGAAAGATGCTGCACGCGCCCTGTCCATCTCGGAACGCCACCTTTGGCAACTGACCCATGACGGTGCGATTCCCTGCACTCGCATCGGTTCGGGAAAGCGTAAGACCGTGCTGTACTCAAAAGCGGCGTTGGAAGACTGGCTCCGCTCTTCGAACCCAGACACTCAACCGCTGCGGCCGACGCCCAATCGGCCCGACCCAGGCTTTTCATCTGCAAAGTATTGAGGTAGACTCATGGTGCGTCGGAAACCGCAACTCAGCGAACAACTTCGGCGGGCGATCGCCATGTCTGACGTGTCCCGCTACCGCATAGCGGAAGCAACGGGAATTAGCCAAAGCACGCTGTCCCTGTTCTGCAGCGGGAAGCGGGGCCTGTCGATGGAGGCGATCGACCGCCTGGTGGATTTTTTTGGCTGGCAAGTTGGCCCGTCTCGGGGCCCAAAAAAGAAAGGCTAGACGATGGCGAGCGTGAGCAACGAAGGTAACGGTCTGCGTCGCATCCAGTTCATCCACCCCGATGGTCGGCGGACGGCGATTCGGCTCGGCAAGGTAAGCCAGCGCAACGCTGAAGCCTTTTCCCGGCGAATAGAGCAACTCTTGGAGTGTCTGCGGCTGAAGCAGCCCATGGATGCGGATTTGACCCAGTGGGTCGCCGACCTGGACGATGCCCTAGCCGCCAAATTAGCCAAGGGCGGGCTAATCCGGGCGCGAGTGCAAGCATGCTCTACCCGCCTCGCCGCGTTCATTCGGCGATACATCGACGGCCGCAACGACGTTAAGCCTGCGTCCAAGGAAATCTGGCGGCAGGGCGAGAAAGGTCTGTGCGACTATTTCGGCAGTGACACCGACATCGCGACGATTACAGAGGGCATGGCCGAGGACTATCTGCAGCATCTCGTCAAGGCCGGGCTGGCCACGGCGACGATCAAGAAACGCCTTGACTTCGGTCGCCAGGTTTTCCGCTCGGCTGTGAAGCACCGGCTGATCCCCGCCAACCCTTTCATCGACGTTCGGATCAAGGTGCATCTGCCGAATAAGCGCTGGTTCATTTCGTTGGAGGACACCATGCGGCTGATCGACGCCTGCCCCAACGAGGACTGGCGGATCATCATCGCGCTCTGTCGTTTCGCCGGTCTTCGCTGCCCCAGCGAAGTGCTCTCGCTGCGCTGGTCCGACATCAACTGGGATCCATCGGAGGGCGAAATGCACGTTCAGTCACCGAAAACGGAACACCACCCGGGCAAGGAATCCCGCTTCGTCCCGATTTTCAGCATCCTGCGCCCCCATCTGGAGCGAGCCTTTGAAGCGGCCCCTGAGGGAGCTGTCTACGTGGTCAACGAGGCGTACCGCCTAAAAGCCCTGGGGCCGGATGGATGGCGCAGCGTAAACCTCCGAACGCCGTTTGAGCGAATCATCCAGCGGGCGGGACTGAAGCCCTGGGTTCGACTGTTCCACAATCTGCGCAGCTCCCGGGAGACAGAGTTACACGCCGAAAATCGCTTCAGTGCGAACGAGATCTGCCAGTGGATGGGCCATAGCATGCGAGTGGCTGAAAAGAGCTACCTCATGATCCGGAAAGAAGCTGTCCGGAAAGCCAACGCCGAAGTTGGCCCCGAAGCGGCGCAGAATCCGGCGCAGCACCCACGCGCGAGCAGCGGCAGCGAGCGGAACTGGGGCACTCCATCGGGCCCGGACAGTCCACTTTCTACGGCACAGGGCACCTCGCCGCGAAACCCTGCAAAACCAACCAGCGGAGAGGGCGGGATTCGAACCCGCGGTCCAGCTTTTGACCGGACACGTCTTTAGCAAAGACGCGCATTCGACCGCTCTGCCACCTCTCCGAAGCCGCGAAAATCGCCGTGGACTCGC
>Ga0315902_10009124_pt1 | contig 13310 bp, 13 predicted proteins | sample LakEriMetagenome_9_FD_203523 | JGI IMG/M metagenome (GOLD analysis project Ga0315902, IMG submission 203523) | Freshwater fungal communities from buoy surface, Lake Erie, Ohio, United States - Buoy 12 MA117 | ecosystem: Environmental > Aquatic > Freshwater > Lake > Lake biofilm | place: USA... | reverse complement strand
AAACCCCGATTCGGGCGGACCTTGAGTCGCGTTGGTAAAGGAATCGTAAAGACTCAAAAATATTCTATGTTTGTTCTATTCGTTTAAAATCATAACCTTAAGCGCAGTTCACTAGTTATAGTGGGCCGGTCTTGTTCTGTTCTCGCAACGGGCTGCGTTCCGACGCTAGGAAAAATTTGCAGCCCCAACAGAAAAAACGGACGCGAACTGGGGCTCGCGTCCGTTAAAGCTGAGGTTCGGCTAGGAGGCCGCCTCAGGCGATGATTTGCGCCGCTTGGTTGAGCGTCGCAAAGGCGCCCGGCACGAAGGCCGTTAAAGCAAGCATCAGGCAGCTAAAGCGGATCAACATGGTCAGGTTCCTTTCCTCATCGCCCTCTGGCGATGAAAGGAGCCTATGGGGCTTCAGGCCGCCGCGCCGTGACGTTCGTCACGCCTATCGGCGCCAGCCTCGTTTGCGGCCATCTCGGTCAGGTGGCCCGAATAGACGAGCTGGTTGATCTGGTAGGCCGGCACGGCTGTCAGGTCGGCGTAATGATAATGGGTCCAGCCGCGATCGCGGTTCTCGACCCGCACCGGCACCATCACCGCCGCCTTGTTCGACACTTCGATCCGAAGCGCCCAGACAAACGATTGTTTCTCAGAGAGGCTCAACCAGCCGACAAAGTGTCCCGATTTGTGCGCAGGCAGCTTCATGAATAATCCCGCCAGCGGCCCCAGCGCCGCTTTCGCCCGATCAATGCAAACCAGGCGCCGGGCTCGCTTACTGGGTCATCCCCTCTCCCGGTGAGGGCGAGGGTGTCGTTTCCAACGCGCGGCGCCGCTCCCGGCAAATCGCATCGCCCCCCTCCGTCGCGTGCGAACGCACGCGCCAGCTTCCCCGATCGGGGGAGGACCAGAGCATGTGCGTTAGCGCCCGATAATCGTCGTCGAACCCGCGTACTCAGCGCTGTCATCCAGCATCTCAGCGATCCGGATCAGCTGGTTGTATTTCGCCGTCCGATCCGAGCGCGCCAGCGAGCCGGTTTTGATCTGGCCGCAATTGGTCGCCACCGCGAGATCGGCGATGGTGGAATCTTCGGTCTCGCCCGAACGATGGCTCATCACTGCTGAATAGCCTGCACGTTGGGCCATATCGACCACGTCCAACGTCTCCGTCAGCGTGCCGATCTGGTTGACTTTGATCAGGATCGAATTGCCGAGGCCCTTTTCGAAGCCCAGCGCCAAGCGCGTCATGTTGGTCACGAACAGATCGTCGCCAACCAATTGGCACTTGTCGCCAATCAGATCCGTCAGCGCGCGCCAGCCTTCGAAATCGTCTTCCGACATGCCGTCTTCGATCGAGATGATCGGATAGCGATCGACGAGATCGGCCAGATATTTCGCGTTCGCCTCCGGCGACAGCGACTTGCCTTCGCCGGCGAGCTCATATTTGCCGTTCTTGAAATACTCGGTCGCCGCGCAATCGAGCGCCAGCGCGATATCTTCGCCTGGCGTGTAACCCGCCTTCTCGATCGACTTCAGAATAAAGCTGATCGCTTCGTCCGCACTCGCCAAGTTCGGCGCAAAGCCGCCCTCGTCGCCCACGTTGGTCGCGTGGCCTGCATCCTTCAATTGCTTCTTCAGCGTGTGAAACACTTCCGCGCCCATACGCACGGCGTCGGCCACGTTGCTCGCGCCGATCGGCATGATCATGAATTCTTGAATGTCGATCGGGTTATCGGCATGGGCGCCGCCATTGATGATGTTCATCATCGGCGTCGGCAGCACCCGCGCCTGCACGCCGCCGAGATAACGGAAAAGCGGCATCGCGTTGCTGTTCGCGGCGGCCTTGGCCACCGCCAGCGAAACGCCAAGGATCGAGTTCGCGCCCAAGCGCGCCTTGTTCTCGGTGCCGTCGAGTTCGATCAACGTGCGATCGATGCGGCGTTGCTCTTCGCCATCGAGGCCGAGGATCGCGTTGGCGATCTCGCCGTTCACCGCCTCAACTGCGTCGCGCACACCCTTGCCGAGATAGCGATCCGGCTCGCCGTCGCGCTTCTCAACCGCTTCATGCGCCCCGGTCGAAGCGCCCGAGGGCACCGCCGCGCGGCCGAACGAACCGTCTTCCAAATAGACATCGACTTCGACGGTGGGATTGCCGCGGCTATCAAGGATTTCACGGCCAAGAACGTCGGCGATGCCGGTCATGTCAGATCTCGCTGGATGGAAAAGAAAAACGCCCGGCCTTTTGAGCCGGGCGTCTTGAAAACGCAAGAAAGCAGGATGCCTCAGTCTTCCTTCGGCTGAAGGATCTGTTTGCCGCGATAGCGTCCAGTTTTCAGGTCGATATGGTGCGGGCGGCGCAGCTCGCCGGATTCCTTGTCTTCGACATAGGTGTTCTTGCCCAGCGCATCGTGAGCGCGGCGCATACCCCGGCGGGAGGGCGTAGTTTTTCGCTTCGGAACGGCCATTGCCGGTGAACTCCGGTATAAATCGGGACCCGCGCGAGCGGGAAAGCGGGGCTGATAGTCCAATCGGAGCCGCCCGGCAAGGCCGCCTGGCTCGGAAACCTCAGACCAGGGCGTGAATTTCAGCCGGCTGGTCCAGCGCCGGCAGTTCGGCCAGTGCGAACCGGCGGACGCTGGCGCTCTGGCACACGCCCTGGACCACATGAACCACCTCGGTCTCGATCAGCAGAGGCGCCGGCCGGCGAATGACGGTAAAGGCGCACGGCTCGTGGCGCACCCGCTGGGAAAGCGTCCCGCTGGTCACCGAGAGCGCCCGTGTCCCCACGAGCCGGGCCGAAGCGAAATGGAGATGGCCGCTCAAGAAGAGCTCCGCCCCAGAATCGATCAGCTTCTCCAGCCCCCGCTGGCCCCCGCGCGTCAGCCCCTTGATCGGCGCGTCGTTCGGCCAGTCGAGCGGATGGTGGGTGATGACAATCCGCAGCGCTCCCCCCTCGCCACGTTGCAGTTCAGCGCCAGCGATCGCGGTCTGCCCGCGCGAGATTTCGCCTTGCGCCCAGTTCAAACGAAATTGCCAAGCCCGCGCCGTGTTGATCGGCACAATACTCCAGAGCGGTGTGTGCCAGGCGGCCGTCTGAATGCCATGCGCCGCACGCTCATAACGATCCCAGGGATAGAGCAGCCGGCCAATCATCTCGTAATACGGCACGTCGTGATTGCCCGGCGTCAGCATCACCGGCGCCGCCAACCCGCGCATCCAATCACACGCGGCCATGAGCTCGCTTTCCAAACCGTCCTTGGAAATATCGCCGGTGACGATCACGGCGTCGGGCTTGATCTCGGCGACATATTGCTCCGCCGCCTTCAGCGCCGCCTTATCCTCGCAGCCAAAGTGCAAGTCGGTAAAATGAACGAGTTGCACCTAAGCATTGTCCTCCAGCGCGATCACGCGCGGGCCCTGGGCGTCATAGGTTACCCGTACCCGCGACATGAACGTACGCGGTTCGCCATCAAGCGTGGCCGGGATCATGCCTAAAGAAACGATGTCGCTGGTTCTGCAAGGCGCAATCTGGACGCTTGAATCATTGCGCCAATCCGCTGTCAGCGCCCGCAAGCTCACCCGAGCAAAGTCGAGCAGGCGGCGCGCGTCAAGCTTCACCCACTCAAGATGGTCCGCCTCAATGCCGCCGGAGAAGGCCGGACACAAAACGCCAATCGCCTCGGCCTTCTGCATGGGCTCGCGCCCGACGCGTGCGCGGATGCTTCGCGTGAACGAACGCTTCCAGGCATCCATGAAGCGCCGCCAGGCCGAGATCGGCTTGCCTTCCCGCATCGCCTCGCGCGCTCGCGCCAGCAAGGTCGATGGCCCAAACAAGGCCGCCACATAAAACGGCTCACCATTCGCGCGACCTGAAGTCAGCCGCTTCACCACGCCGCGTTCGAGTGCGGCGGCCAACGCTTCGGGCCAAGCGAGTTCACCGTAGAGCGCTTTGGACAAAATGTTCAGCGTGCCGCCCGGCAACAACACGAGCGGCGGTCCGTCGCGCGGCGCAAGTTCGGCGACCATGCGTGCAGTGCCGTCGCCGCCCAGCACGATCAGCACGTCGAACTTGCGGGCGCGTTCGAGCAATTTTCGTGAAAGCTTTTCCGGCCCAATCATCACGAAATCTTGGATGCCGGCTTGCCGCACGGCTTCAACAAGCTTCTCGCCATCGCCAGCCGAAACGCTGCCGGCCTTCTCGTTGAAGAGGATAAACGCCTTCGCGCCGACCTCAGGTATGGGCCGGCGCGTTGGCGCTTCAGTTTTTTCCGCAACAATGGAATCCATAGCGCACAAACGCCCTATGGAACCGCCGGTTCCCTAGTCGGTGATCGAGCCGCCCATCGCCGTGGAGCGACCGCGGCTCGCGCCATCGCCGGCGACATTGATCGAGGCGCCCATGGAGGCCGAGCCCTCATAGGTCTCGGTCACGAAAATGCGTGCGTCCGCGCCCATTGCGGCGGAGACATCCGCGGTGCGGCAGTGCAGATCGCCCGCGCGTACGCTGGCGCCCATCGCGGCTGATAGATCCAGTGCGCCGCATGTGCCCGCAACGCGCACATCTGCGCCCATTGCAGCGGAAAGATCGAACGTCTCGGCTTCAATGCCAGTCGCCGCCACCGAGACGCCGCGCGAGGCCGCGAGCGCATTCAGTTGCGGCAGGTTCACGCGCACATTGGCGTTGAGGTCGTTGCGGCCGAACCAGGAGCGGTTGCGCTGGCGAATGCGCAGCGTGCCATCCTCAACCACGGTCTCGACGCGTGCAGCGTCACGCCCGGTAACTTCGACCGCGTACGGCGAACTGGCGGTGATATCGAGATCGATGCCGTCGGAGACATTGATTGCGGTGAAGCCGCGCAGATTTCGCGTTTCAGCCGAGGCTGGCGCTGCGAGCGCCAGGGCGACCAGTGTAACGGCAAGTGCCCGCTTCATATTTCCCTCCAGATTACAGGCGCGCTCCGGGCGCAATGCCTTCCTGTGTATTGAGATGCTTCGTGACGGGCGCTTGGATGCACGCCCCGATCAATCTGCGCGGCGCATCGAGCCGCCAGAGGACATGGAGACTTCGCCCAGCCCCGCATCGCCAAAGACGACCACGTCGGCGCCGCTCGATGCGTCCACATTGAGCCGACCGCTGGCGAACACGCGTGCATCCGCGCCGGAGGACACATCAACGCTGCCATTCTCGCAGCGCAGCGCTTGCGCGTTGAGATCGCTGCCGCTGGACGCATCGGCGGTGAAGGTGGCGCAGCGGCCGCTGACGCGCAGGGTAGCGCCGGAGGACGTTGCGAGCGCGATGGCGTCGGCCGTGACATTGCTGGCGATGAGATCGGCCCCGCTCGAGGAGGATAGCCCCTCCACACGCAGCATGCTCACGCGCACTTCCGCGCGCTGCGAAGGCCCCCAAGAAAACCAGCTGTTGCGACGCTCGACGATCAGCGTGTCGCCCGACACCCGCGTAATCACGCGCTCTGCGCCCGGGCCGCTGACATCGACGCTGAAAGGCGAACCCGCCGTAACGATCACATCCGTGCCGGCGCTCGCGGTGACGCGGGTGAAGCCAGAATGCTGACGCGGCTCGGCGAACGCTGGTCCAGCCGCCACGAGCGCCAATGCGCAGCCCGCCAAAATCAAACGCATGACATTCCCCTAAACCTGCCGGACGCAATTGGGGCGTCCTTGAACTAGCAGATGCGTGGCTGACACGGTTTGGATGCGTGCTCTGGACATCCGTCGTCGGCTGGGGCTCGTACATGCGGTATGTATCGTCGCACACTGCTCGCCGCCCTCCCCACGCTGGCCGCGTGCACCCCCTCGCTGGGTACGTTCGACGCGATCGCGCCACGCGACGCAGGCGGACGCCAGATCGTCCGCGACGCCGCCTACGGTCAGAGTCCCCGTCAGCGGCTTGACGTCTATGCCCCGATTGAGACGAACGGAGCGTTGCCTGTCCTGATTTTTTTCTACGGCGGCTCTTGGCGTTCGGGGGAGAAGGACGACTACAACTTCCTCGGCGCCGCCCTCGCCGCGCAGGGTTTCCTCACAATCATCCCCAATTATCGTCTGGTCCCAGAGGTCCGGTTTCCGACCTTTCTGGACGATTGCGCTCAAGCCACCCGATGGATCGCCGACAATGGCGCCGTACACGGCGGTGATCCAAATCGTATCGTTCTCGCCGGCCACTCTGCGGGCGCCTACAACGCCATCATGCTGGCGCTCGACGCGCGCTTGCTTCAAAACGCTGGCGTGGACGCACCACGGATACGCGGCGCCATAGGCCTTGCTGGTCCGTACGATTTTCTGCCCTTCGACGTGGATGCAACACGTAATGCATTCGGAGCCGCGCCCGATCCCGCGCAAACGCAGCCGATTCAATTCGCACGCGCGGATGCGCCGCCGCTTCTGTTGCTATGGGGCGCTGATGACCGCACCGTTGGACGGCGAAATCTTGAGGGACTAAGTGCTGCAATGCGCGGGGCGGGTGGTGCGATCGAAAGCAAGGTTTACCAAGAGGTTGATCATATCGACATCCTGCTCGCACTTTCGCGCCCATTCCGCGGCCGCGCGCCTGTGCTCACCGACGTCAGCGCGTTCGTCCATCGGGTAACAGCCTAGCCGGGGTCCGACAGCTTGCATTTGGCGGATGCGCCTAAACGAGGCGGCTCTGCTCCAGCGCCGCGGCGATGAAGCTGGCGAAGAGCGGGTGCGGCTCGAAGGGGCGGCTTTTGAGTTCGGGGTGGTATTGCACGCCGATAAACCACGGATGGTCGCGCCGCTCCACAATCTCGGGGAGCACGCCGTCGGGACTCATGCCGGAGAAGATCAAGCCTGCGGCCTCGAGCTTGTCGCGATACTTGGTGTTGACCTCGTAGCGGTGGCGATGGCGTTCGGAGATCGTGGTGTCGCCGTAAATTTCCGCGACCTTGCTGCCAGGTTCGAGGGCCGCCGCGTAGGCGCCCAAGCGCATCGTACCGCCGAGATCGCCGGCTTGGTTGCGCTTCTCCAGTTCGTTGCCCTTCAACCATTCCGTCATCAGGCCGACGATCGGATGCTTGGCTTCGCCGAACTCCGTAGAGCTTGCGCCTTTGAGTTTCGCCTGGTTACGCGCGGCTTCGATGCAGGCCATCTGCATGCCGAAGCAAATGCCGAAGAACGGCGCGTTATGTTCGCGTGCGAATGTGACGGCTGCGATCTTGCCCTCACTGCCGCGCTCACCGAACCCACCGGGCACGAGAATGCCGTGCACGCCGTGCAGGTCTTGGTGCCAGGCGTCGCCCTTCTCTTCGAATTTCTCGCTCTCGATCCAGCGGATGTTCACTTTGACGTTGTTGTGGACGCCGCCGTGATAGAGCGCCTCGATCAGCGATTTATAGGCGTCCTTCAGTTCGGTATATTTGCCGACGACGCCGATCGTGACTTCGCCGTCCGGTGACTTCAGACGCTTTACGATCGTCTCCCACTTGGCGAGATCGGGCTGCGGCGCAACCGTAACGGCGAAATGCTTCAGCAATTCGGTGTCGAGACCCGCCAGATGATAGGCGATCGGCGCTTCGTAGATCGTTTGCAGATCGCGCGCTTCAATGACGGCGCCTTCGCGCACATTGCAAAAGAGCGCGATTTTCTTCTTCTCGTCTTCCGGGATCGGGCGATCGCAGCGGCAAAGCAGGATGTTCGGTTGAATGCCGATCGAGCGCAGCTCTTTCACGGAGTGCTGCGTCGGCTTCGTCTTCATCTCACCAGCTGAGGGAATGTAGGGCAGCAACGTGAGGTGGACGTAAGCGGCTTGGCCGGGGTCGAGTTCTTGGCCGAGTTGTCGAATGGCTTCGAAGAATGGCAGGCCTTCGATGTCGCCCACCGTGCCGCCGATTTCGCACAGCACGAAATCTGCGCCGCCATTATCGGAGAGCACGAATTCCTTGATCGCATTGGTGACGTGCGGGATCACCTGCACGGTCGCGCCGAGATAATCGCCGCGACGTTCCTTGGCGATGATCTCTTGGTAGATGCGGCCGGTGGTGATGTTGTCGCCCTGCGTGGCCGACACGCCGGTGAAGCGTTCGTAATGGCCAAGGTCGAGGTCAGTCTCAGCGCCGTCGTCGGTGACGAAGACTTCGCCGTGCTGATATGGGCTCATCGTGCCCGGATCGACGTTGAGATAGGGATCGAGTTTGCGGAGTCGGACCCGGTATCCGCGGGCTTGAAGCAACGCGCCGAGGGCGGCGGAGGCGATGCCCTTCCCTAAGGAAGAAACCACCCCACCGGTAATAAACACGTAACGCGCCATTGACCTTTCCGATCAGCCCGGAAGTCGTTCTAACCCCAGCTCGTATTCGTCGAGCTTATTTTATTGGTCCGGACCTGCCCGCTCGCGGCGGACGGCTTCCAGCCCATTCGGCCCAGCTTCGCCTGATTCGGGGGCGATTTGCGCGGGATCGAGTGTAAGCGCGGCGCCTGACGTGTTCGGGATCACCAGCGGCCGCGTGGCGGCGGGCTGCGTCGCCGCTGTCGTTGTTGGGGCCGGCGGACGCTGCGCAGGACGGGTGCTGGCCGGTTGCGTCGTCGCCGGGCGCGTGGTCGCGGGCGGCGTGGCGATCGGCGCGGCGCGCGCGGCGGTGGTGCTCGGCGTCGTCGCGGGGGACGCAGCCGCAACCGCCGGGCCTGGCGTCACGACCGAGGCCAATTGCGTTTCGGCTGCCTGCGGGGCGCTGCTTTCGGTCGGGTCGGGCGTCGTCGAAGCCGGTGGCGGTGTTGGGATCGCCGGCGCCGATTGCTCGGCCGGGGCGTTGTCAAACACCGAGCGGCCGGCATTCGCCGTGCCCGCGCTCGAAAGGAAGGTCAGGCCCAGCGACGTCACAAGGAAAAAACCGCCCGCGACTTGGGTCATCTTGGCCAGCGCGTCAGCTGCGCCTCGGCCACTCATCAGCGAGCCGCCGCCCCCGCCGCCCATGCCGAGCGCGCCACCTTCGGAGCGCTGCAACAAAACCAAGCCAATCAGGCAGATGCACACCAGCAAATGAATGCTGAGAACGACGACTTCCATAGACCCACCGTCTCCCGCGCAGCCTTATCGCTTCGCCCAGATGGGCGCGCGCGAAAGGGCGCTCAATAGCTGAGGCTGATCTTAAACGCCAGCCCGCTCGAAAGCACCCCTACACAGCAGCCGGGTGCGCAAGAATAATTGCTGCAAAGTCAGAGGCTTTGAGGCTGGCGCGGCCAACCAGAGCGCCATCGACGCCGTCAGCGGAAAAGATCTCGGCCGCGTTCTTTGGCGCGACTGAGCCGCCGTAAAGGATGCGGGTGCGGCTCGCCTCTTGGCCGAATTTGGCCTGGAGCGCTTCGCGGATCAGGCGATGGACGTCAGCGATCTCGGGGATGGTCGGCGTGCTGTTGCCGCCAATGGCCCAGACCGGTTCGTAGGCCACCACCACGCCCCCGCTACCTGGCACGCTCTCGCGCACTTGGCCGCCGACGATCTCGGCCACCCTGCCCGCTTGGCGCTCGGCCAAAGTTTCACCGACGCAAACGATGGGCGTCAGGCCCCCAGCCAACGCCGCTTCGGCTTTGCGGCGGACGAGGTCGTTGCTCTCGCTATGGTTCAAGCGGCGCTCGGAATGGCCGACGATTACGTAACGGGCGCCCACATCGGCCAGCATCGCCGCCGATACCTCGCCGGTTCGGGCCGAATCATCCGCCACCGGGCTGCAATCTTCAGCGCCAACCAGGATCGCACTGCCGCGCGCCGCCTCAGCGGCTGCGGCAATATAGGGAAAGGGCGGGCAGATCAGGGCGTCGATCGCCCCCGAAACGTGGCCGACCTGCTCGTGCAGCGCGGCAATTTCGCTCAAGGCGGCGCGCCGGCCATACATTTTCCAGTTTCCGGCGATCAACGGCCTACGCACGCCCATTACCTCTCCCCTTAGCCCCATGCGGCAGTCTGCTGCGATTGCCCCGGTTCGGGGCCGTCTCTATTGTCCGCGGCCTCACGCTTACTGGAAGATGCCATGCTCACACAAATGCGAACCCTCACGCGCGGCTGGGTTGCCTACATCCTGCTATTCCTGCTCGTGGTCGCGTTCGCCATCTGGGGCATCAACGACGCCTTCAACGGGATAGGGTCGCAAAGCCTCGCCGAGGTCGGTGGCCGCAAAGTCACGCCGCAGCAAGTGTCGCGCGAGCTTGAGATTGAGCTGCGCAATCGGCGCAACCAAGGCGCCAACGTCACGCAGCAAGACGCCATCGATGCGGGCTTCCATGTCCGCCTGCTCGATCGCCTGATCACACGCAACGCGCTCTATGCGTACGCCGACAAACTTGGCGTCAGCGTCAGCGACACGGCGGTGGCCAATTACATTCGCGCCATCCCACCGGCGCAGAACCCGGTGACAGGCGGCTTCGACCAAACCGCATACGACGGTCTGCTGCAACAGCTTGGCTATAGCCGCCCCGAATTTGAAGAAGTCATCCGTGGCGACATGACGACCGAAATGCTGATGAACGCTCTCGTGAACGGCACGCGCGCGCCATCCAGCTACGGTGCGCTCCTGGTGGCGTTCCAAGGCGAGACCCGCACGATCAGTGTCGCCGAGGCGCCTGCCTCGGTCGTGGGCGCGATCGCCGCACCCACGGACGTGCAGGTGCAGACGTTCTACGAAGAGAACCAAGAGCAATTGCGCTTGCCGGAATTCCGCGGCCTTACGCTCGTGCGCGCCAGCATCGACGATTTCGTCGGGCGTGTTGACGTGCCTGAGGCGCGCCTGCGCGAGGAGTTCGACGCGCGCGCTGCTGCGCTCACGCAACCGGAGCGCCGTAGCTATTTCCGCATTAACGCGACCAACGAGGCGCAGGCCAACGATATCGTGGCGCGCCTCTCGCGCGGCGAAGCGCCGGACGCCGTGGCGCAAGCGCTCGGTGTGCAAATGCTTCGTGGTGAAAACCAGCTGCGCAACGAAGTGACCGATTCCGCTGTCGCGAACACAGTCTTTGAAATGCAAGCCAACGCAGCCCCGCGCGTTGTGCGCGGGCAACTCACGCCTTTCGTGGTCGTGCGATTGGTTTCAATCACCGCCGCAGAGGCGCCGAATTTCGCAGCCATTCGCGATGAATTGCGCCAGGAGATTGCGCAGGACCAAGCCGGCGAATTGCTCAACGCCGCCATTGGCGCCTTCGAAGATGCGCGCGCCGGCGGCGCCAGCGTGAGCGACGCCGCCCGCACGGCGGGGCTGGCGACGACGACGATTGGCGCCGTCGAACGGGGCGGCCGGGACCAGATCGGCGCGCCGGTCGAAGGGGTGAGCGATGACTTACTCGCCACCGCCTTTGAAACCACAGAAGGCGAAGCAAGCGACTTTCTGCCCTATGACGGCGTCGATATTGTCGTTGGCGTTAATCGCATCATTCCTTCCACCGTGCGGCCGCTTGCGGAAGTCCGAGACGAATTGATACGGGAATGGACCAACCGCGAGCGCGTCACGCGCATGCGGGCGCTGGGGGCGCAACTGGTCGCGGCGGTCCAAGGCGGCGAGACATTGGCGGCGGCGGCCCGGGCGCGCGGCTTCCGTATGGCGGTGACGTCGCGTCCCTTCTCTCGTGAAGAGTCCGAACAAATCCCGTCGCGCGGGCTTTCATCTCAGATCTTCGCGCAGGCTGAAGGCGCCGTGGTCAGCGACGTTGTCGCCAACGGCGCAGGCATTCTGGTGGCCTCGATTGAGAGCATCAATCGCGTGGATCTGACCGCCAATCCCCAATTGATCGAGGAAGCGCGCCTGCAAATTCAGCAACAGGTGCTGCAAAGCGTTGGCGAAGTCGCGCAGCAAGAAATCACCGACCGCGCTAATCCACGCCGCAACGAGACATTGCTGAACCAAACCTTCCGCAGTTCAACGGCGCAACAAGAAGACGCCGCGCAATGAGCCAAGTGGCGATCGCTTTATCGCCCGATCTCGAAACCTTCACCGCCGCCTATGAAAAGGGCGGCGGTGTCGTGTGGACGCGTCGGGTCAGCGATCTCGAAACGCCGGTTTCCGCGTTGCTGAAGCTTGATCCAGCAAAGCCCGGTACGTTTTTGCTGGAGAGCGTCCAAGGCGGCGACTTTCGCGGTCGCTACTCGATCATTGGCTTGAAGCCTGATCTCGTATGGCGCGTGAAGGACGATAAGGCCGAAACCAGCCGCGGCGGTTTTGGCGACGGCTCGTTTCGCGCACAGCGCGATGCGCCATTGAAGAGCCTGCGCAAGCTTCTCGAAAAATCGTCGATGGATTTGCCCCACGCGCTGCCGCCGATGGCGGCGGGGCTATTCGGCTATCTGAGCTACGACATGGTGCGCTTTTTGGAGCGGCTGCCCGAGAAGCCGGACGATCCGATCGGCTCGCCGACCGCCCTGCTCGTGCGCCCCACCATCATTGCCGTGTTCGACAACGTCACGAGCGAGATCACGTTGGTCACACCGGCGCGCAAGCGTGCTGGGCAGAATGCGGCGCAAGCCTACAAAGCGGCGCAAGAGCGTTTGCAGCGCATTGTGCGCACGCTAGATCGAGGCTTGGCCAAGCAGGCGCCGCTCAAAGAGCCAGGCCCACCGGTGGAGCCGCGTTCAAACACCACGCCCGACGAATACCGCGCACTTGTTGAAAAGTGCAAAGCCTACGCACGCGCTGGCGATGTGTTTCAGGTGGTGCCGAGCCAGCGTTTCTCCGCGCCGCTCAAGCCCAGTGCGTTTGCGCTCTATCGTTCGTTGCGCCGGCTGAACCCCTCGCCTTTTCTCTATTATCTGAACTTCGCGGATTTCTGCGTCGTGGGCTCGAGCCCGGAAATCCTCGTGCGTCTGCGGGGCGACACGGTGACGATCCGGCCGATCGCCGGCACGCGCCCGCGTGGCGCAACGCCAGCGGAAGATCAGGCTCTGGAAGAAGATTTGCTCGCCGACCCGAAAGAGCGGGCCGAGCATTTGATGCTGGTCGACCTGGCGCGGAACGATTTGGGCCGCGTGGCTAAGCGTGGCTCACCGGCAGGCTCGAACGCGGCCGCCGCACAAGCGGGCTCGGCGCATGTGCGCGTCACCGAGAGCTTCACCATCGAGCGTTACAGCCACGTGATGCACATCGTCTCTAACGTCGAAGGCGAGATTCGCGATGGGCTTTCGGCGCTTGATGCGCTGATGGCCGGCTTCCCGCACGGCACCGTCTCTGGCGCGCCTAAGGTTCGGGCGATGGAGATCATCAACGAGGTCGAAAAGCACAAGCGCGGCATCTATGCCGGCGGCGTCGGCTATTTCGGCGCGGGCGGCGACATGGATACCTGCATCGCGCTCCGCACAGCCGTGGTGAAGGACG
>Ga0315902_10009121_pt1 | contig 13316 bp, 12 predicted proteins | sample LakEriMetagenome_9_FD_203523 | JGI IMG/M metagenome (GOLD analysis project Ga0315902, IMG submission 203523) | Freshwater fungal communities from buoy surface, Lake Erie, Ohio, United States - Buoy 12 MA117 | ecosystem: Environmental > Aquatic > Freshwater > Lake > Lake biofilm | place: USA... | reverse complement strand
CTACGCCAGACTCAAGAGAAACTGGAAAGGCGTGCGTGCTCAGAAGTGTCCACGTGAGGCGTCGGCGATTCTTTACTCCCTCAAGCACGCGCGGCCAATCACCTTTTAAGGATTTCAAGTCACTTAGAGGCACTCTTGAAACTGAGGGCGACTTAGTCACCTTCGGCACTTGAGGATTCATCTCGGGCAGAAGAACAGTCTTCTTCACGGCGACCGGGTTTTCATCGAAAACAATCCTCTTGGAAACTTGACCTGTTTCTCTTGCCGAGGGCGTCGAAGTGGTCTGAAGGAGCCGCATCATCATGGTTTCGAGATTGATTTGAGGTGAATTGGCTCCTCTCAATCGAACAAGATGGTCTGCAACTATCTCCGTCATTGAAATCAAATCAGAGATCGAAATGGCTCCAGTGATGCTGGCAAGCTCGACTAGTTCCTCGTCGGTATAACTTCTTAGAAGGAGTTTCTTCTCTCCATTTGAGGCACTAAGAACCATGAGGTCCCTCATGTGATCCAAGAGATCTGTCGTGAATCTTCGTGGATCACCTCCAGTTTCCAAGACTTTTCCAACCACGCCCAAGAGCTCCCCTGCATTGTGGTTGAGCAATCCATGGATTGTTTGTCTGAGACTCTCATTACTTGTGTGGCTGAGAAGCTGCAGTGCGGACTCGTAGCTCACTTTTCCATCGATAGCCCCATTGATCAGTTGTCCGAGCGCAGAGAGTGCGTCTCTGACAGATCCATTTCCAGCCCTTGCCGCGAGAGTTAGTGCTCCTTCATCGAGAGTCACGCCTTCTCTCTTACAAATCTCGACAAGATGTTCCTTCAAGGTTTCAGGACCAACAAGTCGAAACTGGTAATGATGAGTTCGTGATCGAATCGTGGGAATGACCTTCTCTGGCTCTGTTGTGGCAAAAATGAAGATGACATACGGAGGTGGCTCTTCCACGATTTTCAACAAAGCATTGGCTGCAGCAGGACCCAATTGATGGGCCTCATCAATGATGTAGATCTTGTATCTGCTCTGCACGGGAGCAAAGAGCGCCTTATCGCGCAATTCACGCGCATCGTCAACTAACCCATGGGTCGCAGCATCCATCTCAATGACATCGAATGATCCCGGACCGTTTGCAATGAGATCGCAACATGATTGACATTCGCCACATGGGTCAGCGGTTGGACCCTTCTCGCAGTTCAAAGACCTTGCCAGTATGCGTGCACTTGAAGTCTTTCCGCAACCTCGGGGCCCAGAAAACAGATAAGCATGATGAATCTGCTTCGACGACAATGCCGTCATCAACGAAGCGGTGACCTGGTTTTGAGCAATCACAGCATTGAATGAACTGGGACGGTACTTCAGCGCAAGAGGAAGGTTCATTGAGTCCTCCTCTTTGTAATGATCACTCCACGAATAAGGACCCCTCGTGCACCCAAAGAATCAGTCCTCCTTTGCTGTCTTCCGACCCTGGAGGGTGAGACAAATCCCTTGCCGCACGAGGAATCAATGCCTATCTTAGTTTCCATATCTGACTAGAATTTCGCTCTTCGCGGCCTTTGATCGGGTGGCGTATGGAGGATTCGCATAGCGGCCGAGTGCGCACGCTTGGAAAGCGTGTATAGGGAGACCTATCGAGGGTTCAAATCCCTCATCCTCCGCAGGCATGGATAAAAGAGTCATATGAGCACCGGAGGGGTCTTTGGACAAGTCGCTGGCTGTTGACTACGAAGATATGGTGAACAATTTTTGGGGAGTACCTCTAGCCACTTTGGGAGATCTTCGTGCGATCTCTACGTTTCCCGGCATCAACATTGGAGGTTGGATTTCCGCGGATGAACTTGAGAGGATCCACTCCGGCAGCCCAGAATGGAAAATGCCAATTTCCTTTTGGGATTCAAGTAGACCTAGAAATCTGCACATGTGGTGGCGACAATTCTTCTCCCCTCTTACATTGGGCCAGCATTATGACTTTTTGTTTGAGCAGCACTTTCCCGCCACCAAGCTAAGAGGAGCCACCACGCTATTGCGACTACACGATCCTTTTGGAACTAGTAATAACGCCTGGAGAATTCTTCGACAAGCGGGAAACATAAAGCATGGGATTGCTGGCTTAGTCAGAAGCGCAGCATTCAATCAGGCGCTATCGTCTGCAACTCTGATTGCAAATACAGGCTTTACTGCCTGTCGCTTCAGTGAAATTTATAACATCCCTTTGAATCAGATATCAGTAATTCCATACGCATTCCAGTGGAGATCTCCGGAGGAAGTGCAATCATTTACTACAGTGGAAAAGTCGAAGGCACCGTACTACTTGATGATTGCGGGCTTACGTGGATCTAAACGGCCTGACATTGTCATTAATACTTGGTCGCGGTTGGGTCAAAAACTTCCACGACTGATTGTCGTAGGCGATGTTCCTCTATCTTCGCTTTCATCAAAGAGTAGAAAACAACTCGACAGCAACCGTCTTCAAATTATACCGGTCACGGATGAGAAAAGTTTGACACTCCTCAAGGCAAACGCAAGCGCCCACATCTTCTGCTCAACCTATGAGGGCTTCGGAAGGCCAGTGATAGAGGCCCTCCTCGTGGGAAGACGCCCACTGGTCAATGATTTACCCGTCTTTCGAGAAATTGCCGGTGAAGATGCTCGTTACTTCTGTCTCAACAATCCTGAATCACTTGAAGACCTCTTGATCACTAATGCCACTCCGCCCTCCGATTCTGAATTTCGAGACCTTATCTATCGAGCACGCAGATATTCAGAGTTTGAAGTGGGAAAACTGTGGAGGAATTTGATAATTTGAGGTTGACGAGGCCTGTATCTCGCAAAAAGTGTCAGCGCCCTCTTCCTCGTGCCCAAATTCACAGGATTCACCTTCATAGTCGATGGAACTGGAAGTTCTTACTGGCGGTGGCGGTGGGATTTGAACCCACGGTTGAGTTTCCCCAACACGCGCTTTCGAGGCGCGCTCCTTAGGCCGCTCGGACACACCACCTTTAAAAGTCTATCAAAAATGACTCTGACCCATGCTTTCGGACTCTCCCTTATCGTTTCCACACCGACATCCAAACAATCCAATCCTTCACCTCCTTTACCTTTAGGAAAAGTCTCGTGATGACGATTATGGTGATTGGCGGTCTCAAGCTTTTCCCTTTCAAAATTCCCACAGTTCTATTCGTGCTTTCCCTAATCTGGATGTGAGCCCAAGGAGTACCCGCACTAGCCATGTAATTTATCCACTGCAGTGCACCGACACGTTGCCTTTCAAGAATGCTTTCATCCGTGGAGTTAAGAGATGCTAGCCATCTTGCAATCTCGGGTTTTTGCTCCAGTTTTGGGCTTGGTATCAACTTGTCATACCTAGTTGGTGCAAGAAAAGCTAACTTCTTACCCATCACAGCAGCTTCAACACCGAGCGTAGATTGATAAACGATTACTGCGTGAGCCCTATCAAGTAACTCATAGGAATCTACTAGACTGTCTTGCGAATACACGGTTGTTTTTCCTTGAGTCTGAAAACTTTCCCAACGCTTCTGATCGCTCTTCGACTTATTTGCCTGGTTAGGGTGGACTCGAACAACAAGTTGATATTCATCCTGACTCTCAAATACTTCCATAAGAGCATGCAGGGCATTTATCTGATCTTTCCAGGCACTCTTCCAATCTGAAGAAATGGCAGCTACTTCATCCTCACTACTTGAGAAAAAAACGATAAAGGGTTCGGTAAGTTGTAATGATCTTTTTGGATCTTTCTCATGATAAAACGGATTTTCCCTCGGATTTCTCCTCGAATCAATCCACTGGTTGATTACTTCGTAATCGAGACCTTTTTCTCTCGCAAGGTTTTCAATCTCTTCTTGATGACCCGTACGATCATGAGGTGACTTTGAGTGGAGGATCCATCTCTTTGGTATGGTGCCTTCACCACCGATTTCATAGTAGCGGATTTTTTTGTTTAGACGTTGACAAATCTCCCGCGCTACGCGCTCATGAAAGGGACGGCCATTACATATCCACACTTCTGAGATTTCTCTCAAGCTTTCATTTTCGTCAGCCCAGTGGTTCAGTCGCAAGAAGGTTCGAACAGCGTTAAAGACAGTTGACTGATACTTCATGGGATTAGGTTGTGAATCGCGAGTTTTGGAAATCAAGTGACTCTTTATCGCTATTCCTACATTCATGCCGCAATTCCAAACTGATGCAATATCGTCACTTTCGAGACATTCCCTCAGCAAAAGATGTGCTGCTTCAACCTCACCAACTCTAGCCTTTGTAAGATCTACATGATGAATGATTACCTTGTCGCCAATACGTTCGCGAAGAAATGAGGCTACCCTTTCCTCCGGTGATTCAAGTCCTAGTAACGAGTTGCCCGGGAATCGATGATGTAGATCAAGCGGCAGAAGCGGCATGTTTGAAGTGAAGAGATAGATGTTTATCTCTTGGTATCGCTGTTGGTTCTCAATAATTGCTTCAAGAGCACTCGCCAAATGGAACCAATGTTGACCAAATACAAATACTCCAAGTTTATTCATTAGATTTGGTTTCCAAAAATAATCGGGCCAACTGGAAATCAATCTCGGAATCAATGTCCATAGCCGTAATGGGGTCTAGAGGAATAAGAGCAACCTGGTCTCCCACAAACGATTCTGTCCTTCTAAGTTGCCCAACGTTGCTAAGATAAATTGCGCTGGTTTCAAGAAACCAAGGTGTCCGTTCTTGAGTTCGTCGCGGCTCACTCTTACCGCTGAGACGGGTTCGAATACGCTCTGCTCCTTGTTTGCCGTGTATCCAAAAGTCTTGTCGATTCTCAACAACTGATATGGCTTGTGTAAATGTTGATGTGACCTTTAGATCATTCCAGGCAAGCAGAAAGGTTCGTAGGTGCTTGGCGCTGCGAGTTGGGCTCGTAGGTGGCAAGAGAATGACTTCTTCCTCGTCTCCGAACCCAAAAGAGTTGAGAACCTCAAGCACCGCGATCTCACTGGTAGCTGTGTCTGAAGCTGACTCCTTGCTTCTCTGAAACAGGACTGGTGATCGATTGAAATGCTGGCTCAAGATTTCATGAGAATCGGATGAAAGAATTGTAAGAAGATCATTCTCTAGAGCACACTCGACCGCGAGTTGCGTCAGAGACTTTCCGTTGATCTGCAACAAGTTCTTTCCTGGAAGTCTTTTTGATCCGCCTCTGGCCAAGATGACGGCAATTGGCGTCATGTTTGTGACTTGTGTTTGGGTTGTGAGGTCAAATCCTTGACTGCATCACGGACATGAATTACGCGCAAAAGTTTTCGATTTTCATCAACGACAGGAACAAGAAGGGCTCCATGTTTGACAAAGTAATCCAGTGCCAATTTGTCTTGTTGAATTGCATCAACAACAAACAAAGGATTTGGGTTGATAACTACTTCTGCTGGATCCGACAAGGAGTTTCCATTCCAAATCGCCTTTAGCAAATCCCCTTGTGACACTACTCCATAGAGACGACCCTCGTCGTCGATCACAAGCGCAGTTCGCTCATGACCCGTAGCAACAACCCGCAACAGGTCCCCTAATGTCAACAGTGGGCTCAACTTGACAAGACCATTCATCATCAAAACTCAATCTGCTTGGACATAAATTGTGGTGTCCTCTCGAGATTTTCCAAGAGTCCAACAATTATAGAACTTGATTGACCGTCACCATATGGGTTAGTGGCCATTTTGGCAACTGAGCGAAACTCTTCAGACAATGCTTCAGCCATAGCCTGGGATAGTTGATCAAAGTCGAAAGGAACATCTATCACATTCGCAGCCCTTACTCTATCTCTCTGCCTATTGCCTATATTGATTACAGGAATACCGAATGAGGGTGCTTCAAGGAGTCCGCTACTTGAATTACCAATCATTAGGGTTGTCTCGCGGAGAATCGCCAGATAATCGAGCCTGTTCAGATTGACAAAGAACTTATCGCGCAGTCTAAGGCTGCTGACAATTTTTCGTCGAAGCGCATCACCTGCTGTGTCATTGTTTGATCCTACCCACAGTATCGGTAGTGATTGATTTCGTAGAACTGACAACAAGATTTCTACTTGATCAATTACTTGATCTTCCTCATCCGTTACTCCGTGCATGACTGCCAGAATGAATTCTCCAGATTCACAGACTTGTCGTTGGACTAATTCATATCGCGACGGCAATTCATCCTTGAGGCCATCGAGTTGTGGCGCCCCGGTCACATGAACTCGCGCAGGTGTCTCACCAGAACGAATCAATCTTTGGGCGGCATCGTCATTTGACGCGAGGTGCAAGTGCACAAATCGCGCCATGGCATGTCTGGTCATGCCGTCGATATTGCCACTCCTCTCTCCCGCTTGAATGTGTGCTACCGCAAGGCCTTGCCCAAATGCAACAGTGACGACTGCGAGTTGTTCTAGGCGATCTCCAGCACATACCAGCCAGTCGTATTCGGAGTTTTGTAGAAAGTCGGAAAAAGCAATCGCTGTCAAGCCAAATGATCGAGTTAATGCTGCCACTGAATCACCCGAGATTGCCGTGAATGCCCGATGAACAATATTGTACTTCGCAGGATCGATCTCTTGCACAAGGTTTCCATATTCAGGCAATACACTCATGTTGCATGCCCAAATATGACAGGTGTGACCCCTAGATTGAGCTTTATCAATTACAGGTTGAATGTAACCCCACTCACCCCTTGATCCAAGCACGAACAACAAACGCATTTACGTCTATCCACACACTTCATGTGTCACAAAGTCATTTGCCCTAACGTCCTCGATAAGCGTCCTGCCTAGGAAATTCGACATGTAACGAGAGGGCACTCCGGTTCCCGGACGTTTGCCCCAGATATCACCATACTGAATCTTCTCCCCAGCCTTCATATCACGCATAAAAACTAGGGACCGGTGAGCCCACTTCCGAATTTCTAGCTCTGACTCATGAATTTCTTTCTTCGCCTTCAATGCATAAGACAAGTTACTCATCATTTGAATCAATGTCTTGAGTTCATCAAAATCTATACTGACACTGGAATCAGGCCCAGACAGATCATGTGAAATCGTCACATGCTTCTCAATAACTCTTGCACCGAGCGTAAAGGCCGCGACACATGTTTCAAGACCAGGAGAATGATCCGAGAATCCAATGATTGCTTTTGGAAAGAGGTCGTGCATCTCGCTGGTAAAGGAAACATGAATGTCCGAGTATTTAGGAGGATAAGCTGACGTGCAATTCATAAGAATAAGTCCTGGTGAGTGATCTTGCAGTAGGTGATACGTTAATTCAATTTCATCAACTGTTGACATTCCCGTCGACAAAATCATGCACTTACCAAACTTGGCAACCTCAATCAAAGTTGGATGATCAAGCAACTCTCCACTACCAATCTTGTAAGCAACAGGAGATATGGCTTCTTCCAATTCTTGAGCCGCCTTCAAAGAGAAAGGAGTACACAGATATTGAATTCCAACCTCTTCGCAAAACTCACTCAATTCAACATGTTGCTGAATACTCAATGCATTACGGACAAGAAAGTCAAAAAGAGGTTCTGTCATGTTGCTCGATAATGGCGTATCTCTTAGCATCTCAGCTTCGGGAATGTGGTGCTGGAACTTAATTGCGTTTGCTCCCGCTGCCTTTGCCGCGGTTATCATCATTTGAGCTCGTTCCATGCTCCCGTAGTGTGCATCTGCCGCCTCTGCTATTACGTAATAGGGCAAATTGCTAACCTCTTCGAAGAAATTCACAAATTACCTCGCAGTTGACTCATGATTGTGGGCTTGGATTGCATAAGCGTCTTTGAGCAACATCCTTGTGATTCTATCCCAAGTCAACCAACTGACATCAGGCTTAGACTGAAGAGTTCCCACTTTCCCAAGAGCTTGAACCACCTCATCAACAGACGGTGGATTCTTCAGCAGAATCCCATTGACACCATCCTCTATGAGATCCCTAGCGAAACCGGTGTCAGTCGCTACGACATTACACCCTAAAGAAATGGCCTCTATGAGCGGTACAGGCCCTCCCTCTAGTGTCGAGAGTGACAGAAACACCGATGCTCTCGAAAAATGCAACTTTCTACTCTCAAGATCAAGGCTGTGGTGCTCGAAGTTTCTACAATTCGAAAGACCAGACTCATGAATGAACTGATCCCAACCTCGCCCCAAGGCAACAAACTTGAAACTCGGCAATGCACGCACGATTTCCGGAAGAATGACTAAACCCTTTCTAGGACCGAATCGAGACGCGAGGACGACAGTGTTCTCTCTCCGAGAGTTGACATCCGTAGTTACACAATCTACATCTACCCCACAGAGGGCGAGACGTACTTTTTCAGGGCGCAGGCCGTGAGTTACCAACTGATCTGCATCTCTACTACAAAAAAAATAGACTCCAAAGCATTCGTTGAGTAGCGCTACTTGCTCCTCTATTGTTCCCATTTCATCTTCATGATGTGGATACAAAACGAGAGATTTCTGTCGAAACCGAGTGGGATTCTTGGACAGATACTTTCGAAAAATTGTGGGATATGAAAAAAAGTAGGTGCTCGAATTTGGAAGAGGAGTGATCAAGATTTTTTCCAATGGATACCGATTGGCATAAATGAATGGTGTCCAGCGAATGGAGAAATGTGAAGGCTTTCGGTTCTTGACCTCTCTAATCCAATTCCCCAGAATCCAATTTCTATTGGCCCAAACTCCTACTAGAACCACTTTAGGATGCTTTGCCCCCTTTGACATTGGAGTAGCCTACCGTCACCGCTGAGAAAGGTAGCTTCATGGAGATCGGTGTCTTTGGTGGAGGGTTCGTTGGAATTACCCTCGCAGCACACTTACTCAAATCAAGTGAAGTAAAAGTCACGGTCGTGGATACGAGTACGGAAAAACTCCGTCACTTCCAGCAAAAGAGGTTCATGGTTTCTGAACCAGGCTTGGACCAAATCTTGGTCCAAGCTCTAGATTCCTCTCGACTAAGGTTTGAGACAAAAGCATCAAATATGGATGCAATTTTCATTTGCATCGGTACACCAAAAGAGTTGAGTTATGACGAACAAATCGCGAGTATTGTTTCAGTTGCTCTGGTTGCAGCCAAGTCACTTAATGACGGAGGAATACTCCTGCTCCGATCAACTGTCCCAGTAGGCACGACCGTACAAGTCAAGAAGCAACTTGTATCTACCGGATATAGAAACATTAGTGTTTGTTTTGCACCCGAGAGAACTGCAGAGGGTGTTGCTTTGGAAGAGCTTGAACGACTGCCCCAAATTCTTGGCGCTGAGAATCCCTACGACCTCACAACTTCATCTGATTTTCTTCGAAAGATGGGTTTCAATGTAATCGCGTGTGGCAATACACAAACCGCAGAAATGGTCAAACTAGTCTGCAATACGTGGCGAGATACAACCTTCGCATATGCGAATGAGGTAGCCCTCTTATGTGAAAGTCGTGGCATAAGTGCTGGAGAGGTCATTGAGATGGCAAATCGAGACTATTCGCGATCAAACGTTCCCCGTCCTGGCCATGTTGGCGGACCCTGTCTTTCGAAGGACGCTTACATTCTTATGTCTAGTTTTCCTGGACGGGAGGTGTCGCTAATCAGAACTGCCAGAACCATCAATGAAAGCATCATGGTGCAGATTTTTTCGCAGTTGTTGTCACGCTTTTCACACCAGCACAAAATTGTCATTCAATTTATTGGAGCGAGCTTTAAGGGAAAACCTGCGACCAATGATGTTAGGAAAGGAGTCGTTGAGGACTTTATCGACTTGCAAGTCGCACAAAGTTCGGACTTGAGCCCTAAGTTGTTTATGAATGTTTGGGATGATAGTCTGGATTTGAAGGATTTGACTTTCTTCGGCGAATACATCAAGGAGTACGGGCCTGAGCAAAATCCTGACGTGGTGATTTTTGGAAACGATTCAGAATGGGTCATGTCAGAAAGTGTCAAGAGTTTTGTTCAAGGCCTTGATTCAAGAACTCTCATAATCGACCTATGGGGTGTTACAAGGGACTGGAATCCGATCATGTGCGAGGTTTACGCTTTAGGTGAGAACACCTTATGAACCCCTCGAAGAAAGACCAAACAATCGTAATTCTCGGAGCTGCTGGCTTTATTGGTTTTCACCTGGCCAACGCCTTTGTTCAAATTCAGGGTATGAGATTACGGTTAGTTGACAACTTCATCCGTGGTGTCGATGACAATGCTTGGAAGAGTCTTCTCAAACGACCCAACGTGGAGTTTCTCCATAGAGATCTTGAACAAGACAAGTCTTTTGAAGGTCTCTTCGGAGAGGGAGACCAGGTATTCAATTGTGTTGCACTCAATGGAACTCAGAACTTCTATGAACGACCGTTTGACGTGATTGTGAACTCGGCAATTCCCAGCATATTGGCCCCCAAGCACGCTGCTGCTGCAAAAGTTGATAAATACTTTTACTTTGGGAGCAGCGAATCATACGCTGGGGGTTTATCTTTGGGACTTGTTCACTTGCCCACTCCAGAAGAAGTGCCACATGTCTTTCCAAGCCTAACGGAAACCAGATGGAGTTATGGGATTTCAAAAAGCATCGGGGAATTCGCGGCTTATGCCGGCAGAGTCCAATACGGGCTGAATTCCTGTATCCTCCGAATTCACAACATTTATGGTCCTAGAATGGGAGATAAACACGTAATTCCAGATTTGGCGAAGAAATTCTCTCAAGGTCGCGGTGAGGTATTTGGCATCAATGAAACACGTTGCTTCATGTTTGTTGATGATCTTGTCTCTGCCGTTTTGCAACTCACATCTCTTGTCTCTCTACCGAATGTCATCAATGTTGGGTCATCAAGCGAAGTTTCTATTCTCTCTCTTGCAAATTTGATGAAGTCTTCAATGAAGGTGGATGTCGAAATTGTGGACGCTGGTGAGTTTCTCGGGAGTGTAAAGCGTAGAATTCCAGATGTTTCTTTACTCAAAAGCCTCGTTTCGGTACAGGAAACACCTCTTGAAACTGGCATCGGCATCTTTCTTCAACAAGAAGGGTACATAGCTTGAACACCTGGCTTCGAAATAAACTAAAGGCTGTCCTTTGGAAAATTGGTATCCTTGAAACGCACGATATTTTGCTGAGAGATTACTTTTTCAAACGAGCTCAGCTTTCCATGAATCCTCTTCATGCGGGTACGCATTTTGCGGGCTTCTCTCAGTTGGATGAGTACTTCATTATCAATAAGATTCTTGATCGGATTCCAATCACAGCAAAGAGTTTCATTGAATTTGGAGTCGGCACTGGAGTCGAAAACAACACCCTTGGGCTGATACTTGACGGTTGGCACGGAATTTGGGTTGGAGACGAGGAACTTGAGATTGATCTACCGGTTTCCTCTTCTCGGTCTGCGAAAAGCGGAGATGTGGATTATGTGAAAACTTGGGTGGATTTGAAAACTCTTGAGTCACTCTTGCCGAGAATTCAGGAATTGTCCCCCTCTTTAGTTTCAATGGATCTGGATGGTAATGACTATTACTTCACTCAGTATTTGCTCTCATCAGGACTGAGGCCCGACATCTTTGTTCAGGAATACAACGGAAATTTTGGTCCAACAACTAAGTGGATCATGCCGTATAGAAATGATCATCAATGGAATCTTGACTCGAACTGGGGTGCATCGCTTGCTGCTTATGTTGATTTATTTCAAGAGTACGGCTACAAGCTAATTGCGTGCTCCTTATCCGGGGTGAATGCCTTCTTTGTTCGCGATGTGCATAGCGGTAGATTCACCGACATTCCTGAGGATGTAAGTTCACTTTTTCATTCCTACTCTCCTTGGTTCGAAAGAGCCAAACAATCAGTGGATAGGAATATTCTTAGAATCATCTGAAAGCTTTTGTCCAAAGGCTTTTCATCGTGTACCGAATAAGCCAACCCACATGTGAGTAACGAAACTCTGGAAAAACCCTTGATTGAATCAAAAAGATCTTCCATACGTATCTGGGAGTCGTGTCATAGGACAATTTAACAAGCAATTTCCAAGGTAACTCAACGTCGATTTGAAGGCGTTGGGTTGCCTGCAGCAACGCATCAACGCGTGCCAACCATGTGGTTGGAAAACCAGCGGGGTAACGCTGCCTCAATTCTTCATTTCCAACACTGGCCCTTAGATTTAATTCTTTGACGAAGTCCTCACCTTTTGTTTTCATTTGTGAAATGGAGCTACTGGGGTGTTTCCCGCAAGCAACTACTTGACCGTTGAAGCGAAGGAATTGTGAATTATGATAGTAATAGAGATATCCCGTATACCAGTCGGGTGAAATTGACCGATACATCAGGTCGGGTCCCAAACTTTTTGCCCAATCAGTACGAAGAAACGATCCTGCGCTCCCGGTTGGAAGTCGATGAGGCATCAATTCTGTGATTTTCTTGCTTCGATCTATAGAGACAATTTCGTGCGTGGTTTCACTCGAGGCAATCTGAAATACCCCAGGAAAGAAATCTTCTTCTCGAGTTTCCCATGTAAAGTCGCTGACCTTCGTCTTGATTCCATTTATGTTCCTATCTGAGTATTCAGTGAGAATTTGGAAAAACGAACCCATGACTACCGAAGCAATCAAGTCGTCGTCTCCGAGAACCGTGTACCAAACACCAGTTGCATGCTTGAGACCAAAGCTCCAGTTTTCTGACATGCTCAATCTGTCTGGACTTCGAATAAACCTAACGTTATTCAGTTCTCGTAAATCCAAGTTCAGAAGATCAGATTCAATGGAATCTCCGTTGGAAACCACAATTATTTCAACACTATGCATATTCAACAATGGCATGCAACTAGCAATAGTGTATGAAAGGCTCGAGGGTCTATTTCGAGTTGGTATCAAGATGGTCAGAAGAGGTTGAGTACTCAATTTTCTAAAAACTCCTCTATGTCTCGAAGGCAACAGTCCAAAGCCGTAAGTTCCCCGGACAAATACGCTTTCCACCATTCGAAAGTGCGATTGATGGATTCACATTGTGACCATCTAGGTACCCAATCCAATTTTTTTCGTGCTTGTTGCGAGTCTAGGGATAGAAATGTGGACTCATTAGGAAGATTGGAATACTCGGACGCCTCGTAACTAATGCCCATAGACACTCTTGCCATCTCCAAAACTTCTTCAACCGACTTGCTCGCTTCAGTCGGTCCAAAGTTCATGTGATTGGGAACTTGCTCTACTTGTGATGAGTCTATGTACTTCAAGTATCCAAGAAGAGGATCCAAGACGTGTTGCCAAGGTCTTGTGGCCTTTCCATTCCTAACTCTTATTGGAGTACCACTCTGAACGCTTCTTATGATGTCTGGCAACAATCTTTG
>Ga0315902_10009119_pt1 | contig 13318 bp, 15 predicted proteins | sample LakEriMetagenome_9_FD_203523 | JGI IMG/M metagenome (GOLD analysis project Ga0315902, IMG submission 203523) | Freshwater fungal communities from buoy surface, Lake Erie, Ohio, United States - Buoy 12 MA117 | ecosystem: Environmental > Aquatic > Freshwater > Lake > Lake biofilm | place: USA... | reverse complement strand
ATTAGCCTGTTGTGAAATTAACTGTAAGCTATCTGTTTCCAATAAAGCTTCTAAACGCAGTGGTGCATAAATAACTTGCTGTTCGCGACTAGTAATGATTGCTTTAGTCGTATTCGGTAAATCATTGAGAAAGCTAATAATTATATCTTTATCTTCGATAGTCTCTAGATTATCAATGATCAAAAGTGTGGATTGATTACTCAGAGCCTCTCTAACTTTTTGCAATTGTTCATCAGGATTAATTGCTTGGGTAATTGCTGGAGCATCAAGAGTAGTGGCGATCGCTTGGAAGATATCGAGTAAACTAACCTGACGTTTGAGCTTTGCGGTAATTCCTGTAGGCAATAGATTACTTTCTTTTGCAGAGACAAAAATAATCGCCTCAAATTGTGGTGGTAAAACTTCTAAATCTGGGGTACTCAGTAACTTGAAATCACCTCTATTTTCCCGTAAATACCGATATTCTAAACATAGATAAGCGGCTTGCAAGACAAGAGCAGTCTTACCAACTCCGCCCATGCCACTAATGGTGATAATTGGCGATCGGTAGTCAAGGGACATAAAATGCAACAACTTTTCTAGGTCACTTTTGCGCCCTAGAAATTCATTGGTTTGTGGAGGTAATCGCTGTTTCGGAAGACAAAGTAAGGCATTGCGATCTATGCGATCAATTTTGTTTTTTGATTTAGTTGCAGTGGTTAGGAGATCGCTTTTCCGAGAAGTCTTTTGAGTCAGGTTGGATGCTTCACTACTCTCTGCAATATCTCGCCAATTTTCAATCCCGACAGCTTGACAAATCCGAATAAACGAATCATCACCGATATCTTCACCCGCCAGAAAGCGCTTGAGTCCAGAAACAGAGACGATGGCAGCCTGACACCAGCACATATCTTGTCGCTTCCACTGTTTTTTGATTCTCGCTTCATGGATTTTTTCTAAGCCTTGAACTGACGCTTTTAAGGGCATGGTGTAGCTAGTTATGCAATTTTTAAAAATTATACTGTCATTAATATTTAAATTAAAATTAAAACTTAGCTCAATTAAATTTAATGAGCTAAATCGAGCTAAAAAGAATATCTAAATCGAGCCAATCCATCCAAAAGTTTCAGCTACTTTATTAAGTGAAGTGGTTATTTCAAATATCACTCCATAAAAATTTTAATTCTCATTGGAGAAAAAATATGATTAAGAAAATCTTGACTATTACTGCTAGCGTTCTGATGATATCCATTTCTAGTAATCTTTCTGCGATCGCACAATCTTCTTCTATGCACCCAAACACCGACATCTCGCAAGCTGCAATTAATGCAACTAAAGAGGCTATGAGAAGTGGAAGCATGAATGCAGAGAAAAAAATTAGTGATGATTCGGCAACTCTGAATATTTGGTACGAGCAAGTTGCAAAATGCCAAAAGCTGACCACAACTGAACTCCGACCTTGCCCAGTCAACTAATCCATAATAGGGATGACAACTATAGCAATCCGAAATGAGTTGAAACAGGCTTCGACTTCGCCCAGCCATTAGTCCACGCTGGCTGAGCGAAGTCGAAGCCACAAATGATTTAGGATTGCTATATATTGATTGTTATCCCTTTAAAACTCACAAAAACTTGATTTTGACTGAACGCAAAAATATGATCAAAAGAATATCAACCGTTACTGCTAGATCATTATTGAAATCTTTAGTGATCATTTCTCCGCTACTTCTCCTAGCATTTCCAGTAAAAGCTCAAACAATTCCAGCGTGCCGAAATATAACACCAAGTGCTGGTCGAGTCTGCTATACAGAGCATCCATTTTCTGCTAGACAAAGAGACGAAGGTGGAACCCGAACTTATAACTTCATCGTAGAGAGAGTAGCCCAGAACTGGGTTATTATCGATTATGAAGTAATTCGGGAAGGTGGGTTTGGTGCTGTCTCCAATCCAACTGGAAGTATTGTGAGTTCCAATGGCAATGCTTCAATTGTTAATGTCACTCAAAGTGAAACTCAGCGATTAAGTGAGGTAAAATCTCAGTTAGAAGCTAAAGCACAAGGTTGCTATCCTCCTGTGTGCGGACAAATTCAAGGTCAATTGTCTTCAGTTGATCGAGAAATTCAAAAACTATCAAATTATCAAAGCTTGGCTGTGCAATCTGGCGGTAATGAGAAGATATCGTTTAGTTACACAACAAGTGTTTCATGCAATAGGTTCGCGTGTGGAGGTGGAGCTTCTATTCAGGGCAAAGTCAAAGTCTATCAACGATATTTAGGGAATCCCAATGAATTACAACGAAGTTCAGAGTCATTAGTACGATCAGTGCTTAGGCGGTGACAATGGCGGTACTGGCGTTAACGCGGTTCGTCGTGATGTTGGTCTTTAATTCTAAAAGTATTAGGGTGGGAAACTCTCACTCTAATACTTCAAAGTTAGTCTACAATTGTAGAAAACAGAAACAATGAAAATGATTTTTGCGCGATCGCTTTTATTATTTGGTATTACATCTACTTTATTTATAGGATGTTCCACAATATCCAATTTTAAAAGAGACAATGTCCCAATTGTCAAACAGTGTGTACAAAATTTTGAAGTCGCAATTGGCAGTCAATGGATTGCTAGAGCAACAATTCCTCCTAATTGTCTAGAGCAAACTTTACATATAAGTGAACTATTACAACAAAATCAAGGTAGAGTCAAAGACACAGATTTCCAGAAAGTTGACATCTCTAATTTAGTAGGTTCATTCATCAATGATGGATACAAAGTGAACGGAAATTGGAAGTTGCAAATCAGAGAAGTAATCCTTATAAACCGTGACAACAACAAAGTCCACTACACACCTTGGACAGATGATACGGGTAGTTTTTCTCAAGAAATTTCCATAAGAATTGATAATGGAACTATTTTTGTTCAAGCAACAAATCATTCTCTCAATCGAGATAAACAAGGATTGATTAGAGATTTACTTGGTGACTTTCTTGTTTATGGCAAGGGCAACTTTAGAGATAAGCTAGTTACTCAGGTTAGAGATGGACTAAATGCACTTAATGGTGCGACGATCGCCGATATGTTGATAGAAAATGGTGCAGCCAAACAACTTACCACCAAAGTACCAATTAACGAACAGCAAGCAATTACTCTGATTAATGCTGCTTCTAAAAGAATGAATGCCCGAATTAGTCCTAAAGGTTTAGATATATCTCTCATTTTAAAATCATAGAGCGATTAAACTGATTTTTTATGATATCCCTTAATATAGTGAGCTAATTGTAAATGATATAATGATCAAATTACTAGTAAATTAGGAATAGAATCATGGAGATAAATACAACCCCTAGCAATCAGGAATTAATTACCCGCACAGAAAGAGGACTAACAATTACAGGCACAAGAATTACCCTGTATGATGTGATGGATTATGTACAATATCCGCCTAAATTCGTTTGCGGACTTTTCAATCTCACAGAAACACAAATCAACGCTGCATTTGCATATATTCACTCCCATCGAGAAGAAGTTGAAAAAGAGTATCAAATAGTTCTCAAAGAAGCGGAAGATCTAAAAAAATATTATCGTGAGCAAAACCGCAACTTAATTGCCAAGATCGTCAAAATGCCTCCACCAAAAGGTCGAGAAGCGGCTTGGGAAAAACTTCAAGCACAGAAAGCAAAACTTCAAACCAAGTCAGAAATTTCAGCATAATTTTCTTGGTCGATCATAATCTTGAAGGTCATGCATTACTTTTGGCAGGAAGACTCACCAATCAAGGCTGGTTAGATTTATTACCTATTCGCTTTGCATTATTAGAATAGGTGGGATTACCAGTAAATAGCAGCGATCGCGTAGTTTGGCGATTTGCCCAAACAAACCAAATGATCTTGCTAACCGCTAATAGGAGAATGAAAGGGAAAGATTCACTAGAAGAAGTATTGCAAGAAGAAAACACTTCTGCGTCTCTGCCTGTTGTCACAGTTGGAGATGCCAAGCGAATTTTAACCGATAGTAGTTATCGCGATCTCTGTCTAAACCGCCTTCTAGAAATAGTTCTATATCTGGATAATTATCTAGGGACACGCCGAATTTTTATACCATAAGCCTTATGTGATCGCCTGAATGTTCTTAATGGCAAGGCGATCGCCCTATAGAAAAAATAGATATGGGTAATCTCACAATTATTAGCGAAACAGGCTTTCCCCATGCTGCTTGCTTATTTGAGTATGCAGAAGTCAAAACATGGTGCGGATTTAAGCCGAAAATTCCTAAATTTCCAGCATTTTGGGGCTATGTCGATCGCTCTGATCGTGCAATATACATTAAGAAATCAATCCGCTTTGAAATTGCCGATCGCACCTTACAAGAAGCGATCTCCATCCTAGAAGAGCAGTATACTGATCGTTGGTTCTCAATCTGGTGGGGAATTAATTGTATTGACTTTGCGATCGAGGCAGCTAAGTTATGTGAACTAAAAGTTCCAGAACAAAAGAAACTATTTCCTTGCGATTTAATTGAGGATTTGAAGGAATTAAACAACTCCTCTAATAGAATTACTCCCTAAGTTGAGCAACTTCCTCCACACTCAACCCCGAAGCCTGACTAATCGCCTCATCATCAAGGACATCAAGCAATTTTCGAGCCATCTCTAGTTTTGCCAACACTTTGCCATGCTCAACTCCTTCCTCTAAACCCTCTTGCCGACCCTGATTTAGAGCTTTCTTAATCGCATTCCTTTGATCATGAATAAACATTTCCTGCATTTCCATATCCTCAATCTGTTCAGGTGTGAGATTGACCTCATTCGCGATCGCAAAAGCTTGTTTAATCTCAGGGACGAGATTCATGCTCTCAGGAACAACATCTAACTGTCTCGCACATTTGAGAAAATATAACCACTTATCAGCCAATGTTTGTAAGTGATCGACTTCTTTATCAAACTTCGGCAACTCGACAAATACCAACTCGATGTCATAAATAGGATAATCAATCAAAAAATCTTTTTCTTTGAGAATAAATCTCGAGATTAATTGATTCATTTCTGGAAACATCTCAAAATCCGTAATTGTCAAGGCAATCACTGGATCTAGCAAGTTATAGTCTTGACCGACTCCCAACTGTGTCGAATACGCCTTGGCGGCATTGTAGAGAATCCGTTTTTCAAAACCTTCGATATTTAAGACCTGCATCTCGATGATTACCGTTGTGCCATTTTCAAGACGTGCTTTGACATCTAAATAAGTCGCTTTAACGCCGCGTATTCTTGGGGCTAAGTAAGGATTCAGGATCTCTAAATCTTTGATTACAACGTTTCCATCATAAAGAATCGCATTGAGAAAGCTGATTAAGATATTATGGCTCTGCTCTGAGCCAAAGATCTTTTTAAATGCATAATCGGTTTTAGGATTGATAAATCGCATATCTTTAAGTTAAATAATACCTCTCCTTAATATTATCTCCTCTTCTTCGCAAACCCTGCTGAAACAGGCGCATTAACAATTCAGAACTTGCAAAATTGTATTATTCTTAATTATTATTTTATAATTGCTTAACAAAAGCTAAAATAAGCCCTAGATTTTTTGGCTCAGTAAAAAAGCTTAGCTAAGAAGATTAAACTTTTAGAATTATGGCAATTTTCGATCAAGCAAACCACAATCAAAATTTTGGTATAGCGGTTTTCAGTTGAGTATGACACAAAAAATGTAGGGGCAATTCATGAATTGCCCCTACATTCTTTAATTCTATTTGTACAGCAGTCACTTGAAAATCGCTATAGTGCTAAAGATTTAAAGATAGTTCCTATTAATGACTATAAAACCCCTAAAAGTGTTGCTTTGCAACACTTTTAGGGGTTTTATCTAAACAGTTGCAGCAGTACGCTTGCGTCTGCCAACGCTAGCTGTAGCAGCACCAGTCGCGACAGGGGCTTCAATGGCAGCGCCATTACCATTACTACTCTCTTGTTCAACTTTAGGAATAACCTTATTACTGCCTGATTTTAAGGTCACACCTAAGGCATTAGGCTTTGCGGCAGGAGCAGGAGCTGATTGAGTGGAATTGGGAGGTGTTTGCAACAGGAATACAATCATTGGCTTACTTTGAATCTGTTGACGCAAGACACGAGTGAGGTCGCGCTCAAGTTGACCACGTAAACCGATCCAATCAATTTCTAAAGAACCGACATTGCGAGCATAGTTGCCCCAAGAATTAGCCAAAGAATTATCGATCGCCTTAGCAACTAAAGCAATAATTTGGGAATGTTCCATCGGTAGAACCACGCCACTTAGTTGAATGTCAGGATTGGTGGAGAGCTTACCGTCAAGACCGACAGATACAGCGATCGTGAAGATACCTTCGCCAGAAATTTGTTGGCGATCGCGCAACACATCACCTTTAACCATGCCATCACGAGAAGAATCAACTAGTTCGACACCAGAAGGAACTTTATCGACAATCCGCATATAATCTTGACAAACTTCGACAACATCACCATTTTCGGCAATCACGATATTTTCGCTAGGAATACCCATGGATTCTGCCATCTTCGCGTGCTGTCTGAGCATTCTCAACTCACCGTGAGCAGGGAAGAAAAACTTTGGACGAACCAGCGCCAACATCATTTTATGTTCTTCTTGAGAACCATGTCCCGAAACGTGAATACCTTTATCCTTGCCGTAGATTACATTTGCCCCAAGTGCCATCAAGCGGTCAATGGTACGCACAACTGGAATCGTGTTACCTGGAATCGGATTTGCCGAGAAAATCACTGTATCGCCTTGACGTACTTCCAATTGTCTATGACTAGAATTTGACATTCTTGTTAGCGCCGACATCGACTCACCTTGAGAGCCTGTGGTCAAAATCAGAATTTGATCATCACGATAATGACGGAGATTTTGTAAAGGTTGGAATAGGTCATCGCGGCACTTGATGTAGCCAAGATTGCGGGCATGGGCAATGACGTTGAGCATCGATCGCCCGACTACACCAACCACACGACCTTGCTTATCGGCAATGTCCAAAATCATGTTGACACGATGGACTGAAGACGCAAAGGTGGTAATGATTACGCGCCCTTTTGCCATCATGATGTATTTCTCAAGGTTAGGATATACAGCTCTTTCTGAAGGCGTAATCCCAGGAAGTTCAGCATTAGTTGAATCACTAATCAAAGCCAATACACCTTTTTCGCCATGTTCAGCTAGACGAGCGAGGTCAAAAAATTCACCATCAACGGGAGTATGGTCAATCTTGAAATCTCCAGAGTGAATTACCATCCCCGCAGGTGTATTAATAGCGATCGAGAAACTATCAGCGATCGAGTGAGTGTTGCGAATAAACTCTACAAAGAAGTTAGTACCGACACGGACAACATCACGGGGCATAACTCTGCGCAATTCAGTACGATTTAGTACGCCAGCTTCACGGAGTTTATCTTCGAGTAGCGCCATTGCTAAACGGGGACCATATATAACAGGAATTTCAAACTGTTTTAAATGGAAAGAGATTGCACCAATATGATCTTCGTGACCGTGTGTGACAATCATGCCCTTGATCTTATGCTTGTTTTCGCGCAAATAAGTCATGTCAGGCAAGACGACGTTTACACCTGGCATCATGTTGTCAGGGAACGACAGACCACCATCGAGGAGCATGATTTCGTCATTGTATTCAAACACCCATGTGTTTTTGCCGATTTCATGGAGTCCGCCGAGAGCGATTATTTTAAGAGCAGGAGCGTTGGTTGTAGGCATATTGTTTGGTAAGGAAAAGGTAAAAAGGTAGAAGGAAAAAACGGGAAATTGAATTTTGAAAATGATTCAATTTGGATGGTGATGGAAAGCTTTACAGTTATAAATACCTAGATAGAATGACTAGAAAGGTTTATTCCCCCCACAAGTTCATCGTTATCCGAAGTAATCAAGTTCTATGTCTCTGGACTGAAGTTATCAGCCTTTGTTTGTTAAGCAAGAATTCCAAGTTTTTGTAATACAACTTTCAGCTTGGCTTCGAGTTCAGTAGTACCTGTAACTAGAGGCGATCGCACCACGCCTGTATCTAATCCCAGCAAGCGCATAGCCACTTTGAGAGGAATAGGATTACTGGTTAGGAACAAAGCCTTAAACAAAGGAAAAAGCTGAATATGAATTTGCAAAGCTTCTTGCACTTTACCTGCGACAAAGCATTGCATCATTGCTTGTAGTTGCTTACCAACTAGATGGGAGGCAACGCTGACTACCCCCTTTGCACCCACAGCCATTAGTGGCAATGTTAGAGAGTCATCGCCTGAATAGATCGCAAATTCGGCTGGTGTGAGGGCGCGAATTTGGCTAGCTTGATCTAAATCACCTGTTGCTTCCTTAATCCCAATAATATTAGATATTTCGGCTAATTTGGCAACCGTGTCAGGTTCTAGTTTGCAACCCGTGCGACTAGGAACATTATAGAGAAGAATTGGAAGCTCTGGTGCAGCTTCAGCAATCGCCCGAAAATGTTGATATAAACCCTCTTGCGGAGGCTTGTTGTAATACGGTGTTACTTGCAGTGTACCATCTAATCCGAGATGTGCGGCTTTAATGGTAGCTGAGATTGCCTCTGAAGTAGAATTAGATCCTGTACCTGCCATAATTTTCGCTTTACCAGCGACCGCCTGTTGTAGCACCGAAAACAATTTATATTCTTCATCCCAACTAAGAGTTGGCGATTCGCCTGTCGTACCGCACACGACAATCGTATCAGTTCCTGTCTCAACCAAATGAATGGCAAGCTGCTCTGCTTTCGCATAATCAACATTCCCTTCTATATCAAAGGGAGTAATCATTGCCGTTAGTAAACGCCCGAAATCGATTTCACTCATAGATTCTCATAAATAGAAGCTTGCTAAAAGTTTATTAAAAGTCGATAAACTTTTAGATAAGATCTTTGACAATTAGTAATTCGGCAATCTGAACAGCATTCAATGCAGCTCCTTTACGGATTTGATCGCCACATAGCCATAATTCCAAACCGTTAGGGTGAGAAATATCTTGACGGATTCGTCCTACTAGCACGTCATCTTTGCCACTAGCATCAATGGGCATTGGGAAATAATTCTTGCTGAAGTCCTCTACCACCTTTACACCATCAGCTTTAGCCAGAATTTCTCTAGCTCTGTCTGGATTAAATGGATGGGCAAACTCTAGATTAATCGCTTCAGAATGCGCTCGCAATACGGGAACCCGTACACAGGTCGCCGTGATCCGAATATCATAATCGCCAAAAATTTTACGAGTCTCATTCACCATTTTCATCTCTTCCTCGCAATAGGCGTTATCCGTCATAGGCGAATTATGGGGGAAAAGATTAAAAGCGAGAGGATAGGGAAGAATTTCAGGTACAGCAGGTTCACCATTGAGAATTGCTTGAGACTGTATTTTCACTTCCTCCATGGCTCTTGCGCCTGCGCCACTTGCTGATTGGTAAGTAGAAGCAACAATACGCTGAATCGGCTGCACCTGATGTAGTGGATAGATTGCAACAGCCATGAGAATGGTTGTGCAGTTGGGATTAGCAATAATGCCTTTATGATAATGGGCGGATTCAGGATTGACCTCTGGCACAATCAATGGCACATCGGGATGCATCCGAAACGCGCTGGAGTTATCAATGGATACGGCTCCTGCTTTGGTGGCGATCGGTAACCACTTTTTGGAAATACTGCCACCTGCGGAAGCGAGGACTATATCTACACCATCAAAAGAAGTTTCGGTGACCGATTCAATGATTAATTCTCTCCCAGCAAATTTAATCGACTGACCAGCCGAACGTTCCGAAGCCAGAAGCTTCAAATTACCCAAAGGAAAATTTCTTTCTTCCAACAATGCCAGAAGTTCTGTTCCAACTGCGCCTGTTGCTCCAAGAATCGCAACATTATAATTCTTACTCAATGAACCTCCAAAATAAAAACATCAAGTTAGGGTGGAAAACTTTTGCTAAGACGATGAAATTAATGAAATGACTTATGTATAGTTTCGTCATTCATAAATTGAATCTATGTCCTGCTAGATCACATATTAACAAACTTTCAGAATATTGCTAATGTTTTTGGCTAAGGACCTGTAAAAATTGCGTCTTCAACATCTTGGCGACTGAGTGAATAGGGAAATGCCCGTTGAATTTCTTTGCCGCCGTAAGCATCTTGAATGTAACGCACACGAATATCTTCAATATCCATGACGATTTCTGCTTGCCATGACGATCGCGTAACTCGCCAGACATTGGGGTTTGACTGATCTTGGTAACATCCTTGCTCATCTAACCATGCTTCAAGTGCAGGCAAAGGATGATTGTAGAGTGGTGTCGTAGGAGAGGGAAGCGCCATAGCAGACGAGTTTATGTGGGATGGTATTGATAAGGGGGTTATAAAAAGTAAAGCCAAAAAGTTGATATGGATGCGATCGCATCGGGAAAAAGGCGATCACCACGTAGCCATGCTACTAAAACAACTAACACTAAACAAGCAACTAGCGTAGCACCAATTAACAAGAGTGCAAATAGTTCGCCACCAGATAATGGTCGTTCACTGGGCAAACCATCATCGTCGTTGGTCTGGAGGTTTTTCGGTGGTTGATTTGTTGTGTACTGAAATCGTGAAAACTGAATGCGACAATCATAGGCACTGCGTCGCTCGGCATTACTAAGTGTGGCGTAGGCTTCGTTAATTTGTCGAAAATGCTCAACTGCGTCATCCTTGGGAAGTTGAGTAGTGTCGGGGTGGTAGAGCTTACTGAGGTCTCGATAGGCTCGACGAATATCGATTTCACTAGCCCAAGGAGTAACACCGAGGATGGCGTAATAGGTTTTAGACATAGTGCTTTCGGTTATGTTCTAAGTTATGGTTTATCCAATCTACAGTTAATACCAAATCACAAAATGGCATAGCCATTTTGTGATTTCAAAAACCTTACTGGGTTTGCTTTTTATAGCCTTAGCCAATTTATCAAGACAAATCCAAACCCAAATAGTGAGAGGCGGCGCTTTACGCCGCCTCTCACTATTTGGGTTTTATGTCCTAACAAGAATGGCGACAGCTATAATCCCCAAAAGTGTTGCAACACTTTTGGGGATTGACATAAACACTAAAGGCAAAATTCTCAAAAACACAAGAATTCACAAATTTGCATAACGATTTTGTTGCTTCAACAGTTGATAGGAGTATATTTACTTCTGAGGTAGCACAATGTCTAGCTTTGTGTAAATTGCCCATATCCACTTTCTCATCTGTGCCATTTTCATGCATTGGACTCGCATTATCAGTGCTTTATTAGTCGTACCACTCGTACTAGCGGCGATCGCCCTAGGTGGATGGGCGTTCACCGCAGCATTTGCTTTGCTGGTGATTTTTGGTGAGATGGAATATTTTGCATTGGTACGCGCCAAAGAGATTTTTCCAGCAAGCAAGATCACAATTTTTGTTAGTTTAGCATTGCTTATTGTTTCGCAAGTGAGAGTCGATCTTGCGGATGCTGTGATCCCTATCGCAGGTACTTTTATATGCTTTTATTTATTGTTTCAAACCAGAATTGCGACAATTTCCGATATTTCTGCTTCGATATTAGGATTGTTTTATGGGGGTTACTTACCTAGCTTTTGGGTAAGAATTAGAGGGCTTGGTGATGGCAATCTATTTGAAATTAGCGATCGCTTGCACCAGTTTGATTTTTTTAACCAATTACGCAATATTGAACAGCTCTCTTGGTTGCGAATTACTTTCCCTGTAACTGATGGCTCTGTTTATGTGGTGATGGGTTTTTGTTGCATTTGGGCTTCAGATGTTGGTGCATATATATTTGGCAAGATTATTGGACGGACAAGACTTTCGGATATTAGTCCTAAGAAAACGGTGGAAGGTGCGATCGCAGGATTGCTTTGCTGCTGCTTGACGGCGATCATCTGGGCTTATAGTCTGGGTTGGGCGCAATGGTGGCTGTTGGGTGCAATTTTAGGGTTATTGATTGGTATTGCAGGGTTGCTGGGCGATTTGACTGAATCGATGATGAAACGTGATGCTGGGGTCAAAGATTCTGGGCAGATCATGCCAGGGCATGGCGGCATTCTTGATCGTGCTGATAGTTATGTGTTTACTGCACCTTTGGTGTATTACTTCATTACTTTGATTTTGCCTATTGTCCACAAGGCATCTTGATCATTTCTTGTGAAAAAATAAAGAGTCGGCACGAAGTGCCGACTCTTTATTATCGTCAGGTTAGTCCAAACCAACCCAGATATGTTGAGAGGATCGACTTACCAAAAAACAGAGAAATTGCTCCGCCCACAGCTAAAAAGGGACCAAAGGGAATTGGTTGCTGTTTCCTTAAATCTTGGGTAATTATAACGATCGCGCCAATGAGAGTACCGATCGCTGAAGCAATCAAGATTGTCAGCAAAACATTTTGCCAACCCAGCCACATGCCGATCATGGCAGCGAGTTTGGGATCACCACCACCCATTGCTTCTTTTTGCAGAAAAATTTTGCCTGCAATGCGCATGATGTCTAAAAGCCATATGCCTAGTACAGCTCCACCAATACCAAATAGCAACAATCTAGGAAAAGCTAGGCGATCGCCATTACTGAGCGAGGCGAGGCTAACTTGATAAATTAGCCCTAATAACAATCCTGATTGCGTTAAGGAATTAGGTAATGTCATCGTATCAATGTCAATCATGGCAAGCGCTAATAACCAACTGAGAAACGCGGCATAAAAACATAAACTCAAGATTGGTATTGAAGTTCCAAAATATGCCGCTACACTCCAAAACAGAAATGCAGTTAAAGCTTCGATCGCAGGATAGCGCCATGATACTGGCGTATGACAATAACGACATTTGCCCTTAATCAGAAACCAGCCAATAATTGGAATATTATCGCGTGGTGCAAGTTGGCGTAGACAATGGGGACAACGAGAGGGCGGATGCAAAATTGATAGCCCCGCAGGAACGCGATAAATTACCACGTTTAAGAAGCTACCAATACAAGCCCCAAGCGCGATCGCAAAACATTGTAAGATGAGAGACTCGATTAATAGCAAAAAGTTTTAAACAGACTGTTAAATCAATAATATAGCAATGCAAGGGGTAGCAAAATAAACCAAAAAACAAAAGATAAGTGGCGGCACTTCGCTCTGTCACTTATCTTTTGTTTTTTATGTCCTAACCAAAACCCGTAAAGTTGCGCCCCTGCGGGGCGCAACTTTACGGGTTTTGGCATTTTATTTTGTACAAACACCTACTTGGTTAAGCAGATCGTGCGAGTTACTCTACAATCTACGCCATCATAATCACGGCAAACTTGGCGAGCTTTAGATTC